>Ga0209656_10000567_pt1 | contig 24324 bp, 22 predicted proteins | sample BogFormECP12_OM2_FD_188239 | JGI IMG/M metagenome (GOLD analysis project Ga0209656, IMG submission 188239) | Bog forest soil microbial communities from Calvert Island, British Columbia, Canada - ECP12_OM2 (SPAdes) (version 2) | ecosystem: Environmental > Aquatic > Freshwater > Wetlands > Bog ... | reverse complement strand
GACATGTTCGGCGAGTCGTCGATGAACAGCGGCGCATCCGCGACCTCGCTCATCCGGCGGGCCAGCCGGGCCCAATCGTCGTCGTTCATCTGCCCGGTGCGCATCGTGCTCAGGGGCACCCGCGCCTCCGCCGACAGCAGCCGCATCGTGATCTCGTTCCGCCCCATTTCCAGGCTGAACAGCACGGTCGCCATGTTGTGCTTGATGGCAGCCGCCCGCGCGAAGTCCAGTGCCAGCGTGCTCTTGCCCACGGCGGGGCGCGCGGCTATGACGATCATCTGGCCGGGGTGCAGGCCGTTGGTGAGGGCGTCCAGGTCGGAGAATCCGGTGGGCACGCCCGTGAGGTCCCCGCCGCGGCTGCCGATGGCCTCGATCTCGTCCAGCGCGCCCGGCATGATCTCCGACAGCGACTGGTAGTCCTCGCTGGTCCGGCGGTCGGTGACCGCGTACACCTCGGCCTGGGCGCGGTCCACGAGGTCGTCGGCGTCGGCCTCGCCCGCGTAGCCGAACTGGACGATCCTGGTGCCGGCTTCCACCAGGCGGCGCAGGATCGCGCGCTCCCGGACGATGCGCGCGTAGTAGCCGGCGTTCGCCGCGGTCGGCACCGAGGCGATCAGGGTGTGCAGGTAGACACCGCCGCCTACGCGGGCGATCTCGCCGCGCCTGGTGAGCTCGTTGGCGACCGTGATGGCGTCGGCGGGCTCGCCGCGGCCGTACAGGTCGAGGATGGCCTCGTGGATCAGCTGGTGGGCCGGCCGGTAGTGGTCGGTCGGCCGGATCACCTCGATCACGTCCGAGATGGCGTCCTTCGAGAGCAGCATCCCGCCGAGCACGCACTGCTCCGCCGCCACGTCGTGCGGCGGGGTCCGCTCGAAGTCGTCATTCCTCGGAGCAATCTCGGTGACGCTCACCTGCCCCTCCTCCCCCGTGTGAGTGGGCCCGCTCGCCAGTGAACGGGGCACGAACGCACTTCTACCTTCGCCTAACACCGTTGTAGCCGATGGCTCTGACATTCTCGCGGCCCGCCGCGCCCGGCACCAAGTCGCGCCGTGGACGATGGTGTGGACAAGGTGTGCAGACACGCCGACCACGTTGTGCGCAGCCTGGGGACAGAACTGTGGAAACGGTTATCCGAAGGACAAGTAAGGCACTATGAACAGGGAAAACGTGATCCACCGGCTGTGTGGAAGAAAAACTTCGCGGGGGATTTACCGGTTCGTTATCCACAATTTTTGTCCACAGGCACATCCCCAAGACCTGTGGATAACCGGGCTTGCGGAAGCAGGCTTACAGGCACCGCCGACCTGATAATCTTCAAAGGTGTGTTCGATAGACGAGTCCGCTATCCGGCGCGTGGCTGAGGCCATCGACCAGCTCGACGCCGACCGTAAGAGCGCGGATTCCTCCGGTCTGGAGGCACGGATCGCCGCGGTCTGGGCGATGGTGCGCGACATCGACCCCGAGCTAGCCCGGCTAGTGTCGGGCTACGCCAGCCCCGCGGACTAGCCGCATTCCAGCGCACAGGGCAGCCCGCGCACATCCGTGCCATGGTCGTGGATGCGGCAACCTGCCCGCTCTTGGGGATACGGTGCCGCAACCATGCCCCACGGCGCGGGGCACGCGGGGCACGCGGGGCCTGAGGGGCGTGCGTGGCTGCGGGAGACGGGCCGACAGACGGGGCCAGGGGCCCACGAGCCCCTGGCTCGCGGCTAGCTGGCGGTGATCTCGATGTCGACCGGGGCGCTGACTTCGGGGTGCAGCCGGACCCGGACCTGGTGCGAGCCCACGGTCTTGATCGGGTCGCGGACCTCGATCCTGCGGCGGTCGAGTTCCGGGCCGCCGGCCTCGCGGACGGCGGCCGCGATGTCCGCTGGCCCGACCGAGCCGAACAGCCTGCCGCTGGCGCCGGCCCGCCGCCGCATCCGCACCTGCAGGCCCTCGAGCCGCGCCGCCACGACCTTCGCGTCCTCGACGCCGCGGATCTCCCTGGCCGCCCTGGCCCGCTGGATCAGCTCGATCTGCTTCTCCGCGCCGCGGGTCCAGTTCATCGCGAAGCCGCGCGGGATCAGGTAGTTGCGGCCGTAGCCCGCCGCCACGTCCACCACGTCACCGGGGGCGCCGAGACCGCTCACTTCCTGCGTGAGGATGAGCTTCATCGGTGTACGACTCATCTGCCTGACTCCCTAGCGCGCCGTGCTCGTGTACGGAAGCAGCGCCATCTCGCGGGCGTTCTTGATCGCCGTCGCGACGTCCCGCTGGTGGCGCGTGCAGTTACCGGTCACCCGCCGGGCGCGGATCTTGCCGCGGTCCGAGATGTACTTGCGGAGCAGGCCGGTGTCCTTGTAGTCGACGTAGGCGATCCGCTCCTGGCAGAACACGCAAACCTTCTTCTTCGGCTTGCGCAGTGGTGGCTTGGCCATCGTGGTGCTCCTTAGAGCCCCGCCCGCGGCGGGGATGGTCGGTTAGCTGTATGTCTGGCTTGTTTTCAGTGTTAGAACGGAGGTTCGTCGGAGTAGCCGCCGGGACCGTCGGACGCCCACGGGTCGGCGTCCCCGCCGCCCGCGCTGCCCTGGCCGCCGGAGGACCGGCCGCCGGAACCCCCGGAGCCCCGCTGACCGCCGCCGTAGCCGCCGTCGCCGGAACCGGAACGGGCGACCCTGTTCACCTTGGCGGACGCGTTCCGCAGCGAGGGGCCGACATCGTCGACCTCGACCTCGTAGACGGTCCGCTTCTCGCCCTCCTTGGTCTCATACGACCGCTGCCGCAGCCGCCCGGAGACGATGACGCGCATCCCGCGCTGCAGGCTCTCGGCGACGTTCTCCGCCGCCTGGCGCCACACGTTGCAGGTCAGGAACAGGCTGTCGCCGTCCTTCCACTCCCCGGTCGAGTTATCCCGGAACCGCGGCGTCGAGGCTACCCGGAACCGCGCCACCGGCTGCCCCGCCGGTGTGAAACGCAACTCCGGATCGTCGACGAGGTTGCCCGCGATCGTTATCTGGGTATCGCCTGCTGCCATCGGGGTTACTCCGGTCGCTAAGGATTCTGTTGTCGGTTCAGTGATGATGCTCGGGCCGCATGACCTTGGTCCGCAGGATGCCCTCGTTGAGGTTGAGCTGACGGTCCATCTCGAGCACAGTGGCCGGCTCCGCCGTCAGGTCCACGACCGCGTAGATGCCTTCTGACTTCTTCTCGATCTGGTAGGCCAGGCGGCGCTTCCCCCAGATGTCCACCTTGTCGACCTTGCCACCGTCACCCGTCACGACCTTGAGGAACGGGTCAAGTGACGGCTGAACGTTGCGCTCCTCGAGGGTGGGGTCGAGGATGATCATAATCTCGTAATGGCGCATGGGCGTCCTGAGCCTCCTCTGGACTAATGCGGCCACGGTCCTTCCGTGGCAGGAGGTGTCGCGGTCACGAGCCGGCGCAGGTAACAGCCGGGGTTGTCCGCAGCCCGGTCAGTCTACCTAACATCCCGGTTACGTGTTAACCAGACGGCGATCCGCCGCCGGGCCCGGGAAAAGGCACGGGGAAAACCCGCCGGAAAACCTGTGGATTCCGCACTGTCGCGGCGGGGAAGACTGTCGAGTGAAATCGTATGCCCGCAGTGACAGCCGGGAGGTGATCCCCGTGGCCGGCGCTGTCCGGAACGGCCGCCAGCGTGCGAACATCCTGAACTCGGATGGACAGCCGCATCCGGTCGAGAATTTCATGGCCGTCCTCACCCTGCTTCTCGGCCTCATATCCTTCATCCTCGGCATGATCATCCGGAATGCCCACACCGGCGCCGCGGTGATCGTCACCGCGACCGCCACCGGGCTGGTCGCGTGCCTGGTAGGGCTGTACGTGCAGATGATCTCGGCCACCCGCGAGCAGCGGATCCTGATCGTCACCGGCATCATCGCCGGGTTCGTCGGGCTGGCCCTCGGCCTGTCCAAGGGCGGCTTCTCCGCCTGACCGCCGGCATTAGGCTCGCCTGGCACTAGGCTCGAGAGCATGGCGCGCATCGGAGCCCACTTCCACGTTGACTACCCGCTGAACGAGGCGATCGCGCGCGGCGCGGACGCGGCCCAGTTCTTCCTCGGCGATCCGCAGGGCTGGAAGGGACCGGTGATACCCGGCGGGGATCCGGCAGCCATCAGGGACGCCTTCGCCGCGGCCGGCGTGGACATCTACATCCACGCGCCGTACGTGATCAACGTCGCCACCAGCAACAACCGGATCAGGATTCCCAGCAGGAAGCTGCTCGACCAGCAGCTCAAGGCGGCCGCGTCCATCGGGGCCAAGGGCCTGATCGTGCACGGCGGGCACGTCACCGCGGGGGTGGACCCCGCCGACGGCCTGGAGAACTGGCGCAAGGCGGTGGAGCGCATCGAGCGGCCGCTGCCGATGCTGATCGAGAACACCGCGGGCGGCGACGGCGCCATGGCCAGGTCGCTCGAGGCGATCGGCAGGCTCTGGGACGCGGTGACCGACGCGGCCACCGATGACGCCGCGAACGTGGGCTTCTGCCTGGACACCTGCCACGCCAACTCGGCCGGCATCGACCTCGCCGACGCGGTCGACCGGATCAAGGCGATCACGGGGCGGATTGACCTAGTGCACTGCAACAACTCGCGGGATGAGTTCGGCTCGGGCCGGGACAGGCACGCCAACATCGCCGCCGGCACCATCGACCCCGCGCTGCTGCTGGGCGTGGTCCGCGCCGCCGGCGCCCCGGTCATCTGCGAGACCCCAGACGACGACGGCAGCCTGGCCGCCGATGTCAGCTGGCTGAAGGAGCACCTGCCCGCTTAGGCCGGCGGACCAGGCCTGCGGGCCAAGGGTGTCAGCCGGAGCCTGAAGCGGTCTTCGGCATGGTCGAGAACCCCTCCGGCCGGATCATCCTGACCGTGAGCACGCACCAGGTCCCGTTCGGGATTAAGAATGTCCCGAACGACGTAGGCGGCGAGCACGGCTACGGCGAGGAGCCTGGCCAGGAGGGCGGCGAAGTACCACCCGGTGCTGATGCCGGCGTAGCCGGTCACCTGGTTGCCCTCGCTCGCGTAGACGAAGATGAGGTAACCCCAGATGGCGAAGAAGTAAGCCACCTCGGCGAGCTGCCAGAGCAGGTAGGGCCACAGCCGCGGACGGGCGAGCACCGCCAGCGGCACCAGCCAGATGACGTACTGCGGCGACCAGACCTTGTTCGTTATCAGGAACGCCGCCAGCACCAGGAAGCACAGCTGCGGCAGGCGCGGGCGGCGGGGCGCGGCCAGCCCCAGCACGGCGATCGCCACGCAGGCGACGGCGAAGAGGGCCGCCGACATCCCGTTCAGGGCGCTGAGGCCGACGTTGCCGAGCACGGGCACGTTGAAGTGCTCGAACAGGTACCAGATCGATCCCCAGTCGGCGCCCCGCTCCTTGCTGAACACGAAGAAGTACGCCCAGCCGGACGGCGCGATGATCATCACCGGCAGGTCGACAGCCAGCCAGGCGAGCGCGCCGGCGGCCAGGGTCTTCGCGAACTCGCGCAGCTGGCCGGCCCGCAGGCAGAGCAGCAGCAGCGGCCCGAAGACCACCAGCGGATAGAACTTGGTCGCCACGGCCAGGCCGAGGAATACCCCCGCCCACACGCCGCGGCGAGCCGCCCAGGCGGCGATCCCCAGCGCCGTCAGCGCGAGGGCGATCATGTCCCAGTTGATGAACGCGGACAGGATCAGTGCCGGGGAAAGCGCCACCATCAGCGCCTGCGCGCGCCGGTCCGGGCCGGCCGCACGCGCGGTAGCGAGCACGCCCGTCACCACACAGACCACCAGCAGCACCACGGTGACGTCGAAGAACTCGCGGCCCCTGATCACCGGGCTGACGTTCCTGACCAGCCAGGCCGCGACCTGCATGGCGCCGCCGATCAGCACCGGGTATTCGACCGGGTGGCCGGTGTAGGGCACCTTCCCGGCGGACAGCCCTTCACCGTAGTACAGCGGGTAGACGTCCGTGTAGCAGGCGTCCTGGAACTGTTTGGCGTAGTAGTTCCACGCGCCGGACCGGCACGGGGACTTCTCCGCGAACGCGAGCACCATGCCGAGCACGGACGCGGCGAGCAGCACGCCAGTGCTGCCGAGGGCAGCCGCGAGGGCGACGGGCCTGGCGGGGCTGGATGGTCCAGAGCGCTCATCTCCGCCGTCGCACCGCGTATTCGTCGACCCTGGGGCGCCCACCCCCATATCTAACCGCGCCCTGGGCTTTGCTCAGTCCCCGCTCGCCTCCAGGACGGCTTAAGGCGTCTCCTTGCTGGCCTGGCCGCCTGGGGCGGCGGGCCCTCCTCGCTCATTCCTCGCTCCTCAGCTGCCGCCCACGACCGTACCTGCCGCGGCGGCGTTCACGCTCTGCGTGGTTCCGGCGGTGCCGCAGGTCACCACCGACGGGTCACAGCTTTAGATGGGAAGGGATCGGGGTTCCCCGATCCCTGGCCCGCAGGCCGTTCTAGTTGCCGTTCTGGCCGTTGTTGCCGTTCTGGAAACCGTTGTTGCCGTTCTGGCCGTTGTTGCCGTTGTTACCGTTCTGGCCGTTCTGGTTGCCGTTCTGGTCGTTCTGGAAACCGTTCTGGTCGCCGTTCTGGTCGTTCTGGCCGTGGTCGTGCCTGTGCTTCTTCGCGACCTTGCGCAGGCTCGGCGGCACCAGGTTCCATGTGCTGCCGGTGAAGACCGGCGTGGTGAACTGCTCGACGCCCAGCGGGACGAACTCGTCCTGGGCGTAGGTGTGCCAGATCGCGGCCGACCAGGTACCACCGAAGCCGCCCTGGGAGTTGCCGCCGAGGTTGTCGAGCGTCTCGTTGCCCTTGCCCTGTTCGTTGGTGAACAGCGCGACGGCCAGCGCCTGGCTCGGGATGGCGCCGATGAAGAACGCGGACTGGGCGGTGTTAGTGGTGCCGGTCTTGGCGATGATCTCCTGGCCGTTGCTCAGCCCGGCGGTCGGCGCCGTCCCGTAGGGTGCGGTGTCCTCGGACATCGCCCACTGCACCTGCGTGGCGTCTTCGGCGTTGAGCGTCGGATCGGAGCTGAACACCGGGTAGCTGGTGATCTTGATCGGCGTTGGCGGCGCGTTGTTCTGCGTGATCGACGTGATCACGTGGGCGTCGTGGTAGATGCCGTTGTCATCGAGCGTCGCCAGCATCGTGGCCTGCTCGCCGACGGTCAGCGAGGCCTGGCCGAGCGCGAGGCCCGCCTGGTCCTCCATCCCGCCCGGCCCGGTGATGCCGGCCGCGTCGGTGTTCACGCCGAACGCCTGCGCCATGTCGACCACGTTCGCGCCGTGAGTGCCGGCCACTACGTGCCACAGGTCCGCGTATGCGGTGTTGATCGACACCGCCATCGCTATCTGCGGCGTGTACGGCCCGTTCTCCGCCGTCGAGTCGTTATGCACCAGATACCAGCCGGCCTGGCCGACCGGGACAGAGGTGGCCGGGTACATCGTCGGCTCGGTGTCCTGCGGGATATAGAGGTTGTCGTAGCCGTCGAGCGTGCTGGTCTGCACGTTCATGCCCTGCTGGACGGCGGTCGACAGGATGTACGGCTTGAACGAGGAGCCGACCTGCTCGCGGTTGTACACCGCCATGTTCACTTCGCAGGCGATCTTCTTGCAGTAACTCTTGGTGATGACCTTTCCGGTCCCGTTGTATTTCGACCCTGGGTAGCCCGGCCCGGGGTACAGGGCCTGGATGGAGCCGTCGGCGGGGTTCTCCAGCACCGCGCCCGCGTGCATGTAGGTGGGATCGAACGGGACGCTGCTCTCGTCGATCTGCGCTTCGTTGTCGCGGACGGCGGCGTAGAGCTCGGCCATCTTGGCGTTGTCGATGGAGGTGCGGATCGTGTACCCGCCGGTATAGATCTGCGACTGGCTGAAGTGATAGACGTCGATCAGCTCGTTGTAGACCATATTGAGGACGTAGGGATCCCAGACATCGGAGCCGACGGTCTGCGGGACGTAGTCGCTGGGGACCGGGAACTTCATCGCGTTCGCCTGCTGCTGTGTCAGCTTGCCCATCTGCACCATGCCGCTGAGCACGTAGTGCCAGCGGTTGATCAGCTCGGGCCGGTACTGCGGCAGCGGGTAGGTACTCGGCTGCTGGATGATGGCGGCGATCACCGCCGCCTGGGCCACATCCAGCTGGGACACCTTCTTGCCGTAGTACGTCTCAGCCGCCGCCTCGACCCCGTAGGCGCCTTCACCCATATAGATCGTGTTCAGGAAGTTGGTCAGGATCCACTGCTTGGACTTCTCCTTGGCCACCTTCATGGCCACGAAGATCTCCTTGAACTTGCGGCTGAGCGTCTGCTGGGTGCCGATGCCGGCGTAGTACTGCCTGACGAACTCCTGGGTGATGGTCGAGCCGCCCTGCAACGAGCTGTTACTGCCCCTGATGTCCTCGTAGGCGGCCCGCATGATGCCGGTGGGCGAGATGCCGCCCTCGTTGAAGAAGTTCCGGTCCTCGGCGGCGAGCACCGCGTTGATGAGGGCCGGCGATTGCTGAAGCTCGGCGTAGGTCAGCATCTCCCGGTTGGTGGTGCCGAACCGGCCGATGACGGTGCCGTTGCCCGAGTAGACCACGGACTGGGAGTAGCCGGTGGCCGCCATCGCCGCGGTGGGCACCGGCGTCTGCTCATAGATCACGACCATCGCGATGGCGCCGAGCACGATGACGGCGCCGATGCCGGCCAGCAGCACACCCACGGCCTTCTGCCAGGTCCAGTGCCGCCACCAGCTGCCCTTGACCTTGACCCTGGTCCGGTCCACCACCAGCCCGCGACGCCCCAGTCCGCCGAAGCCCCGGGGGCCTCGCGGTTTCCTCGGCCCGCCGGGACCGCCTGGGCCGCCGCCACGGCTTCCGCGGGTGGGGGCCTCGGGAGCCCACAGGGCCCCGATGGCCTCGGATTCCCACCCGAGCTGGCCCGTCTGTTCGGTGCCTGCCGCGCGCGCGTGGCTGCCTTCCCGCCGGCCCCGGAGCGGGCGGCCGAGGAGCGGGCGGCCGAGGTCCGGGCGGACCGTGGTGCCGACACCGCCGACGCTGCTAGCACTGCCGTTTCCGGCACCAGCGCTTCCGGCACCAGCGTCGATGCCGCCGGCATGGCCGGGCTCGTGGCTGTCGAGGTAGTCCGCTTCCGGGCGCCGGAACCCTTGGGTGTCCCAGCCCTCAGCGTCATAGCCCAGGTCGTAGTCGACATCCCCCGCGTTGCCCCGATAGCCCCCGTCGGCCGCCGGCTGTCCATGCCCCGCCGTGCCTACATCGCGATACCGAACGTCAAAGTCATCAGCTTTGCTGCTCACGCGCCCTCGCTGGTGGCTCGGAGGTCGCGGTTGATGGGGAATGCGACCTCTACCCGAAAGGCGGGTTCGCCCATTCCGGGGACCCGCCAAGCTCAAACGTTACATCCTGGGCCGATTGTTCACTGGCTGGTCCGCGCACGCCGCCTCCGGCGTACCGCAGGCTCGCCAGTGCCCAGAACGTAGGAGGAAGCAAGGTGGTTCCACCCGCAACTTTGGCAGACTTCGACCACATAGACCCGGAATTCGCCGTATTCGGCCGCCATTTCCGCGAGTTCGCGTGCTTGCTTGACGCGTCCCTCGTACTGGCCGAGCTCGTCGCCGTAGACGTATGTCACGTGGGTGAGCTTGGCTTTCCGGCAGATCGGGCAGCGGTCTTCGGTGGGTTCGCCGTGGAACTTCGCGGCCCGCAGCAGGTAGGGGTGAGCGTCGCAGACGTCGGTGACGGTCGTGCGCCCGGAGCGCACAGACGCGAGCGTGGCCCGGCGGGCCAGCCCGTAGTCCACGACGGAACGCCTTGACGTCATATTCGCCAAGCGTACGTCGGAACTGAGCGTGAGCCGAGCCCGGATTCGCTCGTGTTCGCGGCGAAAGCGGACGGGGCCAGCAGAAACCGGCGCGCGCTTGCGCTCGGGCGAACCGGCGCATAATATTCACATGTATCGGTTCGATACATCGCAGCGATCTAACAGATCGAACTATCGCCGCGAGGCATCGAGTCGGTACATATCGGGATACCACGACCTTCTGGGGGAAGCGTGGGACGCAACCGCTCCGGCGTACTTGAGCTCGCCGTGCTCGGGCTGCTGCACAGGGCGCCAATGCATGGCTATGAGCTACGCAAACAGCTCTACACCGTGCTAGGCGCGTTCCGTGCTCTCTCCTACGGGTCGCTGTATCCCTGCCTGCACGAACTCCTCGCCGTCGGCCTGATCGCCGAGGAGCACGACGAGGCCGAGCCGAGGGTACCGGCCAGCCCGACCGGGACGGCACGGTCGCGGTCGGGCCGCCGGTCGCTGAAGGTGTACCGGCTGACCGCCGACGGCAAGGAGAGGCTGCAGGAACTCCTCGGCGAGGGTGGTCCCGCGGCTTGGGAAGACGACGGGTTCGGCGTTCATTTCGCGTTTTTCGGGCAGACCAGGGCCGACGTACGGCTCCGGATCCTCGAGGGCCGTCGCAGCAGGCTCGAGGAACGTATGGAGGCCATCCGAGCGGCCTTCACGCGCACCAGGGAGCGCGTGGACAGTTACACCCTGGAACTGCACCGTCATGGCCTGGAATCAGTGGAGCGGGAAGTCCGGTGGCTGAACGAGCTGATCGCATCGGAGCGGCAGGCCGGAGGACCAGACAACATTTCCGAGAAGGAGTCGACCTGATGGGTAAGGTGCGCATCGCCATCGTGGGGGTGGGTAACTGCGCTAGCTCCCTGGTGCAGGGACTGGAGTATTACAAGGACGCCGACGACGGCGCCCGGGTTCCCGGCCTCATGCATGTCCGGTTCGGGCCGTACCACATCAGCGACGTCGAGGTGGTCGCCGCGTTCGACGTGGACGCGAAGAAAGTCGGCTGCGATCTCGCCGACGCCATCGGCGCCAGCGAGAACAACACGATCAAGATCGCCGAGGTCCCGCCGACCGGCGTGATCGTGCAGCGTGGTCCGACCCTGGACGGTCTGGGCGAGTACTACCGGGAGATCATCACCGAGTCCGACGAGCCGGCCGTGGACGTGGCCGCCGCGCTGCGCGAGGCCGGCGCCGACGTCCTGGTCTCTTACCTGCCGGTCGGTTCCGAGCAGGCGGACCGCTACTACGCTCAGTGCGCGATCGACGCGCGCGTCGCCTTCGTGAACGCGCTGCCGGTGTTCATCGCCTCTGACCCGGAATGGGCCGCGAAGTTCACCGAGGCCGGCGTCCCGATCATCGGCGACGACATCAAGTCCCAGGTCGGCGCCACCATCACGCACCGCGTGCTGGCCAAGCTGTTCGAGGACCGCGGGGTCGAACTGCTCCGCACCTACCAGCTGAACTTCGGCGGCAACATGGACTTCATGAACATGCTGGAGCGCAAGAGGCTCCAGTCGAAGAAGATCTCCAAGACCCAGGCCGTGACCTCTCAGATCCCGCACGAGATGGAGCGCGCCGCCGTGCACATCGGCCCGTCGGACCACGTGCCGTGGCTCGATGACCGCAAGATGGCCTACGTCCGGCTGGAGGGCCGCGCGTTCGGCGACGTGCCGCTCAACCTGGAGTACAAGCTCGAGGTCTGGGACTCGCCCAACTCGGCCGGGGTGATCATCGACGCGGTGCGCGCGGCGAAGATCGCGCTCGACCGCGGTATCGGCGGGCCGGTGACCTCAGCCAGCTCGTACTTCATGAAGTCGCCGCCGGAACAGTACGGCGACGATGTCTGCCGGGACCTGGTCGAGAAGTTCATCGCCGGCGAGGTCGCGCGCTAAGGCGCCGCATCTCCCAAACCCCTAAGCTGGACGCGTGGCCCGGCGCAGATCGACGTTCATCGCCGATCTGCGCACGGTCCTCGCCGAGCGGGGCTTCCGCCGCCTCTTCGCCACCAGGCTCGTCTCGCAAACCGGCGACGGCATCGTCACCGCCGGAGTCGGTACGTACGTGTTCTTCAACGCGTCGTCGTTCCCGAGCCCGTCGGCGGGCGCGGCGGCGTTCACGGTCCTGTACCTGCCCTACTCGCTGATCGGCCCCTTCGCCGGGGTGTTCATCGACCGCTGGTCGCGGCGCCAGATCCTGGTCTGGTCGGCTGTGCTGCGGTCGGCGTTCGTGGCGCTGACCGCGGCGTTCATGGCCCTGGGCAACCGCGGCGTACTGCTGTACGTCGCGGTGCTGTTCGTGCTGGGCGTGAACAGGTTCTTCTTGTCCTCGCTTTCGGCCGCGCTGCCGCATGTGGTCGCCGAGGACGAGCTGGTGATGGCGAACTCGGTATCGCCGACCGTCGGCGGCATCATGGCGTCTATCGGCGGCGGCGTCGCCCTGGGGCTCAACGTGGCCACAGGCAACACCGAGCGCGGCGCCGCGATCACCTTGCTCGCCGGAGGCGGCTGTTACATCGCGGCCAGCCTGATCGCGGCCACCATGCGACGCGACCTGCTCGGGCCCGTGCGTGAGCCCGGACAGCCGCCCGGACGGCTGCTCGGCGAGCTCGCCTCGGTCGCCGCCGGCCTGGCGGATGGCGCGCGGTACGTCATCAGGCGGCGCGGCCCGACGGCGGCGCTCGGCGCGACCGGCGGCTTCAGCTTCCTTTTCGGGCCGCTGTTCCTGATGTCGATCCTGCTGTACCGGAATTATTTCTACTCCTCCCGCGTCACCGTGGCCGAGGGTCACATCGGGGGGCTGCTGGTGGTCTCCGCCATCGGCTACGCCTGCGCGGCGCTGATCACGCCGCCGATGACCAGGCGGCTGTCCAAGCCGGCCTGGATCACGCTGCTGCTCGCCGCGAGCGCCGTGGTGACCGCCACGCTGGGCGAGACCTTCGTCCAGACCGCCTACCTGGCCGTCGGGTTCTGCCTGTACCTGTGCAGGCAGGGCGTGGCCATCTGCGCCACCACGATCCTGCAAGAAGAGGTGGACGACGCCTACCGCGGCCGGGTCTTCGCCTTCTACGACATGATGTTCAACGTCACGTTCGTCGCCGGGGCCGCACTGAGCGCGGCCTTCCTTCCCGACAACGGCCATTCTCCGGTCGTCCTCGGCCTGGTGGCCGCCGGGTACGCGATCCTTGCCGCCGCCTACTGGCTATCCCGGCCCACGGGTCAGTCCTCGTCCGGCTCCGGCGGGGACGGGATGATCCCCTCGGCGGCCGCCCAGCACAGCAGTTCCTGAGTAACCCGCTCCCGGCCCAGCTCGCCCTCCGCGATCCGCAGCTCGAGCAGGAAGTCGTAGGCCCTGCCCACCGCCGGGCCGGGGCCGATGCCGAGGATCCGCATGATCTCGTTGCCGTCGAGCTCGGGCCTGATCCTCGCCAGCTCCTCCTGCTCGCTGAGCTCGGCGATGCGCCGCTCCAGGCTGTCGTAGGCGCGGGCCAGCCGCGCCGCCTTCGCGCGGTTCCTGGTGGTGCAGTCGGCCCTGGTCAGCACGTGCAGCCGGGGCAGCAGCGGCCCGGCGTCCCGGACGTAACGGCGGACCGCGGAATCGGTCCACTCGCCCTCGCCGTAGCCGTGGAACCGCAGGTGCAGCTCGACCAGCCGGGACACGTCCCGGACCACGTCGTTCGGGAAGCGCAGCGCGGTCAGCCTGCGCTTGGTCATCGTCGCGCCCTTCACCTCGTGGTGGTGGAACGCGACCCGCCCGTCCGGCAGCAGGGAGCGCGTCTTCGGCTTGCCGATGTCGTGCAGCAGCGCGGCCAGCCGGACGGTCAGGTCGCCCTCGAGCCCGTACTGCGGCTCCAGTTCTATGGCCTGCCGCAGCACGGTCAGGCTGTGCTGGTAGACGTCCTTGTGCCGGTGGTGCTCGTCGGCCTCCATCCGGAGCCTGGACACCTCGGGCAGCACCTCGTCGGCGACGCCGGTCTGGACCAGCACATCGATGCCGAGCGCCGGGTCCGGCGTCAGCATCAGCTTGGTCAGTTCGCTGGCAGTCCGCTCGGCGGACACGATCTCCAGGCGCCTGGCCTGCTCGGTCATGGCGGCACGCACCTCGGGCGCGACCGTGAACCCCAGCTTGGCCGCGAACCTGGCCGCGCGCAGGATCCGCAGCGGGTCGTCGCTGAACGACTGCTCGGGGGGCCCGGGCGTCCGCAGCACCTTCTCCCGGAGCGCATCGAAGCCGCCGAACGGGTCAGCGATCTCATACCCGGGCAACCTGGCCGCCATCGCGTTGATGGTGAAGTCCCGGCGGCTCAGGTCCTCCTCGAGCGACCGGCCGTACTGGACGTCGGGTTTGCGCGAGGTCCGCCCGTACTGCTCGCTCCGGTAGGTGGTGATCTCGAAGACCGAATTTCCCTTGCGCAGCCCAACCGTGCCGAAGGCGATTCCGACCGTCCACGTCCTGTCGGCCCAGCGTTTGGTCATCGCCAGCACCTGCTCCGGCGTCGCGTCCGTGGTCAGGTCGAGGTCGCCGGGCTGCTGGCCGAGGAAGACATCCCTGACCGGGCCGCCGACCAGCGCAAGCTCGTGGCCGTGGCGCGCGAACAGGCGGCCGAGATCGGCCGCGGCGGGTACCCGCTCACGCAGCAGCGCGGCGGCCGCATTACGCTGTTCATCGCTCATGGGCACGGCCATCGAGAGTATCGACAGCGCGGGTTTGGCGCGAATGGCCATACCATTCGGTGTGTGCACGGCTTGCTCTCCGCGAAGGTCAAGCGCCGGACCCTGTCCCTGGCCGCGGCTTTCGCCGTGCCGGCGGCGATCGCGGCCGCGGGGCTGACGCTAGCCAATCCGGCGCAGGCCAGCGTCGTGCGCCAGGCTAGCGCCGTGCGTCAGGCCAATCTCGGGCACCAGGCCGGGTCGGGCAGCGTGTCGGTCACCATCGGCTCGATGAATCCACAGTACGCGGCGCCCGGTGCCACGGTCACCGTGGCGGGAACGGTCACTAACCGGACCAGCCAGCCGCAGGCCGGACTCGAGGTACAGCTGTACACCTCGCCGACCCCGTTCTCCACCCGCGACGGAATGGATTCCTACCTCGCCCACGGCGGAGACAACACCCTGGAAGCCGCGGGGACGCCGTTCCTCATCCCCGCCAGCATGCCCCGCGGCGGCAGCACCTCCTGGACCGCTTCGTTCCAGGTCAGCGCCGAGGGGATAAGCGAGTTCGGCGTTTATCCCGTCACGGCCCAGGTGCAGGACAGCGTGGGGGACTTGCTGGCCGCCGACCAGACGCTACTGCCGTTCTGGCCTGGGCAGCGGGCGGCCGGCCTGCAGCGCCCGCTGGAGATCTCCTGGCTGTGGCCGCTGATCGACCAGCCGCACCACCAGGTGTGCGTCGCCTTGACCAATAACGACCTGGCCGCGAGCCTGGACCCGGGCGGCCGCCTGTCGGCCCTGCTGGCCGCCGGGGCCAGCCACCCCGGCGCCGACCTGACCTGGGTCATCGACCCGGCCCTGCTCAGCGACGTCGCCACCATGGCTCGCCCCTATCATGTCGGCTCCAAGCCGAATTGCACCGACGCCCCAGCCGAGCCGGCCAGCAAGGCGGCGGCGAGCTGGCTGACCGCCCTGAAGCAGGTCACGCTAGACCAGCCGACGGTGATCACCCCTTACGCCAACGTGGACATCACCGCCCTCGTCCGCCAGGGCCTGACCACTGATCTCGCCACCGCCTACGACACCGGCGACGCGGTAGCGGACAGCGTGCTGGGCGGAAAGTTCGGGCACGAGCTCGCCTGGCCGCCCGGCGGAACCGCGGATCTGTCCGTGCTCACCAAGCTCGCCACCGCCGAGCACGTCGACACGGTCGTGCTGAACAGCAGCGAGATGCCGCCCGCCGACGCCGGCACCGTGTTCCAGCCCGATGACGCGGTCACCTCGCTCCGGGTCGCGGGCCTGCCCATGACCGTGCTGCTCTCCGACGACACCCTGACCGGGGTGCTCGAAGCCAGCCACACCAGTTCCGGGAGCCTGCCGAAGGCCACCGAGTTCGCCGTCAGGCAGCGGTTCCTCGCCGAGACGGCCATGATCGCCGCCGAGGAGCCCAACTCCGCCCGAACCATCGTGGTGGCGCCGCCAGAGGACTGGAGCCCGTCGGAGACGCTGGCCAGTGACCTGCTCGGCGAGACCACGAACACCCCGTGGCTGACGCCGACCCCGCTGGGCAGCCTGACCTCGGCGCCGGACACCCAGCGCACGGTGCCCCGGCAGCCGCCGCCGGCCAGCAAGGCGACCTCGGGCGAGCTCAGCCGCAGCTACCTGGCCCAGGTACGCTCGGTCGGCGCCCAGCTCGGCATGTACCAATCCATGCTCTACAAGCCCGAGCCGGGCTACGTAACGTCACTGGATCAGGCCCTGGTCGCCACCGAGTCGGCGGCCTGGCGCGACGGCGGGAGGTCGCAAGGCCTAACGCAGGTGGGCAGCCTGTCGGACTATCTCAGCAGCGCCGAGAAGAAGGTCAGGTTCATCTCGGCGTCGTCCCAGGTGCAGATGGCCGGTTCCTCCGGGCTCGTTCCCGTGTCGATTCAGAACGGGCTGCTGCTTCAGGCCATTCAGGTCAAGGTGGTCGTCAGCGTGGCCGCGACCTCCCAGCTGACCATCGGCCACTTCCAGAACCTGATCACTGTCCCGCCCGGCCAGATAGTGACCGTGCGGCTGCCGGTCAGCTCGGCTCCACAGGGATCCACTGAAATCCAGATCAGCCTCACCAGCGCGGACGGCAGGCCGCTGACGTTCGTCCGCGGCAACTCGCTCACCGTGCAGTCGACCAGGTACGGCCGGGCGATCCTGGTTCTCATCGCGGCCGCGATCGGCGTACTCCTGCTCACCTCGGTGTATCGCGGCGTCCGGCGGTGGCTGGACGGCGACACGCAAGTCGTCAACGAGGAGGCGGACCCACCGGGTAGCGTCGTCACTGGCACCAGCGATGCGCTACACCCGACGGAGGCACCGGATGACCTGGCCGATGCACGACGCTGGGTCGACGACGCCTGACCCCGGGCGCGACGAAGCGCGCCGCCAGGAGGCCCGCCGGGAGCCGTGGGCGGAAGAGACCCAGCCGTGGCCGGAAGAGCCTGCGGCAGGGTCCGGCGACGATGACCCGCCGCGCCGGGGCCGGCACAGCGCCGCCCCTGACCCGCTGCCGCCGATTGAGGGCCTGATGCCGGGCGGCGGGCCAAGCCCGGCCGAGACGACGCTGCCGCTGGCGCTCAATTGGCCGGCCCCGCCTGCCCGCCCGACCCGGCCGCACCGCTCGCCTCCCCCCGGACCGCCCGGCTCGCCGGGCGCACCGCCCGGCTGGCGCCGGGTGCCCAGGACGAGGGGCTACCCGCCAGCCGGACCCGCCCAGCCGCGCTCCCCGCAGCCCGGCTACCGTCCCGATTATCCCCCAAGGTCGCCGGGAGCACCTGGGCCTCCGGGGCCACCCGGTGGCAGGCCCGGCGGGCCCGGCGCGGGCGCGCGCCCGCCCGGCTCCCCGGGGTCGACCGCGACCCAGCGCTCCAGCCTGGTGCGGTCCGGCGCCGGCATGGCGGTCGGCACCCTGGTCTCGCGCGCCACCGGCTTCCTGCGCACCCTCGTCCTGGTCTACGCGATAGGCACCGCGGCGCTCGGCAACGCGTACAACAACGCCAACACGCTGCCGAACATCGTCTACTACCTGATGCTCGGCGGCATCTTCACCAGCGTGGTGGTGCCGCTGCTTGTCCGGGCGGCCAAGCGCGACCCCGACCACGGCGAGGCGTACGCGCAGCGGCTGTTCACCCTGGGCGCGCTGGCCCTGCTGGCCGTCACCGTGGTGGCCACGCTGCTGGCGGCCCCGCTGGTCGACCTGTACGCGCCCACGATCGGTGGCGCCGAGCACAACCTCATGGTGATGTGGGCCTACTTCTTCATCCCGCAGATCTTCTTCTACGGGATGAGTTCCCTGATCGGGGCGATCCTCAACACGCGCGGCCGGTTCGCGGCGCCGATGTGGGCGCCGGTCGTCAACAACCTGGTCGTGATCGTCCTCGGCGGGCTCTACGTGGCGACGGTAGGCCTGAACAAGAACCCGTCGACCATCTCCGCCGCCGGCGTGCAGCTACTCGGGATCGGCACCACGCTCGGCGTGGTGGCGCAGACCGTCGCGCTGTTCCCGTCCCTGCGGGCGGCCGGGTTCAGGTGGCGGCCCACGCTCGGGTTCCGGCCCGGCGAGGTGACCGAGATGGGCCGGATGGCCGGCTGGATGTCGGTCTACGTGATCACCCAGTGGGCCGGCTACCTGGTCGCCCAGCGCGTCGCGAACGCGGCCTCGGCGGGCTCGAACGGTTATTCCGCGTACTCCATCGCATGGCAGCTGTTCCAGCTGCCGTACGCCATCGTCGGCATCTCGGTGATCACGGCGCTGCTGCCCCGGATGAGCGAACACGCGAGTGCGCGCCGGTATTCGCTGGTCAGGGACGACTTCTCGATCGGCGTCCGGCTGGCCTCCGTGCTCGTGGTGCCGGCCGCCATCTACCTGGCCGTGCTCGGCGGCCCGCTGGCCGAATTCTTGTTCTCCTACGGTAGCAACACGCCCGCGGAAGCAAGATACATCGGCGAGGTCTTCGGCCTGTTCGCCCTCGGCCTGGTGCCCTACATGCTCACCCAGCTGCAGCTGCGGGTCTTCTACTCCTTCCAGGACAGCCGGACCGCCGCCTTGGTCGGCCTGCTCACGATGTGCGTCAGCATCGCGGGCGCCCTCATCGCGAAGTCGGTGCTGCCGGGCGGGGACGTGGTCGCCGGGCTGGCCGTCGCCTTCGGGATCGCGAACCTGGTCGGGACGGTCGCCGGGTGGGCGCTGCTGCTGCGCCGGGTCGGCAGCCTCGACGGGCGGGCGATCGCCCGGAGCCTGACCAGGATGCACCTGGCGACCGTGCCCGGGCTGATCTTCGCGCTGGCCGTGATGATCGGCGCGGGACATGTCGCGCACAATCCCAGTGCGGCCTACGGCCTGGTGGTCACCGTCGTCGGCGGTGGCGGCGCGGTCGCGCTCTACGCATTCTGTGCCAGGTCACTGCACGTAGCCGAGTTCGGATACCTGACGAAGACGATAGCCGCCAGGTTCGGCCGGCAGGGCGGGCGGCATTAGCATGGGTGGCAACCTATGAGCACATACACGTCGGAACCAGGTACCCGGCTGGCGGGACGATATCGTCTCGTTGACCAGGTAAGCGCGGGCGCCGGCTGGACATACTGGAAAGCCACGGACGAGACGCTCGCCCGCTCCGTCACCGTGCTCACCTTCGCGGCCGGCTTCCCCCGGGTGGCCGAGACCGTTACCGCCGCCAGGGCCGCGAGCAGGCTCGGCGATCCGCGCTTTTCCCAGGTATTCGACGTGGAGGACGCGGACGAGCTCGCCTACGTGGTGCTCGAGTGGGTGGTCGGGGAGTCGCTGCTCGACATGCTCTCCGAAGGTCCGCTCGATCCGCCGCGCGCGGCCGCCCTGATGGCGGAGGCGGCGCGGGCGATCGCGAGCGCGCACGATGGCGGCCTGGCGCACCTGCGGCTGGATCCGGCCTGCCTGCACTGGACAGCGGGCGGCGGCGTGAAGATCGCCGGGCTCGGCATCGAGGCCGCCCTGGCGGGCCCGGACCTGGCCGCGGCGGAGGACGGCGCCGATGACCCGGAGCTCATTGACACGCGGGACCTCGCCCGGCTGCTTTACGCCGCGCTGACCGGCTACTGGCCCGGCGACCAGGGGTCCGCGGGGTCCGCGCCCGGGCTGCTCCCGCCCGCGCCGGAGAGCGACGGGGGTCCGTGCACGCCGCGGCAGGTGTCTGCGGGCGTGCCGGCCGGCATCGACGACGTGACCTGCCGGGCGCTGTTCCAGCGGCCGAACCGCCACGGCCCGGCGCTCAGCACCGCGGCCACGTTCGCCGACGCCCTGACCAGCGCGGCTCCGCCGATACCGTGGCCGGCTCCCGCGCCGCCCGGCCTGACCGAGACTCGCTACGACTACCAGCCGGACGGATCCGCCCGCCGGTACCCGCCGGACACGTATCCGCCAGGGACAGCGCCGCGGACCATGACCGGCGGCCGCCAACCGGCCGCCAAGCGCTCCCCGGCCGCCCGCGCCGTCATCAGCGCCGTGATCGTGCTCGTCCTGGCGGCGGTCGGCGTGGCCGCCTGGTCGTTCAGCCGCAGCTCGAATCACTCGTCGGCGGCCCAGCCGCCCACCCGACCGCGTTCGTCGGCGCCAGCCGCGGCCGCGGCCGTCCTGCTCAAGCCGGTCAGCGCGACCAGCTTCAACCCGCTCGGCAGCCCGCCGGGCAGCAACGAAGACTCGGGCGAGGCGGGCAACGCGATAGACGGCAACGCCAGCACCTTCTGGCACACCAGCTACTACGTCGGCAACCCCGTCTTCGGAGGCCTGAAGAAGGGCACGGGACTGCTCCTGGACATGGGCCGGGCGGTGCGGCTGAGCCAGGTCGCTGTCCAGTTCGGCACCACGTGCTGCGATCACGTCCAGATCGAGATCGGCAACGAGAACACCCCCGTCGCCTCGGCCCTGAGCGCCTTCACCGTGCTGCAGAGCTCCGACACGGCACGGGGCAACACGACGTTCAACGTGACCAGCAACGCGACCGGCCGCTACGTCCTGATCTGGCTGACCTACCTCCCGCCGCTGACTGGATCCCCCAATCAGTACCAGGCGCAGATCTACGACGTGGTGGTCCGTGGTTCCGGGCCCGGCCAGTCGGGCTGATGCGCGATGCCGGACGCCAACCAGGACGGGCCGTCTGATCAGGAGTTGCTCCGCCGGCACGTGGCCGGGGACAGCGATGCGTTCGGCGAGCTCTTCCGCCGGCACCGTGACCGGCTGTGGGCGGTGGCACTGCGCACGGTCTGCGATCCCGACGAGGCCGCCGACGCCCTTCAGGACGCGATGGTCTCCGCGTTCCGCCGGGCCGCTGACTTCCGCGGCGAGTCCGCCGTCACCACGTGGCTGCACCGGATCGTGGTGAACGCGTCACTGGACCGGCTGCGCCGCCGCGCCGCCAGGCCCGCCCTGTCCGCCGGGGACGAGCAGGCCTTCGAGGCCCTGGTGGCGCAGGACGGCGATCCGGCGCGCGCCGCGGACACCAGGCTGGACGTGGACGCCGCGCTGCGGATCCTGCCGCCGCAACAGCGAGCCGCGCTGGTCGTGGTCGACATGCTCGGCTTCTCCGTGGCCGACGCCGCCGCAATCCTCGAGACGTCGCCGGGCACGGTGAAAAGCCGCTGCGCCCGCGCCCGCGCCCGGCTGCTTCCCTACGTAGCGCACCTGCAAGGGAACCGATCAGCGAGCGAGAGCGTCTCACCTGCGCAGGGAGGCGATAAATGAGGGGGCAGATGACCCACCTGGACACCGACGTCCTGGCCGAGTTCCGCGCGGGACTCATCACCGGGCGGCGCGGCGCCCAGATCGCCGCGCACCTGGCAGGCTGCGATCAATGCACCGCCCTGGACGACCGGCTCGCCGGGGTCTCGGCGCTGCTCGCGTCGGTCCCGGCGCCACCCATGCCCGACAGCGTGGCCCAGCGGCTTGAGGTCGTACTCGCGGCTGAGGTGAGGCGAAGGAATTATCCCGAACGAGCTGAGGTTGACCGCCCGGGTGAATCCGTTGCGCATGACCGGCCCGCCGCCAAGCGCGGTTTTCGCCTGGCGACATGGCGCGTGCTCGTCCCCGTCGGCGCGGCCGCGGTGCTGCTGGCCGGGGGCGGCTACGGCCTGAGCCTCCTCGTCGGCGGCCCGGGGAGCCCGCCCAGCTTCTCCGTGGCGGCGGGCAGCGCCGCGAAGTCGGCGAGCAGCGCCGTCCCCTCGGCGAGCAGTACCGCGAAGGCGGCCAGCCCGCCCGAGGCGGCGCCGTTGACTCCCGGCGCGTCGGCGCGGCGGGCGATGTCACCGGCTTACCTCCGCCTGCGCATCGTGACCAGCCGCACCAACTTCGTGTCGGCCACCCTCAAGCAGCAGCTCCAAAACGAGCTGAACACGCCGCTGGGCACGACGCACGCCGCGTCCAGCCAGACGATCGGGTGCGTGCAGGCCATGGCGGGCAACGCCCGCCTGATCCGGGTCATGAGCGCCCGCTTCGAGGGCCGCCCGGCCACCATCATCGTCGCGCGCGATAGTACGGGCGACATGGCCTGGGTAGTGGGCCCGGACTGCTCGGCGGCCAGCCATGACGTGCTCGACGCGACATCGCTGCCTTAGGGAATCTCCGGGCCCTAGTATCGGTTCACTGGAGTGCCAGTCACATGAGGGGTTGATAACGGTTGGCAGAGGTGACCGAAGTCCGGAACGTGATCGTCATCGGGTCCGGCCCGTCTGGTTATACGGCGGCTCTTTACGCGGCTCGCGGCGAGCTGAAGCCCTTGGTCTTCGAGGGTTCGGTTACCGCAGGCGGCGCGCTCATGCAGACCACCGATGTGGAGAACTTCCCCGGGTTCCCCGACGGCATCATGGGTCCTGAGCTGATGGACTCGATGCGCAAGCAGGCCGAGCGGTTCGGCGCCGAGCTGGTGGCGGACGACGTGACGGCGGTTGACCTGACCGCGAACCCCAAGGTGGTCAAGACCGACAGCGAGACATACCTCGCCAAGGCCGTGATCATCGCGACCGGTTCCAAGTACAAGGAACTCGGCGTGCCGGGCGAGAAGGTACTCGGCGGGCACGGCGTCTCCTGGTGCGCCACCTGTGACGGGTTCTTCTTCCGCGGCCACGACATCGCGGTCATCGGCGGCGGCGACTCGGCCCTGGAAGAGGCCATGTTCCTCACCAGGTTCGGCAAGTCGGTGACGGTGGTCCACCGGCGCGACACGCTCCGGGCCAGCAAGATCATGCAGGAACGCGCGTTCGCCAACCCCAAGATCGACTTCCTGTGGGACAGCGAGGTGGCGGAGGTCCTGGGCTCCGACCGGGTCACCGGCCTGCGGATCAGGAGCACCAAGGACAGCACGGAACACGCGCTGCCGGTAACCGGCGTCTTCGTGGCCATCGGCCACCACCCGCGTTCGGAGCTGTTCGCCGGCCAGCTGCCCACCGATCCCGACGGCTACCTGCTGGTCGACCAGCCGTCGACGCGCACTGCCATCGAAGGCGTCTTCGCCTGCGGCGACGTCGTCGACCACACGTACCGCCAGGCGGTCACCGCCGCGGGCACGGGCTGCGCTGCCGCGCTTGACGCGGAGCGCTGGCTGGCCAGCAAGGAACACTGACGCACGCGTGCAGCGCAGAAATTACTCAACGCAAGTTAAGGGGTGTGATCGCAGTGGGCGCGACCAAGGTCGTGACGGACGAGACCTTTGAGGTGGAGGTCTTGAAGAACGACAAGCCGGTCATCGTGGATTACTGGGCCGAATGGTGCGGTCCGTGCCGCATGGTCGCCCCGGTGCTCGAGGAGATCGCCACCGAGTACGCGGACAAGATCGACGTGGTAAAGCTCAACATCGACGAGAACCCGGCCGTGTCGCAGCGTTACGGCATCATGGCCATCCCGACCATGAACGTGTTCTCCGGCGGGCAGGTCGTCAAGCAGATCGTCGGGGCCAAGCCCAAGTCGGCTCTGCTCCGTGAGCTGGCCGAATACATCTGAGTTACGGCCCACCGACCCCCTAGGGCCTGCAGGGTTTCGCGGTTCCGCCGCCCGTTCGCTCACGCGGGGCGGAGAGCGCCCTGGGGGGTCGACGGGGTCATGGACCCGAGCAGCCGCTCGAGAGCGACCTCGACGTCCTCCCGCCAGGTGAGCACGGTCCGCAGCTCCATCCGGAGCCGCGGGTAGTGGTGGTGCGGGCGGATGGTCTTGAACCCCACCGCGAGCAGGTAATCCACCGGCAGCAGGCAGGCCGGTGACTCCCATCGCCGGTCACCGAAGGCCTCAATGGCCCGCACGCCACGGCGGGTGAGGTCCTTGGCCATCGCCTGGACGAGCATCCGGCCGATACCGCCCCCCGCGAACTCGCTGAGCAGGTGGGCGGTCATGAACAGCACCGCGTCAGCGCTCACCGGGCTGGTAGGAAAGGCTATCGAGCGCGGAACGTACTGCGGCGGCGCGAAGAGCATGTATCCGGCGGGCACGCCATCGACATAAGCGATCTTGCCGCAGCTCCCCCACTCGAGCAGCACGGAAGATACCCACGACTCCTTCTCGAGTTCCGGGTCGCCGCTTTCCTCGGCGCGCGCCCGGCTGACCGGGCCAAGTTCCCAGAAAACGCATTTACGGCACTTCGGCGGCAAGTCGCCGAGATTATCCAGCGTAATGTTGACGATACGACGTGACATCCTGTTCCCCGGCTTCCCCGGCAGAATCCACAAGCGCTCCCGGGAGATACCCCGTATCCTGGCATGATACCCGCGCCCGCGGGGGTCTGGGGGCCGAGGGGGTCTGGGGGGAAAGGTTTCCCCCCAGAAGC
>Ga0209656_10000565_pt1 | contig 24377 bp, 19 predicted proteins | sample BogFormECP12_OM2_FD_188239 | JGI IMG/M metagenome (GOLD analysis project Ga0209656, IMG submission 188239) | Bog forest soil microbial communities from Calvert Island, British Columbia, Canada - ECP12_OM2 (SPAdes) (version 2) | ecosystem: Environmental > Aquatic > Freshwater > Wetlands > Bog ... | reverse complement strand
GGTTTCAGCTTTACCGGCAACGGCCCCAACAAGGCGATGGTGTTTCTCACCCTCAAGAGCATCAACCAGCGCAAGGGCGAGGCGCATTCGGCTGGCGCCGTCATCAACGATCTGCGCGGACCGCTGCTGGGACTCAGTGATGTGCAGGCGTTTCCCTTCGCGCCGCCTGCCATCGCCGGCGTCAGCAGCCTCGGCGGCTTCACCTTCGAGGTCCAGGACGAAGGCGGCAACACCGTACAGGAGCTCTTTAACGTCGTCCAGAAGGTCGCGCGCGACGGCAACTCGCGTCCCGAGTTGAGCGGACTCTTCAGCCCGTTCACCGCCAACGATCCGCAGTTCGTGGTCAACATTGATCGCGCCAAGGCGCTCAGCCTGCAAGTGCCCATGCAGCAGATCACCGACGCGCTACAGGTTTACATGGGCTCGTCCTACGTCAACGACTTCGACTTCAACAACCGCGCCTACCGAGTTTACGTGCAGGCGGCGCAGCCCTTCCGCGGCCAGCCGCGCGACATCCGCAATTTCTATGTGCGCTCCGAAACCGGCGCCATGATCCCGCTCGACAACGTAGTGAGCATTAACGAGGGCACTTCGCCGCAGGTCATCACCCACTACAACATCTTCCGCTCGGCGGAAATCGACGGCGCGTCCGGCCCCGGTTACAGCTCCGGGCAGGCTATCGCCGCCATGAATACGCTGGCCAAAAAAGATTTGCCTCTGGGCTTCGGTTATTCGTGGTCCGGTCTGTCGCTGGAGGAGATTAAGTCGGGCGGCCAGTCGGCGATGCTGTTTGGATTGGGCTTGCTACTGGTTTATCTCACGCTATCGGCGCAATACGAGAGCTTCATCCTGCCGTTCATCATCATGCTGAGCGTGCCCATGGCCATGCTGGGCGCGCTGCTCGCGCAGTACGCTCGCGGCCAGTTGAACGACGTGTATTGCCAGATCGGGCTGGTGATGCTCATCGGACTGGCCAGCAAGAACGGCATTCTGATCGTGGAGTTCGCCGAGCAGTTGCGGCACAAAGGTCTCTCAGCCAAGGAAGCCGCAGTGGAAGCGGCACGTATTCGCCTGCGCCCGATCCTGATGACCTCGTTCGCGTTCATCCTGGGAGTGCTGCCGCTGGTGTTTGCCAGCGGGGCCGGCGCGCAGAGCCGCCACTCCGTCGGCACCACCGTGTTCGGCGGCATGATCGTCTCCACTGCGCTGAATTTGTTCTTCATCCCTGTGCTGTATGTGATTGTGAAGTCGCTGACGGAGCGCGAGACGGTGCCCGCGGCGACACCGGGCACATAACTGGGTCCCTCGTTCTAGCGCAATTTTGGGGGCGGGAGGGCCGCTCATTCGTCACCAAGCCAAATGACCTACGTCACAGCATTTCGGTCTGGATTGCGCTACAAATAGATTAGGAAGCTGGGCAGCCTCTCGCCGGCGCACGGCCAACGAGGCGCCCCCTGTAGTGCCCCCACCGCATTGGGGAGAATGGTCGCGCACGATGACAACCGCCGAGATCACACCCGTTGAAGTGGGCATTCATAATGTGCTCATCGCGACGGATTGTTCGCATTACTCCAACCAAGCGCTCAACTTCGGACTCAACCTCACGCACGGGTATCATGCGAAGGCCTGCATCGTCTTCGTGGTCCCGGGCGATGAATTTATGGTTGCGGGTGCCGAGGCTTACGCCGCCGCCAAGGATGCGGCGCACCGCGATCTGCTGGAGCTAAAACACGAGTTGCGAACGAAATTTGCTTATGTCGAGGGCAAGGACTATCAACTGTTCCTGTTGGAAGGCGACATTGCGCAGTCGATCCTCGACTTTGCCCGTCAGAACAAGAATGACCTGGTTGTGCTCGGTACCCACGGCCGCTCCGGCCTGGGCAAGATGCTGATGGGTTCGGTTGCCGAGCGCGTCTTCCGGCACTGCCCCGTACCGGTGCTGACTCTGGGGCCGCACCTGCACCGGAGGGCCACGGCCGGCGCGCCCGCGAGCATACTTGTGCCGGTGGATTTCAAGCCCGCCTCGGAGCGGGCGGCACACTATGCGGTCGCCTTGGCCAGGCAACATGACGCCACGTTGACGATGCTTCATGTCATTGAGCGCTGGCCAACCCAAGAGCAATCTGACCAGGAACACGTGACGCAGGACCTTAGAGATAAACTCGAAAGTCTGATCTGCCAGGAAACCAAGGGGCTCCGGTGCAGCTTCCGCGTCGAAGCCGGACAGGTGGTGGAAAAAGTCCTCTACACCGCCGCCGGGATCGAGGCTGACCTGCTGGTGATGGGGGTGCGTCCCCGGACCGGATCACTCAACCCGCTGATGTGGCCGCATGCTTATCAAATTGTGCGCGGGGCCGCATGTCCCGTGCTGACCTTCCGCGGCGATGTCGCGCAGCAACCCTGAGCGGGGACCCGGCGCGGTTCCGTTTTCTTGCTACTTCATCTTTTGCAGCGCCGCCCGTGCCTTCGCCAATTGTGCTCCCTGTTCCGTGGTCACCGTTGACGCCGGACATAACGTGCTTAATGGTGCCGTCCTTGCCGGCCGCATCCATGGCCTGCAAAACGATCAGCAGCGCGTAAGTTTGGGCGGAGAAAAGAAGGTCCTGATCCGTGGCCAGACGCTCCTTGTTGTTCTTGAGCTTGGCTAAGACATCGTAGTGAACGTCGTTAGTCCGGCGACAGCCCCATGTCCAAGCCTGGTGTGGTAACGGTCGAAAGCAAACAGCGAGTCGAAACCGTTTATCGCCCGCGTCAATCGCTGGGCCTCTCGCGCGGAGGAGCTGACGCGAAGAAGTCCTGGCGGAAGCGTTGGGCATAGTTCCACATCAGCTCCTCCACGCGTTTGGGATCAGGTGACTTCACGATCAGGCCAACGTGGTGCTCTTTGTCGGTCATGCGCCAGACAATCTCCGGATCGTTGTAGGCGGAAGTATCGGGATGCTCCTGGCGGGCGAGCGAAATCAGCAAGCCGGCGGAATCGCCTCTCGGCGTTGGCGGTTGGTAGGGTGACTCACCGCCGGCGATTTCAATCTTCGCCCATTCCCCCCACAGGTTGAGCCCGGTGGCGGCTTCGATAAGGTCCGCGATATGCGCGCCGCCCACGCGCGCCGAGGTTTCGAGGAAGTAGAGCTTGCCATCATCGCGGCCACGAATAAATTCGCTATGCGAGACGCCCCACACCAGCCCAAACGCTTTCAGTACCTGCTCATTCAGCGCGATCAGTGGACGTGATTCGTCGGAATCACGAGGCAACGTGCGAGTGGTGAAAATGTCTCCTTCGTGCGAAACGTCCATCGGAGGCCGCCCATAGCGGCTGGCGATAGCGAACAGCAGCTCGCGCTTATAGAAAATTGAATCCACGTGGTAGATGTCGCCGGGCACATACTGCTCCAGCAAGTAGAAAGACTGCTGGTCGCCAAGATGTTCCAGCGCGGCCCAAAGGTCGTCAGCAGAATGGATTTTCTTGATGCCGATGGATCCGGCAAACGAACGCGGCTTCAGCACCCAGGGCGGCGATACGCGGTCCATAAACTCACCCAATCTCGCGTAGTTGAGGATGTGGATGAAATCAGGAACGGCGAGCCCCGCCTCGCGCGCTTTCGCGCGCATGGCAAGTTTGTCGCGGAAGTAGCGCGCGGTGGTGTCGCCCATGCCTGCCAGACGCAGGTGCTCACGCAGGGTCGCCGCCGTCTCCACATCAAAGTCATCGAGGGGCACGATGCGATCGATGCTCTCCTTTCGCGCCATGTAACTGACGCCCATCAGCACGTCTTCAATTTTCCACTTTCTGTCGATATCAGGGATGTAGAAGGTCTCGTCAATGCTTTCGCGCGGCCAGTCGGCATTAGCGAGGCTGTGCGAGGTGAGAAGCAGCACGCGGCAGCCCTGTCGGCGGCACTCGCGAAGGAAATCGAGGCCCTTGAAATAGCTGGCAAGGCAAAGGATTGTCATGGGGCATGTTGCCGGATCGCGAGCGTCTGACGTGGAAGACAAGGCGAGCTCCTGATACGAGTCAATTCAATCACAACAATGTACCACTCAGGAGCAAAACGACGGCGGCGCCCCGATAATCTGGGACGCCGGCCTTTCTAGCAACGCCGAGTTGATGAAGTCGTAAGGCGGGCACGGTTATGCCCGCCTATGGGGTGCGACTAGAACTGAGTCGCTGGCAGAACCGCCGTCCCCTCTTGTTGCACCGACTGCAACTGGTTAGGATCGAGTCCAAGCGCCTTCAAGACGGTTGGAGCCACCTGCATGGTGGTAACCGGGGTATTGATGCTGCTTGGCTTGAACGCTGGATTCGAGAACAGCATGATCACGTTGGTGTCGTCATGCGAGAAGCCGCCATGTTCAGCCAGCTTCTTCGAGCTCCCGGTGTACACCACCCCGTAATTTGGCGTGACGATGATGTCGGGTGTCCGCGGGTCCTGTCCGGGACCGGTACCGGGAGCCGTGAACATCGTCGTAATTGACGGACCGTAGAACATCTCGCCGAATCCCGCCATATTGGCATTGGCTTCCAGAATCGACACAGCATTCGAGAGATAGGACTGATGAGAAAGCCAGAGCAGCGAGACATCGTCCTCAGTCGGTCCGATTCCGTTGGGGTTGTTTGGGGACTCAGACCATGGCAGATACGAGGCAATCAGGTTGGCCGGCGTAGTACCATTCTGACCGCTGTGACCCGGAATCGGGAAGAAGCGATTTGGATCGATTGGCGACTGCCCGTGCTTGGCGGTGATCACGATCAGCGTTGAGTCGAGGAGACCTTGTTTTTTCAACTCACTGACCCACTCGCCGACGGCAGCGTCCACCAGCTGAATTTCATTCAGCAAGAAGCTGGTTGGAGTTCCGGCTGCGTCAAGGTAGCCACCGGTACCGACGTTCTTCTCAATCAACTTCTGCCCGACGCTGACGGACTGGAAGTTCATACCGAACACCGCAGGTACCGGAGCGCTCCCTTGTCCATTGTGGGTCTTGCCATCGATTTCGTTCAGGATGGCATTTATCTTGAGAGTGTCGTAGCACTGAATGTTCTGAAAACTATTGGTGTAGGCGGAGAGATCCGATTTGGGATCGGGGATGGGAGTGCAGTTCAGTCCCAGGGGTGTGATAACAGGTAGAGCGATGACGGTGGAATTGATCTCAGGCGAGTAGTAGTCGTCAACGTTGGTGCCGTCACCAGGTCCGGAAACGGAGGAGTACGCCGGATGCTTGTCCGACCAAGCGGTGTAGCCGCCGGCTTTGTGGATCACGCCGAAGATGGTGTTGGTCCGAACGAAATTCCACGGCATTACAGGCGCACAGTTTTGGCTGGGATCGCGAGGAAGGCGGTCTTTGTCGATGGAATTGATTCCGCCATCTCCTGAGGGCGCGCCGCCGTTAAGCTGCGACTGATCAATGTCAATGCCTTCTTCATACTCAGTTGTCGTTCCGAAATTGGGGATCCCCGGCCCGCACGGACCGCCGGCTACTCCATTGCCGGTGGTAACTAGCGGCGGGGCGAGGGAACGGTCGAATGCGACATCGTAGAACGCTCCTACCGAGCGTGGGGAACCGCCGCTAACGATCGCCATGAGTCCAGGGAACGAGTCTGAGGGCTTCGAAGTGGTGGCGTTCATGTAAGCGGTACCAGTCGTACCCAGGGCCGCAAGGTTTGGACAATAGGGAGCGCCGTTGTTAACGCCAGGGAGGCCGCTGGCGCAGTTCTGGAAGTCCAGAGAGTGCATGCCGTCGACGCTGATCAACAACACGTGCTGAAACGTCGTACCGTCGGCTTTGGATGCGGATCGTGGAGACTGGGCAGCGGAAAGCTGCAGGGGCGCTACAGTCACCGCAAATGCCAGTAAGGATGTGAGCAGGGATTTCATTGGCATATCTCCTTCATTGGGCTAAGGGCCATTGGCAACTGTATCTGCGGGCACAAACGGCGTGGTGAACAGGGGATAAAAGTTCAGTTACAGAAAGGTTGCAGTGAAGTTGGTCCTCTTTATTTTTTCTTCTCTTTCACATTGCATCGGTTCAACGCGGGGACAACTTTGATTTCTGACCCGATACGGGCGAGTTAGGCTCCCAGTGAGTTGCACTTCTGGCTTGCACAGGGAAGGAAAATATGCAGAAATAAGAGCGCTACATCGAGGTGACCCATGCCCGCATCGAATTTCCTCCCGTCCGTGCGTAAACCCAACACCATAGGCCTCACGTTTTCTGGAGGCGGCTACCGCGCAACCCTGTTTCATCTGGGAGCCGTCCGCCGCTTGAACGAGTTCAGCCTGCTGCCCCGGATCACCAGCATTGCGAGCGTCTCCGGCGGCAGCATCCTCAACGGGTTCCTCGCCAGCCGGCTCGATCCGCCTCTGTCGGCAGGCGTAGCTGATTTCGAGAACTCAGTTGCCAAGCCCATGCGCGCCTTCTGCTCGCTCGACCTCCGGAGATGGCTTGGCATGGAGGCTATTATTCCTGGGACGCACAACAGCACCGGCTTGGCGAAGGCGTACGACAAGCACCTGACTAACGGAAAGAAACTGGCAGAGATTCCCGCCGCACCGGTGCATGTGTTTTGCTGTACCGATCTTGCGTACGGCGTGAACTGGATGTTCAAGAAAGCAGAATGCGGCGATTATCAGGCCGGATTCTTTCCGACTCCCGCGGATTGGCTGGTGAGTACGGCGGTGGCGGCTTCGTCGTGCTTTCCGCCGGTGTTCAAGCCTTTACAACTGAATCTCGATCCGGCAAAGATTCCCCAGGGAAATGATAAGAGTCCCAACCGCGACAAGATCGTTCGCGAGATCACCTTCAGCGATGGCGGGGTGTACGACAACCTTGGCCTGGAGCCGGTGTGGAAAGACCACGAAACCGTGCTCACCTCTGATGGCGGCGCACTGTTCCGGGTCGGCGGTGACAACGGATTCTCCTTCGAGGTGGGGCGGTTCATCGGCATCCCGGAGAACCAAGCCCTGGCGCTGCGCAAGCGCTGGCTGATCTCCAACTTCGTCTCGCAGCAGATGAAAGGGACCTATTGGGGCATAGGTACTACCGTCGCGGATTATGCCTTGCAAGGCGGTTATTCGAAGGAGTTGGTTAAGGACTACATCTCGGCCATCCGTACTGACCTTGACAGCTTCTCGGATGCGGAAGCGAGTGTGCTTGAAAACCACGGCTACACGTTGGCTGACGCCGCCATTCAAACACACGTGCCGCAACTGTTGCCGGCACAGCCCCCGAAGTTGGCGATCCCTTATCCAAACTGGATGGACGAAGCCAAGGTGAAGGAGGCACTGAAGGACAGCGGCAAGCGGTCGTTCCTGGGACATAGCTAGACAGCCGATGGCGGGCCGTCAGGCGCGGGTCACAGGCGAGCCAGCGACAACTTGGCCGCATTGTAACCGCACATGCCGTGGACTCCGCCGCCCGGGGGAGTGGACGACGAACAGAGGTAGAGGTTGCGGTCCGAGGTTGCATAGTGCCGTCTGGTGGGACGGAACAAGAACTGCCGCAGATCAACCGCTCCCCCGCCGATATCTCCGCCCACTAGGTTTGCGTCCATGCCTTCCAGCGTAGCCGGAGTGAAAACCCGCCGCGCCAGAACACAGTCGCGAAAGCCTGGCGCGAAGCGTTCAATCTGGGCCTCCAACCGCGGCAGCATGTCGAGTTCACAGCCATTCGGCACGTGGCAATAGGCCCAGGCCACATGGCGGTCTTGGGGAGCGCGTGTGGGATCGAACAGCGTCGGCTGGGCCAGCAGAACGAAGGGACGTTCCGCATGATGGCCGTGCCGCATGGCCTCTTCCGAGGCGGCGATTTCCTCGATCGTGCCGCCGAGGTGGATCGTGGCCGCCCGCTGGCACTCGCGCGCCTTCCACGGGATCGGCGCCGACAAAGCATAATCCACCTTAAACACACCGGGGCCATAGCGATAGCGCTCCAGTTGGCGGGTGTATGCCGCCGACAACCGGTCGCCTGCAATCCGCAGCAACTGGCGCGGCGTAATGTCGCACAGTATTATGTCGTAATTCGCAAGCGCCGAAAGATTGTCGATGCGCATCGATGTGCGTACTGTGCCGCCCATGCTGGTGAGATAACCGCACAGCGCATTGGTGATCGCTCCTGCGCCCCCGCGCGGGATGGGCCATCCTACTGCGTGAGCGGCCGCCCCAAGCACGAGACCAAACGAGGCGCTTAAGGGCTCATCGAGGGCGAGAACGGAGTGTGCTGCCAGTCCGGCAAAGAGCGCCCTGGTTCGCGGGTTTTTGAACCAATGTTGCGAGAGCGCAATGGCGGATGGAAATCCGAGCGCTCCGAGTCGCGCCATCAAGAACGGATGCCTGGTTAGCAAATGAACCGGCCGCAAGATTTCAGTCGCAAGCTCCGTCCAATGCTCCGCGAACGGCCCCATGAGCCTGCGCCATTGTCTGCCGTCTTTGCCGAGTGTAGCTTCAGCATCGCTGAGATCGCGCTCGAGCACCACGGCAGTGCCGTCGTCCAGAGGATGGGCCAGCGGCGCGGGCGAGTGGATCCACTCCAATCCGTAATTTTGCAATGGCAGCGAGGTGAAGAATGGCGAGCCCGCCGCCATGGGGTGCACCGCCGATCCGAAGTCGTGCAGGAAACCCGGCAGCGTCAGGGGAAGGGTACGCGCCGCTCCGCCGGGCTGCGGCTCTGCCTCGAAGACCTCAACTTGCAATCCGGCCTGGGCAAGGACAATGGCCGCTGCCAAACCGTTGGGACCTGCGCCGATGACCGCGGCTCGTCGTTGGGTTGCAGGCATACGCATCAGTTTAGACTGCGGCTGCGGCGAATCCAAAGAACGGGCGCTCCCCCATGCGGATGTCGTTTTGCCGATCGTCTAATCATGAGGCGGTAGCGGCTCCGGCCACTGCACCACTCCGGCCTTGCCGTCAGGCTGGCGCTCCAGCACCGGAGCGTAAAGCCCCATCAGTTGCCGGTTCCACCACAGTCCGGTTGCGCGCTTCTCCGCCAGCGTGGTGAACCAGTACCTCCACAACACGGCGCGCACCTGTTTCGGCGGGGCACCGGGGAGCGGATTTCCGGCGAACAATGCAAGCACGTCAGGCGCGCCGCTGAGCAGGCGCTCCTCGGTACTGGGCACGATGAGGTTGTCGCGCCAAGAGCCCAGGGAGGCGAACCACAAATTCCATTCGAACCGCGGCTGGTAAGGCGCGTAGATGCCTGGTGCCTTGTTAGGACCCTGCGGCTTGTAGCGGAAGGGATACGCGACCCAGGTCTGTCCGTCGTTGGAGCCTTGGAATTCGATTTCGTAGCGGCCACGCGTCATCACCGCGAACAGTCCGTAGCGGTTGGCTATGCGAAACGGGTCGAGTGCGGCAACGGGCGAGGTCGGCAGTGGGAAGCGCGGGAAAAGGATCCAGATCATCTGCGCGGTTGTCGCATAGAAAATCCAGATGAACATCACACTGGTGAGAGCCAGCTTAGGGGCGCGGAACGGGTGCGGTGAGCGGGGCAAAGTCGTTGCAGGAGCAGGCGTCTCTATGGCTTTCTCGGCGAACGCTGCGACTTCCACGCCCTGCGTGGTTAATGGCGGAGTTGCGTCCGGCTCCGGCGAGATGAAGCACTGCCACCTTTGCGGCACGACACGTAGAAAAAAACGGTCGTCGAGCAGCAGAAATCCTAACAGCAGGACGAGGTAGTTCAGGAACGTGTAGTTCGCCGTTAGGATGACCGGAATCTGCCACGCCGTCACCATGAAGAAGCAGAGAATGCGCCAGCGCCGCGGCAGAAATAGCATGAACACCAATCCGAGTTCCAGCACGAGCGTTGCGCCGGTGGCAAAAGCGTGAAACGAGTGCGGCAGGTGCTGCACATACCAGCCGATCCATGTTGGCAGCGGCCCGTTCTGGTAGTACTCGTCCATGGCGGTGAAGTTGCGCCACTGGGGATCGCCACTGGCGAGCTTGACCACGCCCGACTCGAAATAGATGCGAAACCACTCCCATTGCAGCAGGAACAGGCTGGCACGCGAAGGCGGGCTCATTCGTCCCAATCCCGGCCAGAATCCCGCGGGAGCGAAAAACAGCGAGATAAATCCCGCCTCCAGCAGCATGCCGTCCGATTGATAGCCGGAAAAATCCTGCGCGGCGCTGACAAAGGAAAGAAAGGATACGAAGCAGACCAACAGCATCCCGCGCGGCCAAACGTTGAGGACCAGCAATAGTGATGCGATCATGCCCACCCAGCAAATGACCGTCAGCATGTGCGGGCCGGTGGAGATCCACAACAGCGTCGGCGCAAACCAAAAGCGTCCGGCGCCCAACTGATGCGCCACCGCTGCGAGAAATTCGTTTGTGGGCAGAATCCCGTCGGCGCCGATGAGGCCGCGAATCTGAAACACCAGAGAATAAAACGCGGAGAAATAAATGAGACCGAGGGCGCGCAGAAAAATCCAGCGCGGAATCAGGCGGTCGCGTGGCCCGGATTCCGCGTCGAAGAGCCAGCGGAGGATGGAAGCAGGCGCCAGGTCCATCGCGGTCGGATTATACCGACACAAGTGGAGCAGCGTCTCGCGTGGTCACTCTTTTGTCCAGGTGACGCCGCCGTCCAACGTGCTCCAGCGCGCGCCGCTGTCGGTGCTGACGACGCCATGCATCGCATCGCTGAAGCGGATAGCAACAATCGTGTCCGTTTCGACGCCGGGAGGTGAGCCTATGGGCTGCTTGCTCCAGTTCTGGCCGCGGTCGTTGGAGTGAAACAGCACGCCGCCGTTACCACCGGCCCAAACGTTGTCGCCCACGACCGATACGACATGAAAGGTGATAGGCTGCTGGGCGAGTACACGCGTCCAATTGCCGGAAGCACTTCGCTGCTCCAGGTGGCCATCAGGAGTGATGCGCCATCGCGGGTGCGCAGCACTGACGACTTGCTTCGCCATCTGTGGGCCGCCAACAAGCGGCGGTTTTGCTACAAGGTCGGAAGCGGCTGGCGCTTCGCTCTCTGCGAAGCCATTCTGCATAGGAACTGCGGGCGCGGCCTTGAGCAGCGCATCCAGTGAGCCTTGAGTATCTGAACTGGGAGGTGCCGGGGCCGCCGATGTGTTGGGCGCAAATGCACGCTCTTGTGGGATGCTGGGCGCGACTTTCGATGTAGTGAAACTCTCAGCGGTTCGTGCTTGCCCCTGCGCAGACTTCGCGAGAGGTTTCGGCGCCACAAAAGCGGTCCTGGTTTCGGGCGCGCTGTGCGCCTCGAATTTCTGCAAGGGCGCGACCGAAGGCGGCGGTGCAGCTGTTGTAGCAGGCGGCGGCCCTTTGCTCGACATGGTCACCGGCGCGCCACGCATGAATTCTGGGCGTCGCTGAAAGAGGACTCCGGAGACCATCAAGACGGCAGCGACAGCCGGCACCCAAGCCCACCTCAACATCCAACGACGACGCGATTCCGCATGAGTCCGGCCTCCGCTGGCCACGCTCGGAGTTGCCGCCTTTGCCCGCAGTACCGGAGAGATTCGAGAAATAGCATCGGCCTGCATCCACTCGTTCTCTTCGCCGACCGGCTCCTCCACCGCACTGCTGGCCAGGAAAAGAACCTCACGGCAGTCGGCGCACTCTGCTAGATGCTCGGTCACGCGCCGGACCTCGCGGCCAGGGAGGTTGTGTTCCGCGAAAGCCGTAAGCAGGTCGGGCGACGGATGGACCTCGCCTGCCGTTTGCCTAGCGAGCGCGTCCTGCAAAGGTTTGGGAAGTTCCCGGTTCATCCGTTTTCACTCTTCTCTTTATAGAACGCGGCGTTGGGTGTTCCTTGCCGTACGGTTTCGCCGACGTTCACCCGCAAGTCGCGGACGTCAACGTCCTGCATGGCTTCGTCGGCTTGCCGCGCAGACATGCCCGCTTGCATCATCCGCTTGCGAATGCGTTTTCGCAAACCGGAGGTCACGCGCTCCAGTTTGCGGCTGATGGTTGACTCGTGCACCCGTTGCAGCTTGGCGATTTCCGCCAGCGTTCGGCGATCAAGGTAGTAGGCTGCCAACAGGAAACGTTCTTCCGGTTCGAGCGCCGCGAGTTCCGCCGCGGCCGCGGATTCGACGCGAGGGTCAGTGACGGAGGATTCCGGCTCAGCCGCCGCGAACTGCTGGCCGTCGTCCAGCGCGGCATCCAGGCTGGTCTCGCGCCGGGTGCGGCGATAGTGGTTCACGTACTCCTGCGCGACCACGGTGCGCAGCCAGCCTTGCAGTGACCCACGTCCCTGGTAGTAGAGAAGCTTGGACGCTCGTTGCTGCCCCTTCTCGTTCACGCCGTAGAGCTCGGCGTAAAGCGAATCCGCCAGCGCCCGCGCTGCACTCTCCTCTTTGGCAATCTTGTATGCCGAGTCGTACAGCGTAGCCCGATAACGATTGAGGAACACTTCCCACGCGTGGTCATTTCCCGCAGCGCAGGCTCTCGCCAGGACCAGTTCGTCCAGCCGCAGAAGTGCGAGGAAACCGCGGACGCCGGACCGTTCCGCAGCACACTCCCATTGACTTACTACGCCACAGAGGATCTCCTCCAGCCCAGCCTGGTCAATCCCGAATTGCTCTGCTCCGCTTTCCTGGTAATACTGAGCGGCAAACTCCTGCACGAGCGCAGAAACTTGCGCGCTGAGCGGGCCGGAAGCAGGGGCGGAAGCCATTTGTGCGAATCGTATCAAGTTGTGTGCAAGAAGAACACTGCCAAACGTTCTTCCGTTAGAGACGCCCAAGCGCCTCTGGAGGTCAACCATGAATTCCAACATGCTGGCGCAACTTGCCCTTCTGCTGCTGAGCGCGACGTTCGCTGCCGCTGGCAACCCTTCCCACTCGGAATACCGCGTCCTCCCCGCGGTGACAAACGGCAACCTGAGCATCTTTCCTGTTGTCGGCGGCCCGGAGTATTCCACCGCGCCGTTGCTGACGCTCGATGAAGGACTGCGAGGCGGCACGGTGGTCGTGACCGAAGCCGGCTCGCTACAGGGGCTTGTGCGACGGGGCACGCGCACGCCGCGACTCTCAGGCGACGAAGTCAATCGCTTGGTGCTGATTAATAACTCTGACCATCCCTTGCTCTTGCTGGCTGGGGAGGTTGTGACCGGCGGAAAGCAGGACCGCGTGATCGGAGTGGACCGCATCGTACCGCCGAAGTCGGATCCCATCGACCTTTCGGTGTTCTGCGTCGAGCCGGGACGATGGGTGGCGTCATCGGAACACTTTGGCGCGATGAAGTCGCAGATGGCGCAGCCCAGCGTACGTTTGCCCGCCATGGCGGAGCATGATCAGCAACGTGTTTGGGCGAACGTTGCAGATGCGGTTGGAGGAATGGCAAAGGCCGCTCCGGCGGCTGCTCCAGCGATCCAGGGCACCACTTCTTACGCCAAGGTCATGGAGAATCCCCAAGTTGAGAAGAAGGTTGCCTCCGTGGCTGCCGATTACGACGGCATGTTGCGTGAGCTGCGGCGGGTCGGAGCCAAAGGCGTGGTGATCGCTATCAACGGCAGAATCACCTGGGCCGACGTTTTCGCCAGCACCGATCTGTTGGAAAAGTACTGGAAAAAGCTGATCCGGTCCTACGCCTCAGAATCGCTCACCAATGTTGACGTGCTCGGCCAGGCCGATCAGAAGTCGGCGCAATTGTTCCTTGATCGGCTATACGGAAATCGTGAAGTCACGGAAACCGAGCCTGGTCTCTTCCGCCGCACAGAGATTTCAGGTGACGGCTATAAGGTCTTCACGTTGACCTCGCTGCTGTCGAAGTCTGACTACACCGTGCACCTGGCCAAGATGTCGTACAGCGGGTCCCAGAGGCCTGAGGTTTACCCGATTGGTTTGAGGCGATAGGGCTTCAGTTTGGGTAGAGCGCGCCTTCAGGCCCGCGTCCAGCGGCATTCTTGAGAGCGGGCTTAAGCCCCACCGGTACCTGGTCAAAGCTACTGCTCAATCTTCACCGGTGCGCCGTCAGCCAGGCTCTGCCCGCCAGAAACGATCAACTGATCGCCGGCCTTCAGGCCGCTGATGACGGTGTAATCGTTGCCCGCAATTTCGCCCAACTGTAGCGGCCGCTGGCGAGCGACCGTTTTGCCGTCTTGTTGCTCGGCGACAAAAGCGAAGAATTGCCCGCTCACACGCGACACCGCAATCACCGGCACGGTGATGCCGGAATGCGTGTTCCAGGTGATGCGGGCGCGCACCAGTTGCATGGAACGCAGCGCGTCTGCCGCCTGGTCGGCTGGGGCCTTCGCCAGCACCGATTGCGTTGACGTATCAACTTGCGGCGAGACGAAATACACCTTGGTCTGCAGCAGCACCTTGCCCTGGTTGTCGAGCAGGTCCACCGGAGCGCCCAGCTTGATTTCGCGTGCGCGTTCCGACGGAACGGCAATGTAAACCTCGAGCCCGCGGCGCTCGTCGATTGTGGTCAGCGGAATGGTGTTGGTCACGCGATCGCCAACGTGGACAGGAACGTCGCCGATGGTTCCGTCGGTGGGCGCGAACACGCTGTAATACTTCAGTTGCACCTGTTGCTGATTGAGTTGTGCGGCCAGAGACTTCACGTCGGCGTAGGCGGAATCATAGTTCGATTGCGCTTGGTCGAAGTCCTGCTTGCTCATCACTCCCGAGCTATACAGCGTCTTGGCGCGCTCCAACTGCTGTTTTGTCCATTGCAGGGTCGCCTCTTTGGAAGCACGCTGCGAGTCGAAGCTGGACACCGCGGCCTGCTGGCGGCGCGGGTCAATCTCCATCAGGGTCTGGCCTTTCTTTACGAAGTCGCCGGAATGCGCATGAATCGCGGAGATCCAGCCCTCGACGTCGGACATGATGGTCGCCGAGTTTCGCGATTTGATGGTCGCAACGTACTCCGAGGTCTCGCCTACGTCGTGCGTTGCAATCGTCTGCACCTTGACCGGCATAGTAGGCGGCCCCTGGGGACCCTCCGCGGCCCTGCCCCGGCTGCAGGCCCCAAGCAGTAGCGCGGAGGCAATCACACACGCGAGAATAATGCCGGACACGGGCGCGTTCGCGAGGCTTAGGCCGGGCCGAACGCTTCGATTGAAATAACTCATGCGGTTCCCAATTCTCTGGAAGAGGACGGACAACTACCTCTGCTTGGCATTAGATTGTAAACCGCTCGTAAGGACTCAGCCGGAGCGCTGGGCAGCCTACGACTCCACTTTCTTGCCCGCCATCAGCTTCTTGTGCAGGTCCTCGACGTAGTGGTCGGTCATGCCTGCGATGTAATCGCAAACCACGCGCGCCAGCGATTCGCCCCCCGTTTTCTCGCGGTAGCTTGACGGCAGCGCCTCGGGATGCGCAATCAGATAGGCAAAAACCTCGCTCACCACTTTTTCCGCCAGCCGCTTCTCCGGCTCCAAAGACTTGGTGTTGTAGAGCGCTTCGTAGAGGAATCTCTTGGCCTCGCGCCGTTCTTCCTCGACCTCCGGACTAAACCCCGCCAGCCGCTCGGGATAGTGTCGCAATTCGTCGAGGCTGCCGACTCCCGCCTCCCGCGAGCGCCGCCGCGTGTTCTCGATCAGATCGGTCACGAAGCGATTGAGCACGCGCTTCAGCGCCTCATTGAATTTCAGCTTGTCCGGCGCGTCGGGATACTTCGCCTCCGCCTCGACGTAGTACCGCTCGAACACCCGCACCCGCTCGCGAATCTGCGGCAGGCGCAGCAGCTTCGCCTCATAGCCATCGTCAAGGTCAGCGGTGCTGTAGGCGATCTCGTCGGTCAGGTCGATCAGCTGCGCCTCCAGCGGCGGGCGCTGGTCGAGCAGGTACTCGGCCAGTTCCGGATGCTCAGCTTCGCTGTAATCGTGCGAGTGCTTGATGATGCCCTCGCGCACCTCAAACGTCAGGTTCAGCCCGCGAAATTCAACGTAGCGCAGCTCCATGTCTTCCACGGTGCGCAACGCCTGCAAATTGTGGTCGAAGAATTCGCCTTGCTGGCGCATCAGCAGGTCCAGCGTGCGTTCGCCGGCATGTCCAAACGGCGGATGTCCGATGTCATGGACAAGCGCGAGCGCCTCCACCAGATCCACATTCAGGTCGAGCGCGGCGGCGATGGTGCGCGAAATCTGCGCGACCTCCATGGTGTGCGTCAGGCGGGTGCGAAAGTGGTCGGAGTAGCGGCGGGTGAAAACCTGCGTCTTGTTCTCGAGGCGGCGGAAGGCGCGCGCGTGGATGACGCGGTCGCGGTCACGCTGAAAGGGATTGCGGTAGGCGTGCGGCGGCTCCGGATAGCGGCGCCCGCGCGAATCCTCCACGCGAACCGCGTAGCTGGCGAGCATAAGGGGAGTGTAACAGGGGAGACGAGAGCATCGGCCACGGAATTATGAATAATGGCCGAGCATCCTGACCGATGTGCATCTGTGAGAGAATCTGGAGCACAGTCGGTGAGGAAGAAATGGATCGCCCTCGTCACGACCACAAATCGCCTGCGCCGGGAGCCGACAAATTGTTATCATCCCCTGAAACGCATTACAAAATATTTCGCGACTACGTCGAGCACGAAGGTGTCCTGATCAATAACCGTCTGTCCTGGAATTTCACTATACAGTCGTTTCTTTTTGCGACTTATGGGATCTGTCTGCAAAAGCTCTTAACTCACGGTCAAGATCAAGAGGTCGCGGCCATTCGAACGCTTTTGACCCGGTTTACCTATTACTTGATCCCTACTGTTGGTTTGTTGGTTGCTGCGCTTTCGCTGTTGGGAACTTGGGCTGCGCGCAAAGCTATCCGTCAGCTGGAGAGAGACTGGAATTGGATATTCCTCAGAGTGCCGAACCATCCGCCTACGGGAGACTCCCCCCTAAAGCGAATATGGCGTGTGCTAAAACAACGTGGGGACCGCACGTACGAGGAAGCTGTAAAACGGGCACTCCGTGAAGCAAGACCGTTTCTTCCTAAGTTAACAGGGGGCGGGGATCCGACCGCGCATTTCTGGGGCTTCTGGGCGCCACTCGTAGTGCCCGTGGTATTCCTTGCTGCTTGGCTGACCCTGCTGGGTTGGGCGTGTGTGCATATAAAGACGCTGCCGTAACAGTGCCTTTACCAACCCATGGAGCTTACTGCTTGGCGGCCCCGGTCTGCTTGGCCAGCCTCACGCGAACGCTTTCCAAGTCCCTCTGCAACTTGGCCACTTCGTCGCTGTCCACCTCGGCCGGAATGGTCTTGTTCCACTCCTCTAGAGCGCGCTCGAAGTTCGCCGCCGCCAGCTTCAGGCGTCCGGTCTTCTGATAAAGCTCACCCAGGTGCTGATGCACTGTCGGATCGGTGCCGATGCGCTCGGAGGCGCGCCGCAGGTTCTCTTCCGCCAGATCGTAGTTGCCCAGCCGGTAATAGGCCCAACCCAACGAATCGAGATACGCGCCATTCTGCGGATCGAGCGCCACCGCGCGGCGGATGTAGCCCAGCGCCTCCTCCACCCGCGTGCCGCGATCGGCCAGCGTGTAGCCCAGGTAATTCAGCGCCATTGCGTCCTTGGGATTGTCGGCAATGACCTTGTGGAATGACTCTTCCGCTGGTTCGTATTTCTTCTGCCGCTCGTAGATGGACCCCTGGACGAAAAGTATGTAGTCCTTGTCTTCCTGCTTGGTGGAGAGCTCAAGCGCCTTGTTGATGTCGCCTTCCGCTTGCTTCCAGTTCTTCACCCGGCTGTTCATCTGGGCCAGCGCGATGTAAACCGTGCGGTCCTCGGGCGTGCCTTTCAGCATCGCCCGTACCTTCGCAATGGCGGCATCGGCATTGCCCATGTCGGCCTGCTGCGCGGCGGCAACCATCTGCAGGTCGCGGTCATCGGGAAACTTCTTCGCGGCCTCCTGGGCCACGTCCGTGGCCGCCTGCCACTGCCGGTTGTCGCGATAGGTCTCAATAATCTGCTGATATCCGCGGACGGCATTCTCGTCGCCAAGGTCGAGCATCTTGCGGAAGGTTTCCACCGCCTGCTGGTGCTTGTTGGCCTCGCGATAGACCGTCCCCAGCCGCTCCACGAATACCGCTCGGTTGTTCTTCTCCGGCACGCTGTACTGCCCATCCGCGTGCTCGGTCTTCTGCAGGAGCTGGTTCAGCACCGTGATGGCGTCATCGAACCTGCCCTGCGCTTCGTCGATGACCGCGATGTTGTATTGCACTTCCAGCGAATCGGGGACCACCGAATTGGCTTTTTTCAGTGCTTCCAACGCCTGGTCGAACTTGCCGTCGCGCCGGTCGATTTCAGCCATGCGCAGATAGGTCTGCGCATCCGACGGGTCAGCGTCGGCGATCACCTTGTACTGCTCCAGCGCAGCCTCGGTCTGGCCATCGTTCAGCAGGTTCTGCGCCAGTCCGCGCACCGAATCCAGATTGTCGCGGTCAAGCTCCGTGGAGCGGCGATAGGAGTCGATGGCTTCCTTGTACTGCTTCTGCTGCTCCTGGGTGTAACCGAGCGCAGAGTAAACCTTGGCGGTGCGCGCACTCTCCGGGATAGAATTCAGCACCTGCAGGGCGTGGCTGGAATCGCCCTCCTCGTTATACAAGTAAGCCAGCGTGGTGACCGCCTCTTCGGAGTCCGGCTGTATCTTGACCGCCGTCTTGAACTCAGTCTCCGCCTTGAGGAGCTCGTTATTCAGCCGGTACAGCCGGCCCAGCAGAAGATGGTCCTCAACGCTATTGGGGTCGAGCTTCACAAGCTGCTCATACTGCTCGATCGCCAGCTTTAGAATTTCCTGCGACTGCGTGCCCGCCTGCATGTCACCTAACGAACGCAGATAGATGCGGCCGAGCAGGCGATGGGCCTCGAGATTGTTGCCATCGCGCTTCAGGATGTCCTGAGCTTCAAGAACAGCATCCCGAATGCGGCCGGTGCGGGCGTAAAGCTCCGCCAGGGCGGCGTTCAGGTAATCGGAATTCGGATCGTTCTCAATGGCGAGGCGATACTCGTCAATCGCCTTGTTGGCGTAGTCCGAGCGGCCGTACATGGAGACCATCTCTTCATACATGTGAGCCAACGCGTAATGGTAGTAGGCCTGGGCCTGATTGGGTTCCTTCGGAGGGTTCGTGGCCGCCGTTGCCGTTTGGCCGGAAGCGATAGCTTCCTGCTGTTCCGGCGTCTGAGCTTGCGGGCTGGGATGTCGCTGCTCCAGTTCGAGGGAGTCAGCCGGATTTGGCTCCAGGATAGGAGGAGCCGCCGTAGGGGTGGAATTTTGGGCGATGCCGCTTACACAGCAAGCCAACAGAAGCGCCAGGAAGGGGAGACGAATACGATTTAGGCTCATCAAAAAAGACCAATTACTCAAAACGATTGGATGCCTCGCACCCCGCCTGAGTCTTCTACTTATTTTAGACGTTTCCCGCGCCGCCAGGGGAAAGTTCCGTTAAATTCCTGCCCGGCGGCCTACGTTCTTGTTAATACAGAGGTTGGACGTGATGGCGAGGGAAAAGTTACTCGGGTGATAACCTTGGTGTGCGGAGGACCGACCATGGAAACCCTCTACTACTCCCGCGTGAGTTCGCCCGCCGGCCCATTGCTGATCGGAGTGTCAGACACGGCGCTGGTCGCTCTGGAGTTCGATCGTGGACTGCCCAAGAAAATTGCAGGACAACCGGTCGCCTGGGAAGAATCTGAGTCAAGCACCCGCACCGTACGCGAGCAACTGCAAGAATACTTCTCCGGCAAGCGCCGCGACTTTGACCTCGCCCTCCACTTGCGCGGCACCGACTTCCAGAAGCGCTGCTGGAATGAGCTGCTGCGAATTCCTTACGGCGAGACCCGCTCCTACGGAGAGATCGCGCGTGCCGTCGGCAGTCCCAGGAGCTTTCGCGCCGTCGGACAGGCCAACCACTACAATCCCATCGCCATCATCGTTCCCTGCCATCGTGTGCTCGCGTCGGGTTGCTACCTCGGCGGATACGGCGGCGGCCTGCCGGTCAAAGCGTGGTTGCTGCGGCTGGAAGGCGCAGCATTTCGCGAGAGCACAAATGCTTCGGAGCCGGCGAAACAGTTTGCCTTTGCGGCAGGGTAAAGTCGGTGTCGTCTCCACGAGGTGTCATCCTGAGCGGAGGTTCGTCCGCAAAGCGGAGGAACCGCAGTCGAAGACCCCTATAGCGGAACAGACCACGAATTTCCCTTGTCATCACGAGCGCAGCGAGGGATCTGCTTTTGTGCCATTCTCGCGAAAGCAGATTCCTCGCGCCAAACTCAGGCGCTCGTAATGACAATTCATGAATAGGGCCCTTCGACTCGACGGCAAAAGCGGCCGCTCGCTCATGATGACAAAGTCAAATGGAGTTCACCTACCGCTCACTGAACTCGATCTCCGGCGTCGCTTCCAGCAGCGTGCGGGTGTAGGGATGTCGCGGCGCGGTGGTGATCTGTTCGGTCGTTCCCACTTCCACCAACTCACCGCGTTGCATCACCGCGATACGGTTCGCCAGGTAACGCACGATTGGCATGGAGTGCGAAATAAACAAATAGGTCAGCGAGAATTCGCGCTGAAGCTGCTTCAGCAGGTTGACAATCTGCGCGCCAACGCTGACATCCAGCGCCGAAACCGGCTCGTCGGCAACGATGAACCGCGGCCGCAACACCAGCGCTCGCGCAATGCCGATGCGCTGCCGCTGGCCGCCGCTGAACTCGTGCGGGTAACGCCCCAGACCCGAGGCGTCGAGACCCACTGCGCGCATCACCTCGGCGGCGCGCTCACGTCGTCCCTTCCGGCTTTCGCTGCCGTGGATCGCCCGCGGCTCGCAGACAATCTGCTCCACCGTCATCCGAGGATCGAGCGAGCCGAACGGGTCCTGGAAGATGATCTGCATGTCACGGCGCAGGCGGCGCAACTCGGCCCCGTCGGCGCGTAGCACATCGTGGCCGTCGAAATACACCTCGCCTGAATCCGCCTCAACCAGCCGCAGCAACATTCTGCCGAGGGTGCTCTTGCCGGAGCCGGACTCGCCCACCAGTCCCAGCGTCTCGCCCGCCGCGATCGCCAACGAGACGTCGTTGACCGCGCGCACCTGAGTGGCAGCGCCCATCCCGAAGGCCGATTGCCCGGAGTGGAAGGTCTTGGTCAGGCGCCGCGCTTCGATGAGAGGCATGGTGGCGATGGTAACAAATGGGCGGAAGGCCCCGATTTTCTCACCACGGATTTCCAAGGATGCTCACGGACTGCTTTGGTAGTTTCATAAACCGCGGATCACGCGGGTCAAGGCGGATATCCCAAATCTCAAACAAGAAATCCGCGTCATCTGCGAAAATCCGCGGTTGGTCTTCACCCGAATCCCGCTCTGGGCGCGGTTTCTGCCGAGATGTTCACATCGGCAGTTCCTTCTCACGCGATTACGCAGCAACTCCGTCCTTACCAACATCACTAGAATCAACGCCGTACTGCAAGCTGCAAAAAACCGAAATCCACATTGCACAAAATTTCGGCATCCGCCTGTGGACGAGCTGCACTCGATTGAAAATAAAGCAGATAAAAGCGCAAAAAAACTGTTGACTTAGAAAGTGCCTGCCATTAAAAACACACTCGTTCTTTGACAGTTTTTACGTTCTCCCGGTTGGCAGTAAGTCCGGGGCTGAAGCGAGTTCACTGCTCCGCGCCCTCCGGCGTAAGGCAGCAGAGGGACAGCGACGGTCAATAGCAAGCCGCTGGTTGAGGAGAACCAGAAACAAGTCAAAGGCAAGTCGGAATCCCGAGGCGTTGATCGGTTGTTCCGGTTAGTGGCGAGCCCGGAGTCTAAGCAGAGATCGAGCACCGCGTACGAAAGTATCGGTGAACAAAGGTCGGCAAGGGTCTAACGCGAACCGCTGGTCGAGAACAACAGGTCAACAACAACCTCGGGATTCCTTATTTTTCCCGCCGCATTGCACAATCCTCCGACCTATTTGTGGTTCTTGTTGGCCGCTTCGGCGGCCAGCTTCAGTTGCTGGTTTGCCTGGTCGAGCAGCTCTTTGGCCTTCTGCGCGTGGCCTTGCATGTCCCACTCATTGGCTTCCTGCGCGGCAACAATCTTCTGATATGCCTGCTCCGAAAGCCGCTGCGCCGCAGCCAGGTTGGGGTGGTGATGCGGATTAACGTTTTCGACGGGCTTCTGCGCGATGGCTATGCCGCCGCAAAGTAACAACACACACAACAGCAGCTTGATCAGGTTCTTGCTCATGCTTCCTCCGTAAGGTCGAAAGGCAGAACTATAGCACGCTAGAACCCGAATTGAGCACAACAGTCGCTGTTCCCGGCGGAGTAAAATCTACTCATGGCCGAGCTCTTCTCACCGGCGCAGCCCAAGGCAGAACAGCGCAACTGGACGTTCATCGTGGGGCTGGTCGCAATTGTCATCGTAGTGGCGATCATCGTCGTCGTGTCGCGCCACAAGCCGCAGACTGCTCCGCAGGTTAACCCTTATGCGGCCAGTCTGCAGCTCACCAATCCGAAAATGAGCGCGGCGGAAAATTATGTCGGCGGCACCGTCACCTATCTCGACCTCAGCATTACCAACACCGGCGACAAGGTCCTGGTGGGCGCGGCCATGAAGCTGAGGTTCAAGAATTCCCTGAACGAAGTGGTGCAGACCGAGACGCTCCCCCTGCACGTGCTCATTGAAAACCAGATGGCCGGCTATCCCGACCTGGTCGACCTGGCCCGCTCGCCCATCGGCCCCGGCCAGACCAAGACCGTCCGCATGACGCTGGAGCACATCTCCGCCGACTGGAACCAGAATTATCCTGAGATGCAGTTAACCGATTTGAAACTTAAGCCGTAGTGCAATTGCTCTATTCTGTTCCCATGCAGAAATTCACGACTGTCGCCTTCTTCATTTCGTTCCTCATTCCCCTTTGTGCTGCCGCCCAGGAAAAGCCCAGGAGCAGAAGCGGCGCTCCTGCGGCCATGCCCGGGGTTACCACCGTAACTTCTTTCGACACCGACCACACCGTCATTGGCGTGCTGGAGATTGTTCCGTTCACCAGCAAGATCTTCCACAACACACGCATGCTGCGCGTCTGGCTGCCCGCCAATTACGCTTCGCCGCGCAACGCACAGCGCTCTTATCCCGTGATGTACATGCACGACGCCCAGAACCTGTTCGACGAAACCACCGCCAAGGCCGGCGAGTGGCACGTGGACGAGACGGCGGAGCACCTCGTCGGAAGTTTCAAAATCCCTCCCATGATGGTGGTGGGCATCGACAATGCCGGAGACAAGCGCGCTTCTGAATATCTGCCCTACTCCGATCCCAACGCCAGGCACTTGGGCGCGCCCGACGAGGCGGAGCTGCACGGCAAGGACTACGCAACCTTCCTGCTCACCGAGGTGATGCCGTTCATCGAGAAGCGATATCGCGTCGCGCGCGGCCCAATGAACACCGGAATTGGCGGCTCGTCCTATGGCGGCGTCATCAGCCTTTACACCGTACTTCAGCATCCCGGCATCTTTGGACACGCGCTGATCGAGAGCCCGCCGCTGGGCGTCGGCGAGGGCCAATTGCTGAAGGACGCCGAGAACGCAAAGCAGCTTCCGCAGAAAATGTACCTTGCCATCGGCACCAGTGAGTCAAAGAATGCCGAGTACAACACGAAGCTGGTGAAGGATATGGAAGAGCTGCAAACCATCCTCCGCAAAAAAGGAGTGGGGCCGGACCGGCTGAGGGTCGTGGTGGACGAAGGCGCGGCGCACAACGAAGCCGCCTGGTCGCGACGTCTGCCGGACGCCATGCTGTTTCTCTACGGGCACTAGGACGGTTCCAGGGTGGATGCTCCTCTTCGCCGGGAAGAGGAGATTGCGGTTTTGTATCAGGGCACGACGTTCACAGGCCCCTGAAAAAGTCGTTTCAGCAGCGTTTTGAAAGGGCACAGCTTTAGCTGTGCCGTTGCAAGTCCTTTATTTTTGTCATTCCGAACCCGACTTTAGTCGGTGAGGGATCTGCTTTTTCGACTTTTTCAGCTGCCTCTAAAAGTCGTGCCCTGATACGAACCATTACTCCCGCACCTTCGCTGTGACCGCAGTGAACTTTGTGTCCCCAATCCCTCAGGGACGAACCACCACTTTATCGGGGCGAATCGCATTATCGGAAGTTGACAGAATGAATTCCGGCTTGCCTTACCTCCCCGCCGCAGGAGTATCATTTCAACAATCACCTGGCCGACCCGAGTTCACCGTGGGGAGAAGGCAAATGGTACGAAAACTATTCGCAGCTCTCGTTGTGCTGGTCGTAGCGGTATCGCTTCCATGCGCTGCCAAAATGCGCGGCCCGTCAACGGCAGAGGAACGGGCGCAGGCGCTCGACTATGCCCAGAGCCTGGAACAGCATCCGCTCGCCAAGGACAGCCTGGAAAAACGCATGTGGCTGACCGAATGGATCGTGCAAGTTCCCGACGTCATGGTCAACATTCCGCCCAAAGAGTTTAAGGCGCTGAAGTCGCTCGACA
>Ga0209656_10000564_pt1 | contig 24383 bp, 25 predicted proteins | sample BogFormECP12_OM2_FD_188239 | JGI IMG/M metagenome (GOLD analysis project Ga0209656, IMG submission 188239) | Bog forest soil microbial communities from Calvert Island, British Columbia, Canada - ECP12_OM2 (SPAdes) (version 2) | ecosystem: Environmental > Aquatic > Freshwater > Wetlands > Bog ... | reverse complement strand
CGCAACCGTCTGCTGGTTTCTCGCCGCGTCAATCTTAAGACCGGCCCACTCCATGCCTTGGCAAATGCGGGCGCGAATTTCGGGCGAGTTCTCCCCGATGCCGCCGGTGAAGATAACCGCGTCGGCACCGCCCATGCTGGCCAGGAAGGCGCCGATGTACTTGCGCGCACGGTAACAGAAAATTTCAATTGCAAGCTGTACCCGCCGGTCATCGTGTTCTTTCAGCTCGGCCTGTAACACCCGCATATCGTTTGTCAGCCCGGAAATGCCCAGCAAACCCGATTGCGTGTTCAGAAGCGTGTCAACTTCTGACGGCGACATCCCTTCTTTGGTCGCAATGAGATTCACGATCGCCGGATCGAGGTCCCCTGAGCGCGTGCCCATCACCAGACCCTCCAGAGGCGTCATGCCCATCGACGTATCCACCGAATCCCCTCCCCGGATCGCGGCCGCTGAGCAGCCGTTTCCGAGATGAAGGGTGATGATGTTGGTCTGCTCCCGCGTCAATTCCCGCAACGCACGGTAGCGAAACGCAACGTAACGATGGGAGGTTCCATGGAAGCCATAGCGGCGGATACGGTGCCGCCGGTAGAGGTGATACGGGATGGCGTACAGGTAAGCCTGCTCCGGAATCGTGTGGTGAAACGACGTATCGAACACGGCCACCTGGGGAACGTCTTTGCCAAAAAGCTCACGCGCCGCCACGATGCCCTTGATGTTGTTGGGATTATGAAGCGGAGCAAGATCAATGCAGTCTTCAATCCCCTGCAAGACCTTGCTGTCGATCAGCGCCGACTCTGAGAACATCTCGCCGCCGTGCACAATGCGATGCCCAACGGCGTGAATGTCAGCGGAGCTCTTGATCTCAGCAATACCCGATTTGTCAGAAGCAATGTAGCGGATCACATAGTCCAACGCCGCCGGAATGTCGCGCAACGGAGCGGTGAACTTCTGCCTGGGCTCGGCGCTCTTCTGGAAGGTCACAATCGCCTCTCCGCCGATGCGTTCCACCTCACCGCGGCAGATGCGTTCATCCCGATGCTGCTGGATGCGCTCCAGATCAGTGGCAATGATCTGAAACTTGAGGCTGGAACTTCCAGAGTTGAGTACAAAAACGTTCATGTGGTGTGCCTCTTTCAGAGGATGGTATCAAGAAAGAATCACTCGGAAGCAATCATTCTAAGGGTAGCCGAGCGCGCCCCGCTGTTCCAGAAGGAAGTTCCGCGCAACGAAATTGAGGGATTTGAACTTGAGCCGTTTTGCGGGCGTGAGCGAGCGGGAGCCCGCAGCTGAAATCCCGAGCGTAGCAAGGGATTTCTATTGAACGTTGATGGCGGAAATGGTCGGGACGGGCAGATTTGAACTGCCGACCCCTCGCACCCCAAGCGAGTGCTCTACCAGGCTGAGCCACGTCCCGACTGGGCGGTGAGTCCGGCCCAAGGCGAACCGGAAGGGTTTCGAGGCCACACTTAGTTTAACACCACGCAAGGCGGTGTCCGCGCCTTTTGCTCGCAATGCTGCGAGCTCATGCTAATCTCTTCCGCATGAAAACTTACAGATTGCTGTTGCTGTTGGCGTGCGCCGGCGGTCTCGCTCTCGCGCAGGATGCGAAACAAGCTACTGCGGACAAGTACGGCCCCACGGTCGAGATTACGGCCGAGCCGTCGCATCACCTGAAGATTGACAACCCGTACATCCGCGCCTTCTATGTCGAGGTGGCGCCGCATCAGTCAACCCTGATGCACCACCACGGCTACGACTACCTGGCGGTCATCCTGGGACATTCGGAGATTGACAGCATCACGCCGGATGGGACCGTGAAGCATGTTGTGTTTGAGGATGGCGCTGTCGGTTACACTCCGGCCGGATTGACTCACGTCGCCACTGACCTGGCAGCGACGCCCTTCCGCAATGCCACCATTGAGCTGCTGCAGAACCAAAGCCACCCAGTGTGCGTGAAGAACTGCGACAACGATCCCCGCGCCAAGGACTGGCCACCGCTGACGGCGGAATCGAAGCTGATCGGCTACGGCGACAGCTTCCGTATTTCGCTGGCTACCGTTAAGCCACAACAGACAGTCTCGACCGACGAACCGTTTCCGCACCTGGTCATTCTGCTGACCGACATGCACGGGCACAGCGGCCCGGCGGGAAGCGGCGGCACGGACGTCAACCAGAAGGCGGGCGACATGCTGTATCACGGCAGCCACCCCAATAATGGATTGACCAATGTCGGCGATCAGGACATGCGCCTGGTGGTGGTCGAGTTCAAGCCTGCGAAACCGTAGACGTGACCGAGAACCAGTATCCCTGCGAGCATGTCGTGCTGGTCGAGGATGAACTGCACCACCGTCGCCTATTCCCCAACGACGATGTACGGTTCTTCATCGTGGAGATCGCTTCGCATGAGCGCACCCTTTGTCACTATCACCCGTATGACTATGTCATGTACGTCGTGGGCGATGCGCAAATCGTCAGCGCTCCCCGCGACGGTGAACCGAAAACGCTCACCTATCACGACGGTGATTGCGAGCTCTCGCCTGCTGGCTTAATACATGTCGTCGAAAACCTACGAGAGACAAAATTCAGAAACCTGCTGGTGGAGTTAATGCCAGGGCTGAATGAACTCCAGCGCGGGAGTGATCCGCGAATCGTGGCCGGCGGCGGAACAGTTGAGGCCATCCTCGAAGAGGAGCAGATTTCTGTGTGGTCACTAGAAATGAACGCCGATACGCAGGTGGAGGCGTATGGGCCGGCGATTGACGTGAGGCTCTTCGAGGAGAGGCCCCTTCCGAAGCATCCTGGCGATATTACTGTGAAAACGCACCAAGTCGCGGAAATATCCTGGATTCCATCTTGTCGAGCTCTTCTGAGAAGCGACTTGGACAGATCGTGGAGGGTCATCCTGTTCCAGTTGGGACGGACCGAGGAACAGCTTGCCGCCGTGCAAAAACGTGCAGATGAGCCGATGAAGACCCTTCGAGCTCACGCCGATGAGCCCGAATGACTACTCGCCCGTCAATGCCTTGTACTGCGCACTCGTCAGAGGCACCACAGAAAGCCTTCCTTGACGCACGAGCGGCGAGTCAGCGAACAGCCGGTTGGCTTTGATCTCCGCCAGGGGCACCGGCCGGGAGAGCGACTTTCCCGCCTTGATCTTCACCCTGGGATTTCGCGGATCGTTAGCATCGACAGAAACCACCTCCGCCGTGCCGACGGCGCTCTTGTGGTCTCCCGTTTCGTAAATGACCAAACGCGCTCCCGGCTGCATCTCCCGCAGGTGTTTCAGCGCGACCGGGTTCGACACGCCGTCCCAAATCGTGGCCTTGTCCTGCTGCAGATCGGCGAATGAGTACTCCGAAGGTTCCGTCTTGAGCAGATAGTCCTGAGCCATGGAATCCCCCATCTCTATATGTTCACATTCTACTTACTCCCGGCGGGGGCTGACTTTGGCTCCGGCCCTGCCGGGCAGTAACAGCTTTGGTAGGCCGCAACATCGAGCGCCCCGATCGCGCAGTACAAGCCACGCACCGTGCCGGGGGGCACGATGGCCGCCGAGCTGGAAAGGTTGTAAAGCTTCAACCAGCGGTCGCGGGCTGTTTTGGTTGTCTGGATATCACTGTAGATTGTTCCCAGGCTGGCCAGGTCCAGCCGGGTCATCTTCCACTCCAGTGTGAACTGATACTCCTTCTTCCAACGCCCCCGCACCTTGCTGCTTGCCTCCTTCAGATTTGTCAGGTAGTACGTGGTCTGGTCGGTAAGCGAGCCATCCCTGTCGAATGTAACGATTCGAAAGCCGGGATTCTGTTCATAGATTGGCGAGACCGGCGGGTCGATGAGCACGAAAGACTTGTTGACACCTGCCGCGTTTACCAGCCTGAAGTCGTCATTGTGAGTGTGGCCGGCAAAACTCGCGATCACGGTGCTGTGAAACTCTTCCAGTAGCACGTCAACCTGTTGCGTCCAGGTTGGGACCCACATCGGCACGATTGGATTGCACGACACGTTGGCGGAATCGCCTGTTCCTTGTGCCTGAGCAGAGTAGTTGTGCGTGGTGGCGTAACCGTCGATTCCTGGCGGGATATGGAACATGAGCCAGACCTTCTGCTTCGCCTGCTGCGCCGCCGCCAGGTTCGCCTTCAGCCAGTTGAAGAGATCGCTGGCGGCCGCGGATTCCACGGTGGCACATCCCTTGCTGAAATTTGTGGCGTGGTACTTATTGGAGAAGAAGATGCTGTTCAGCGAGAGGATGCGAACGCCCGCAACCGTTGGATGAGGTACGTTGTAGCTGCCCAACGCCGTCCAGTCGCTGGTAAATGCGTCGTCAGCCCCGACGAGATCGCGCGCCAGCTCGGCCGTATCACTCAGAAAGGCCCCGCCAGCCGCGATGCTGTAGTCCCCGCAATCTTCATCGTTGTTGCCTGGGGTGAGCAGGACCTTGGTATCAGGAAAGCGTTTGCGAAACTGGAGCGCCAGAAACTCAACCGTCTTGAGCACAAAGGCCCGGTAGTGCTCCGGATCGTTGTCGTGCGTGGCGTTGCGATAAGTCTTGGGAAACTCGTGCGCCAGCAGGTCCCCGGTGTAAATCACGAAGGCGGGACGGGGCAGCGTCTTGCGCATCTGGTCCAGGGCAGACTGCAACAGCCACCAATTCGTGTCCTGACCGTACGGGCTGAAGGCGTCCGGCTCTGTTCGTTGCAGAATCGTTTCCCACCGACTTAGATCGGCTGCCGCAAGTTCGGCCACCAGCGCGGGGTCAGCCATGGGATTGAAATGAATGTCGGAGGCAATCAGAAACTTGTCCCTCGACAACGGTTTGGCTTGCTGGGCGTCGGCGACATGACTGCCCAATGCGGTAAGCAGCACCAGCAGACAAAACAGTTCCTCCGGGCTGGCCTTGATTCTCACCGCGAGGAACGTGGCAAATTTTGTTGGAAACATCCGCCCTCAGCCCTGGTACCTAGTGTTTCTTCTTGCTGAGTATCCCAAGAATTTCCTGCAACCCCTGCCGGACCTTTTTGAGGCTGTCGGGCGGTCCCTTCCGGGATGGAAACGGCAGTCCGGATTGCTGCCGAGCCGGCCTGGTTTCGGCGCGGAGATGCTGGCGCGCTCCGGCAATGGTGAACCCCTGGTCGTAAAGCAACCGCTTGATGCGCAGCACGTTCTCGACGTCACGCTGGCGATACATTCTCTGGCCAGTGCTGCTCTTCACCGGCTTCAGCATGGGAAATTCGGTTTCCCAGAAGCGAAGCACGTAAGCCGGCAAATGGCAGATGCGGGAAACCTCGCCGATGCGAAAGTACAGCTTGTCGGGGATCACCGGATCGGAGGCGCTGCTGCTCTTGCGGTTTTTCTTCTTCTCAGCAGTCATGACGGAGACACGGAGAGAGCCGGATGGATACTTGTAGCACGAACAACAACGAGGAACAACTGTGGCGCCGACTGTCGGACTTATGAGCGGGCCCGGTTGGCGGGCCAGACCGCGACCGCGACCTTGCAGTGGCGAAAAAGCCCCCGCGAACAGCAATCGCGGAGGCCAACTTTCGGACAAAAAAATAAGCGAGGCCCACGCCTCGCGGCAGTACTTACTTCTTTTTCTTCTTGGCTGCCTTCTTCGCGGCTTTCTTCTTCGTTGCCATTGGGTATTCCTCCTTTTTGATTGAACCTTCTCCCTTGAAGGTTGGGTAAACTGCCATGGCTGCCCCAAATATTGCATGAGCAGCATGTCTTACACAAGATATTGCGGTTACTGCGCGGGAATGTCAATACTTTTTTGAAAAAAAGTATTGCGCTGCGGCCGGTTTGGTGAACTGCGAAAAATCATTATGAAGAAAACGTCGGCGTCGCTCCCATTCTGAGCGGCTGGTGCTTTCGCGGGAATTCAGGAGACAATATCCAAATGAGTGATTTTCGCGCGCTTTACATTGACGAAGCGTTCCGCAGCCTGCGTGGACATAAGCGCCTGGCCGACGGCGCTATCGCGCAGCTCAATGATGAGCAGTTCTTCGCCGCGCCCGATCCCGAATCAAACAGTGTTGCGATCATCGTCAAGCACCTGGCGGGCAACATGCGCTCGCGGTTCACCGACTTCCTGACCAGCGACGGCGAGAAGCCGGACCGCAACCGCGACAGCGAATTTCTCGCGGACAACAATGCGAAACGCGAGGAATTGCTCAGCTCATGGGAGCAGAATTGGCAACTGGTTTTCGAGACGCTCAACTCGATTCATCCCGAGGACTTGGAGCGCACGGTCACCATTCGCGGTGAGCCGCACTCCGTATTGCAGGCCATCAACCGTCAGGTGACCCATTACGCATACCACGTCGGCCAGATCGTCTTCCTGGCGAAACAGTGGAAGGGCTCGGAGTGGAAGACGCTGAGTGTGCCCAAGGGCCAGAGCGAGCAGGTCAACGAGAAAATGGCGAGGATGCAGAAGACAAGATAAGAAACCACCAGCCGTTTTGCTACGGACCCCGCGTGCTAGAATTGCCCGTTTGCCCACCATTGTTACTTCATTCTGGGCTGACGTGCCGCCGCGTCCTGTGGTGAAGGAGCCGTCCTCATGCCGAATACCATGCTTGCCGTTGTAAAACCGGGGCCCGCGCCGGGCACCGAGATCCGCGAAGTTCCCAAGCCGCAAATTGGTCCGACCGACGTTCTGGTCAAGGTCAAGATGGCCTCCATCTGCGGCACCGACCTGCACATTTACCAATGGGACCAGTGGGCACAGCGCCGCATTCATCCGCCGCTCATTCCCGGCCACGAATTCTGCGGCACGGTCGAGGCGGTCGGTGACGAGGTCACCAGCGTGAAGGAAGGCGATTTCGTCTCCGCCGAGATGCACGTGGCCTGCGGCAAATGCCTGCAATGCCGTACCGGCGAGGCGCACATCTGCCAGCACGTGAAGATCATCGGCGTGGATGCCAACGGCGCTTTCGCGGAATACGTTGTCATCCCCGAGTCGAACATCTGGAAGCTCGATCCTTCCATCCCGCTTGAGTACGCCTCCATCCTCGATCCGCTGGGCAACGCTGTGCATACCGTGCTGGCGGGCGACATCGCGGCCAAGACCGTGGCCATCACAGGTTGCGGGCCGATCGGGCTATTCTCCATCGCCGTGGCGCGCGCCTGCGGCGCGACGCAGATTTATGCCATTGAAGTCAACGAACATCGCCGTAAGATTGCCCAGCAGATGAAGCCCGACTTCGTGCTCGACCCCACCAAGGACGACGTGTACGGCATCGTGATGGACAACACCGGCGGCACCGGCGTGGACGTGGTGCTGGAAATGGCGGGACGGACCGACGCTATTCGAACAGGATTCAAAATTCTGCGTCTCGGTGGCCGCATGTCCCTGCTCGGAATTCCCTCCAAGCCCGTCGAACTCAATCTCGCAGAAGAAGTGATTTTCAAAGGCGCCACGGTGCAGGGCATCAACGGCCGCCGCATGTACCAGACCTGGTATCAGATGACCGCGCTGCTCAAGGCCAACAAACTCGATCTGCATCCCGTGATCACGAACCGCATTGCGATGAGGGACTTCGCCTCCGGCATGGAACTGTTGAAGACCGGCGAGGCCAGCAAGATATTGGTGTATCCCAACGGGACGAAATAGAAATCGTTTTGATTATTGTGTCATCCTGAGCGACGGCGGCCGGGTTTTGGCCGCCGGAGTCGAAGGACCCCTATAGTAACTTCGCCGCTGCTTTTCAATGGCGGCATCATACGCCCATTATTCGTAAAGAAGCGCGAAGATATCCTCTCCTGGATCAGCAAGACCAGCGATAGCTGCGGCCCGGGTCGCTTTTGGTTTTCGCACTTGAGTCGCCTTCTTGGTAATGGATTACTCGCTACATTATTCCTTTCGCCGTCACCTCCGGAAGCTCCCGTGAGATGATGTGTGCTGATGCTTTCGCTTCTCGTTGTTTTCTGACAATGCGACTTCTCGATGAACGCGCAAAAGCATTAATCGCTGCGTATAATGCCAATCCACGCTGCGCCAATCGATATAACCCGGCTGCAGAGAAGATTTATCGAGAGCGGCTCAGGATTGGGGACCCTCTTCTGCCGGAATTCGAACCCTGTATTGTTTACGGGCTTAAGCGCTTTGACATGGGCCGCGTTATGGGCCCAGACTTCTCGGTTCGTCTCAGACGCTCGCTACAAGATGTGCGAACGCTGCCGTTTGTTACCACATTCCGAGCCAGCTGCCTCAGCTCCGTTGATCTGTCATTTCATGGTTCCGAAATAATGCGAGCTTACCAGTGCCTCGCGCCCGAGGGGATACTTCATCCGAAGAAGCAATGTCACGTTGCCGCCACAAAGATTCTTCACTGGCTTTTTCCTGGGTTGTTTCTCATGATGGATAGCAAAGTCGCCCAAACCTTTCGAAGCGTTTTCGGAGTTGCCTATGTGAAATCAACACGGCCTGGCTATTCTGCCGAGAGATACCTCCAGTGTCTGCAATTAGCCCAGGCGGACATTCGCCTTTTCGGTGCGGCACGCTTCGAAATGTTGGAGGCGAACACCCCGGAGGCCCGGATATTCGACAAGATCGCTTGGGCTTCGTCAGCACCGAGTTAGAATGTTGCCTTTGGAGTCCTTCATGGCAACCACCGCAACTCGCACCAACCCGCTCACCTACCTCACCGACCAACTGAATGACCTGAAGCAGAAGGGCACTTACTTCAAGCTGCGCGTGCTGGAGGACGAGCAGGCGCCGGTATGCACCTTCGACGGCAAGAGGGTCATCAATCTCGCCTCCAACAACTACCTCGGGCTGACCACCCACCCCAAGCTGCGCGAGGCCGCCCTGGAAGCGACGAGGAAATACGGCGTCGGCTCGGGCGCGGTGCGCACCATCGCCGGTACCATGAGCATTCACGTGGAGCTGGAGGAGAAGATCGCGCGCTTCAAGAATGTGGAAGCCTGCGTGGTCTTCCAGTCGGGCTTCACGGCGAATGCGGGCACGGTGTCGGCAATTCTCGGCAAGGAAGATTTCATCATCTCCGACGAGCTGAACCACGCCAGCATTATTGATGGCGCACGCCTCTCGCGCGCCAAGATCAAGGTCTTCCGCCACAAGGACGCCGCCCACGCCGAAGAGCTGCTGAACGAAATCAAGAATGAACCCGGCCACAAGCTGCTCATCACCGATGGCGTGTTCTCCATGGACGGCGACATCGGCGCGCTGCCGCAACTCACCGAGCTGGCGGAAAAATATGGCGCCATCATGATGGTGGATGACGCACACTCTTCCGGCGTGTTGGGCCGCAATGGGCGCGGAACGGTTGACCACTTCAAGCTGCATGGCCGCGTGGATGTGCAGGTGGGGACGCTGTCGAAGGCCATCGGCGCGCTGGGCGGCTACGTCTGCGGCACGCGCGATCTCATCGAGTTCCTCTACCATCGCGGGCGGCCGTTCCTGTTCTCCACATCGCATCCGCCGTCCGTCGCCGCCACCTGCATCGCCGCGTTCGACGTGCTGGAGAACGAACCGCAGCTCATCGACGAGCTGTGGGAGAATACGCGCTACTGGAAGAAAGAGCTCGGCGGCTTGGGCTTCAACATCGGCGGCGTCAACACGCCGGCCAGCGAGACGCCAATCACGCCCATTATCGTGGGCGACGGTCGTCTCACCATGGACTTCTCGCGCGAGTTGTTCAAAGAAGGAGTGATGGGAACGGGCATCGCGTTCCCGACGGTGCCGGAAGGCAAGGCGCGTATCCGCACCATCATGACCGCGACCCACACGCGCGAACAACTGGACCAGGCGCTGGAGATCCTGAAGCGCGTGGGCAAGCGAATGGGGATCCTTTCTTGATGGCCAGCACGCCACAGATCAACAGTGCTCGTGCGCCTGTAACCTTCAGCCTACGCTGCAGCTGGTGGGTGCTGGTTCCGCTCACACTCGCCTGCGCAGCGATAGCAACTCCATACTTCATGACGCATGACTCTCTAATTGGCCTGGCGCTACAGCAGGGTTTCGCGCTGGTCTGCCATCAAAGACCGGAGCGGTCGCTCTGGATTTTTGGCAGCAGCGTGGCCGTCTGCTCGCGATGCCTGGGAATCTATCTCGGAGCGGCAATCGGGCTGTTATTCCGAACTACAAGGACTATCGCCTTGCGTCTGGTTATCGCCGCGGCTGCGCTCAATCTCCTCGACGCAGCTACCGAGTTGGCAGGGCTGCATGGCAATTGGCTAGGGGTGCGCTTTGGATTGGGATTTGCGTTGGGTGCAACCGCCGCGCTGCTGATCTCAGCTTCGACCAGCTTGTTTCGCATCACCCTTCGTGAACTACCTTTCCCCCGACAATCGTCGCCACGATTTTGCCGCTGAAGCTCCAACCGTCGAACGGCGTGTTCTTCGATTTCGAGCGCGACTGCGATGCGTAGAAGGTCCACTTCTTCCTGGGATCGAAGATGGTCACATCGGCGTGCGCGCCCTTCGCGAGCGTGCCCCGCCCTTTCAGGTTGAAGATCTTCGCGGGATTCGCTGACAGCAGCTCGACAATCCGCGACAGAGGAAGATTGAAGTGCTGATGCAGAACGGTGATAGCGATCGGCAGCGCGGTTTCCAGGCCGGTGATGCCGAAGGCCGCTTTTTCGAACTCGACTTGCTTCTCGTGGAAGGCGTGCGGCGCGTGATCGGTCGCAATGGCGTCGATGGTGCCGTCAAGGATGCCCTCGATGAGAGCGTCGCGATCGGTGGCTGACCGCAGCGGCGGGTTCATCTTGTAGTTGGTGTCGAAGTCGCCGACGTTCGTGTCCACCAGCGTAATGTGGTGCGGCGTGACTTCGGCGGTAACGCGCAGCCCGGCTCTTTTCGCGCGGCGCACCGCTTCCAGGGCCTCGCGGGTGGAGAGATGCGCTACATGCACGTGTCCCCGGGTTGCGCGGGCGAGCGCGATGTCGCGCTCGACGATGCTAGCTTCGGCGGCGTTCACCATGCCATGCACGCCCAGACGGAACGAGGTCGCTCCGAAGTTCATCGAGCAGCCCTCGGTCAGGCGCGTGTCCTCGGCGTGCTGTACCACCGGTATCTTCAGCCGGGAGGCGGCGCGCAACGCATCGCGCATTAGCCGGTCATCGAGAATCGGCTTGCCATCGTCGCTCACGGCAACCGCTCCCGCCCTTTTCAGAGCGGCAAAATTTGTCAGCTTCTCTCCCAAGCTGCCCACGGTCGCCGCCGCAATGGGAAATACGTTGACCAGCGCGCCGCGTTCCGGAGACTGCATCCAGCGTGTAATCTCCGGCGAATCGTTCACCGGTGCGGTGTTGGGCATGGCGCAGACGGAGGTGAATCCGCCGAACGCTGCCGCCGCAGTTCCGGTGGCGATGGTTTCCTTGTGCGCCTGTCCGGGCTCGCGTAGGTGCGCGTGCAGATCAATGAAACCGGGAGCGACGATGCATCCTCTTGCGTTAAAGCTTCGCCTGGCCTGGCCGCGCAGCTTTCCCGGCGCTGCTACGGCAGCCACGCGTCCGTCGCGCAGGAGCACGTCCATCTCCTGGTCCACACCGCTCGCCGGATCGACGACGTGCCCGCGTGCAATGAGCAATGAGTCCATGTCTCTCATTTAGCGCGCCGCTCCCAGCAGCATGGCCAGAATTGCCATCCGTGTTTTCACCCCGTTGCGGACCTGTTCCAGAATGCACGACTGCGGCCCGTCCGCCACTTCACTGGTCAACTCTATCCCGCGGATGATCGGTCCCGGATGCATAAGGATCGCGTCCGGCTTGGCCAGTTTCATACGCTGCGGCGTGATCTGGTAGTTGGCGACGTAATTCTCAAGGCTGATGTCCTTTCCCGCCAGTCTCTCCTTCTGCACCCGCAGCGCCATGACCACGTCGGCGCCCTGCAGCGCGATGTTCAGGTCGGGGCAGGTGGTGACTCCCGGTGCGATGGTGGCCGAGACTTCGGGGACGAAGTCGGGCGGGCCACTGAAGACAATGTCGGCGCCGAAGCGCGACAGCAGTTGCGCATTCGACCGGGCCACCCGGCTGTGATAAACGTCGCCAACAATCACCACCCGCAACCCGCTCAGCGTTTTCTTGTGGTTCGTGATTGTCAACGCATCGAGCAGCGCCTGCGAGGGATGCTGATGCATGCCATCTCCGGCGTTCACGATGGGCACCCGCACGTAACGCGCCAGCAAATACACGGCGCCGCTGTTGGCGTGCCGGGTGACGATGGCATCTGCGCCCAGGCTCTCCACTGTCCAGGCAGTATCAATCAGCGATTCACCCTTCTCGATGCTGGAAGAGACCGGGATCACCAGCGTGGTGTTGGCGCCCAGGGTTTTGGCGGCGAACTCGAACGAGGTCCGGGTGCGGGTTGAGGATTCGTAAAAGAGCAGCGCTACCCGTTTGCCGCGCAACAACTGCGATGGGCGATGTGGATCCATGCGCCGGGCCAGCGCCAAAATAGACTCGATCTGTGCGGTAGTAAGTTGTTCGATGCCCAGCAGAGAATGCAATTGCGCCTTCATTGCCCCTCGGCCACCCGTTCGACCAGCAGAACCTTGTCGGCGCCGTCGGTCTCCTGCAATTTCACCTCGATCATCTCGTTGTTGGTGGTGTGGATGGTGCGGCCCACAAATCCCGCCTCGATGGGCAACTCACGGTGGCCGCGATCAATGAGTACACAAAGCTGTATGCGGCGTGGCCGCCCGTGATCGAACAGCGCATCCAGCGCCGCCCGTGTGGTACGGCCGGTGTAGAGGACGTCGTCCACCAGGATGATGTTCTTGTCCTGGATGTCGAACTCCATCGGGCCCTTCTTCACCTCAGGCCGATGGCCGATGGTGGAGAGATCGTCGCGATACAGAGCAATATCCAGCGTCCCGACCGGTACGTCTGTTTTTTCGATGCGTCCCAGCAGCTTCGCCAGGCGCTGCGCCAGCGGCACACCGCGTCGCATAATGCCTACCAGTCCGAGATTGTCGACGCCGTTGTTTTTCTCAACGATCTCGTGCGCCAGCCGGACCAGGGTGCGTTCAATTTCGGAAGCGGAAAGAATTTGCGACTTCTCGCGGAGGTTCGGCGAGCCGCTGGAGGTTTTCGTCATGCCCCTCGAATCATACGAGAAGCTCCAAGCACGCGGCAACTTTGTCCGCGCGACGTGTGACGCAGCGCACGCGCGCCGGTGATTAGCGGAATTCCCGGCTTTTGCCGAACATGGAAGCGCCCAGCGCGCCTCCGGCAGCGGTGAAGATCAGGAACATCACTGCCAACACTATCAGTAGTAGCACCATGAAGGTCGCCATGCCTTGCGGGGTGTTAATCCAGTCAAACATTTGCCGCATGATTTCCTGCGCCTTCGGATCGGGGCTGTTGGCGAGTTGCTTGTCCATCTGCTCCTGCAGGGTGCGGCGGAAATCGCTGCTCGAGCGGAATGCTACAAACGACACGGTACTCACCACCGCGTGAATCACAAACCCAAAGACCCCAGCCAGAGCGCCGAGCTTCATCCCGGTTCCCGGCGTGATCACCGTGCCCGGCGCCCGGCGTTGGTAGAGCGCTACAGAGAGGGCTCCGGCGCCCAGCATCCACAGGCAGCAACCCAAAGAGACGATAGGAACGGCGGTGAGGACCGCGGCGCCAGCTCCCGCCAGCAGCGCACCCTGCCACGCCAGATTCCATTGGATGACGCCGGGTGAAAGTGCGTAGGGCATTGCGCCGGGCGGCCACGAGGGTGGTGGTTGAGTGGGCAGAGGAAATTCCGCAGGCGCGTTCGGAGACGGTGTTGCCAGCGGCGACGCCGGCATGTTCTCTTCCGGAGGAACCACGCGGATCTGTGGCGCACCGCAGTGCGGGCAGAAAGCAATGCCCTCGTCGATCAGGGCCTGACAGCGATAGCAGGGATGCTCCACCAGCCGAAAGGTACAGCAGATACGCTTCGCGCGCAACCGCGACAGCCGCGGTTCGCTTTTCGCTATACGCCCTTCGCTATTCAGCCTTCGCTTTTCGCTATTCTCTCCTCGACTTTTTCCGGCAGCTCTGACGTTACAACTTACAGAGATGTCAAAAGCGAATGGCGAATAGCGAATAGCGGTTCTCCTTATAGCGTCCCTTCTTTGCCGTGGGTCTGCACCAGGACCGTGCCGAAGCGTGTACCCGAGCCACGGGGTTCGATGGAGACCAGGTGCTCATTTTCCGAGGTGCCGGCCTTGAGCTCCCACCCATCACCATGTGTACCTTTACAGCTCAGCTCGGTGTCCCCGCCCTTGGAGTTGATGTGAACATCAGAGCCGCCGCTGTGGCCGCTGCATACCAGCACGCCACCGAAGGTCTTTAACTTGTCCTGATAGAAAGCTTTGACCTTTTCGGGAGAGTCGTCGGTTTCATACTCCGCGGCGACGACCTTCAGGCCGAACCCCATGGCGCCGATGTTGACGTTGGCCGCGTGATTGTCGCCGTTCTCCTCCGGCCGCAGGTGCGCTCCCGGGTAAACCGGAATGCCATTGTCAGTGGCCGCCTTCTCGTTAGTGTTGACCTTCAGGTCGGCGAGGGGAGTGTGAATGTCCACCTTGGCGTTCTTTTTGTCCTTGTCGTCAACGCTGATGCTGCATGCGGCCAGCAGCAGCGCCGCGAAAACCGCAACCACCATGGCGAATAAAATCTTCCTCATTTTGTTCCTCCGCTGGAAACTGGCAATGGGCCGCCCAGGCCCGCGCCGCGTTCGGCAATGTTCGGAATGGTCACCGGCAGGTGGCCTGGCGTCGAGATTTCGCCAAACATCGCCTTCACCGCGCTGAGCTCCGAAACTTGAGCGTTGGAGTAGGTGCATAAATACGTTTGAACCTCTGGAAATTGTGCTGCGAGGTAGGGGCTGCCCATCGCTGCGACGATCGTTTTGCCGGCCGCTGTCCGCAGCACCTCATGCAGCAGACCCGCTAAGGAATCCTGAACCGTCATGGAATTGGCGGGCCTTCCCGCGCTCGGCACCACATATACAGCTGCGATTACCTTCTGCGCCTGCTGGACGGCGTCCGTCATCGGCTGCTTCAATCCTGTTGCATCGCGAGGATCTATGTACATAACGTGCGCGTCCGGAATTCGCATCCGCACCTGCTGGTCCAGCAATCGTCCCCAATCGGAGCGGCTGTCGTCGGTAAAGATCAATACCAGTGTGCGATTGCTGATCTCCGCTGCCGGTTGATACGCGTTTTGTGGCGCATTAGTTCCCCCCTGCGACGCTTCCAGCGGCAGCACTTGATGATTGTTCCGCACCAGAGTCACGGCGTTGTCGGCAATCTGTTGAGCCGTTGCCAGGTTCGCAGGGCTGGCCACGATCTCATTCACGGCGCTGATGTCGACCAGCCTCGTCTTGTTCAGCCCGACCGACGCCTTGGCGCGCAGGATCTTCAGCACCGACTCGTCAATTCGTGACTCCGGAATCTCTCCGCTGCGCACCGCCTGCAGCAGACCGTTGTAGGCCCCGTCCAGGTTAGAAGGGAGCAGCAGCAGGTCGTTGCCGGCTTTCACCGCGGCGACTGCGGCTCGGCCGGCTGCCGCAGCGCCACCTGCCGGAAACAGCTTCATCAAGCCGGCCATGTCCAGTGCGTCGGTCACCACCAGTCCCGTGAAGCCCATCTGCTGCTTCAACAGTCCTGTCACGATTGCCGGCGAGATTGAAGCGACGCGATTGGGCCCGGGATCGAGAGCCGGAGCCAGAATGTGAGCCACCATAATGGCGTCCACCCCGGCCTTGATCGCCGCCTGGAAAGGTGGAAGCGCAACGTTCTCGAAGTACGCCTTGTCCTGGTTGATAGCCGGGACCGACGTATGCGAGTCGGTGTCGGTATCGCCGTGCCCGGGGAAATGTTTGGCGGTCGTCAGCAGGCCATACTCGTGCGCGCCTTCGATGTAGGCAGCCACCATCTCGCCCACCAGCTTCGGATCCTCGCCGAATGACCGCGTGTTAATGATCGGGTTCGCGGGATTGGAGTTCACATCGGCATCGGGAAACCAGTTCCAGTGCACGCCGATGGCGCGCGACTCCCGCGCCGTTATCCTCCCGGCCTGGCGCGCGAACTCCGTGTTGCCGGTGGCGCCAAATGCCATCGCGTGCGGAAAGTCGGTGACTTCCTTGAGGCGAAAGGCAAGCCCGCGCTCCCAGTCGGCGGCGAAGATCAGCGGGAATTCCGAGTCCTTCTGCAACTGATTGGTAACCGTGGCAGCTTCCAGCGGCTCGTTCTTGTAGAGCAAGCCATCTTCGAAGCCGACGCTGAGTCCGAACCCGCCAAGGTGGTACTTGTGCATGGTCTCGCGCAGCCGGACGTATTCCGGGCTGTCCACGTTCAGGAAGCGCGCTTGCGACCAGATCATGAACATCTGGCCAATCTTCTGCTCCAGCGACATTTTCTTCAGCGACTCCCGCGCCCACTTCTCACCCTTCTTGTCGAGATGCACCGGGCCGGGAGTTTGCAGTTCGTCTTTGGCATGGGCAAAGGCTGCCATTGCGAGCAGGAGCAGAGTGAGCAGGCCAGCACGGATCATTAAGAACAGACGATAGCAGGAGCGCTGGCCGGATGCACGGGTGGGGCAAGGTTCGGTTTGCCGAGCACTCGGGAATGAATGACGGCAAGGGCGTTCGTCGGTACGAATCCCTAAAACACAGCGAACTTCCGTATTTGCCAGTCTCTTGGGAGGAATCTCAGCGATTGTTAGCGGCAGACTTCCCAGAAACCGGCTTGTGGGAGATTACTCCCGAGAAGTCGGCATAGAGGCATCCATCCAAACGTCGGGCGCAAGAGATCAGCGATTGCTTATGAATCACGGTCTATCGGAGACGTCATGCGAAATCAAGGCCCGAGCGCATCCACAGCGCTTCAGCGGGGAGAGGCGGAAGGCGCAAGGCCGAGAGTGGCGAACTGCAGGACAGCTTTCACCTGCTCCACGGTGAGCCCATCATAGCGGGCAAGGATTTCCTCCATGGGATGACCGTCCATGAAATCTCGGAGGACGGCGGGAAGAGGAATTCGAGTTCCGCGAAAAACCCAAACCCGGCCGGTTTTTGTGGATGCGATTTCCACCGCCGGACATTGTGACCAATCCAGCCGCGGCGCACCCCTCAGCCATGCCCAGGTGTCGGCGCCAGGATCTTGCGCTTTCGCGCCTGTGCCTCCGGCGCGAGGCCGGGCGCCCGCCTCCCGGGATGTTCTCGCGGGTTTCCCTTGGTCGTTCCGCCGTGCTGTTTTGTCCGCATCCGCGCCGCCGGGAGCGCCTGCCCGTGGGTCGCGCCGCCGGCCGGTCTGCGGGTCGTTCTGCAACACCCAGTCTTCTAGCGCCTGGTGGACGACTTCTTGCAGGCTCAGTCCCAGGCTCGCGGCCAGGCTCTTGACACGCCTCCTTTCGGCCTCGGGCAGTCGGACGGAAAATACCTTCACAGACTCAGATGTAGACATATTAGCATGACTTCATGAAGTCATGACTTCATATTAGCACCAAAATGGAGCGAAAATCGAGTATTTTTCGCAGGTAAGTCCTTATTCATCTGTTGCGTACATATAAACCATGCAGAATCTATATCTTAGAGGTTGCCTCTGGCTAAACCGTTGATTCTAAACAGGAGCGCGAGGGAGAAGTTGCTAACTCGTGCATTCGCTAATTTCGTCTGACTTTTCGGAATTCGAGGAACGATTGCAGGATCAGCACCGCTGCAAGTTGATCCACAACTTCGGCGCGGCGCTGGATGCTCATCTCGCTTTCGCGCAGCACGCGATTGGCTTCCACTGATGTTAGCCGCTCATCGAAAAGATGCACCGGAAGCTTGAACTTGCGGCGCAGCTCCTCGGCAAACTCCCGCACCCTTTCTGCCTGCACGCCTTCGGCGCCGCTCATGCGCAGCGGCAATCCTAGGACAAGCTCGCTTACCCCGAATTGCCGGATCACGCGTCGCAGATGATCGAGGTCGTTGCGCTTGTTGCTGCGTCGTAAAGTCGGCAAGCCTTGCGCGGTCAGTCCCAACTCGTCGCTGATAGCCAATCCGATGTTCTTCGAGCCGAAATCCAGCGCCAGGATGCGTGGCGGCTGATCGGGCTTCGGAGTGGACTGTGGACTATTTACCATTTGCGACCCAGCAAACAGTATCATGTTCGGAATCTTTGGTTGGTGCGAGTAACATAGGCGAATGCCAGATCGGTTGCTGGACAATCCGAATCCTGCTGAAACGCGCGAAGATCGTGACGCCGAGTTGAACGCTGCCGGAAGTGTCGGCGCAGCGCCCGTTCCGCAAGTGTCAGTCAATCCCTCGACGGCTGCGGAAGCGGAGCGCAGCCTTCTCCTTCGCATTCAGGCGTCAGCGCTGTTGATTCTGGCGTCCGCCGCCGTGCTGAGTCTGATCTACTTTGCCAAGCTCATCCTGGTTGTCGTCCTCATTTCCATTCTGATGTCGTTCGTGCTCGCGCCGGTGGTGGACTTTCTCAACCGATTTGATATACCGCGCGGTCTCGGCGCCATGATCGCGGTTTTGGCGCTGGTTGCCCTGCTCGCTGGCGCGACCTACGTCTCCTCCAATCGCGCTATGGCTTTCATGTATGAGCTGCCTAAGTACAAAGCGCGCATCCAGCAAATGATGGCGCCGGTTCGTGAGGAGGCGGAGCAGATCGAGAAGACGACCGAGACGGTTCTGCCATCGTCGGAGGAAGACAAGAAGACAGTCACCGTGAAGCAGTCGAGTAGCTGGACCGACTTTTTCAGCAAGAATGCCAGCACGGTCTCGGAGATCGTACTCGCCATTACGTTTGTCCCGTTTCTGGTGTTCTTTATGCTGAGCTGGCAGGACCATGTGCGCTCGGCGACGGTCATGCTGTTCAGAATGGAGAACCGCAACAGCGCTTACGTGATGCTCGGGCTCATCGCCGGCATGATTCGCTCGTTCATCGTCGGCAATTTCATCATCGGAGTGTTCCTCAGTGCGTGCAGCATCGCGGTTTTCGGCCTCATCGGCCTGCCGTACTTTTATTTCCTGGGGGTCTTCAGCGGGTTCCTCAGCCTGATTCCCTACCTGGGCGTGATTCTCGCCATTTTGCCGCCGCTAGTCGCCGACCTGGGACATCTCACCACGGGCATCCTCCTGACCATCGTGGGCAGCGTTCTCGGTTTGCACCTGGTGGCCATGAACGTTCTCTATCCCAAGATCCTGGGCAAGCGCCTGCAGTTGAATCCGCTGGCTGTCACTCTGGCGCTTCTGTTCTGGGGATGGCTCTGGGGCGCGATGGGACTGATTCTCGCCGTTCCCCTCACCGGCGCCGTCAAGATCATCTGCGACAACATCGAGCCGCTGCGGCCTTATGGCGCGTGGTTGGGTGAATAGCGATTAGAATCGAGTAAGCATGATTACCCAGGAGATTACATGGCACACATGGTGAAGTGCATTAAGATGGGCCGCGAAATGGAAGGTCTCGACGAGCCACCTTTCGATGGCGAACTTGGGCAGCGCATCTACGACAACGTGTCCAAGCTGGCGTGGGACCAGTGGCAGGAGCACATGAAGATGCTGCTCAATGAATATCGCCTGCAGCCCTGGAAGAAGGACCACCAGGAGTTCATCGTGCAGCAGATGGAAGCCTATTTCTTCGGCGAAGGCGCCGAGAAACCCAAGGAGTACGTGCCGCCGGCGCAGTGAACGTCAAGCGGTCGCGGGAACAGCCCGAGTACCATGCAGATCCAGGATCTCAACGTCTTCCTCGAATATCTTGAAAAAGTGCATCAACGCACCGTGCGCGTGGTGAGTTGCATCCCCGCAGACAAGCTGGAATGGTCTTTCCGCGAGGGCAAATTTACCCTCGGCGACCTGGTACGCCACATCGCGGCAATCGAGCGGTACATGTACGCTGAGACGATTCAGGGCAAGCCGAGCCGCTACGCCGGATGCGGCAGGGAACTAGCTGACGGCCTGGAAGAAGTTGTGATGTTCCAGGACAGGATGCATCGCGAGTCGGTCGAGATCATTTCCCGCCTCACCGCCGAAGACCTCAATCGCAAGTGCGCCACGCCCGACGGAGCGCCTATCACCGTCTGGAAGTGGCTGCGCGCGATGGTGGAACACGAAATTCACCACCGCGGCCAGATCTATACCTATCTTGCGATGCTGAACGTTCCTACCCCGCCTTTATACGGTCTCACCTCTGAGCAGGTGAGAGACCGCAGCGTAAAGGCATAACACAATGAAAAGCTAGTGAAAGCAGCTATACCCGCGCGGCGTGCTCGTCCCGACCCAGCGGCAGGAAATACTGCGTGCCGCGAATCGGCTCGCTGACGCGCCGCAGCAGCGCCTGCAAATCTTCGCTGCGCTCGACGAAATCAATCTCCGAGGTGTTCACGATCAGCAGGTCGGAAGAGGTGTAGTGGAAGAAGAAGTGCTCATAGGCCTTCACCACCTCTTCCAGATAGGCGTCGCTGATAGCTTTCTCGCCGGGCGCGTTCTTTTTCTTCAGCCGCTTCTTCAGCACCTCAGGCGTGGCTTGCAGGTAAATCACGAGGTCAGGCATGGGTACATTCTGGCGAAAGAGATCGTAATAACGGTTGTAAACCTCGAGCTCGTGGTCGCCGAGATTCAAACATGCGAACAGCTTGTCTTTTTCGAAGATGTAGTCGGCGACGTAAGTCTTGTTGGGGTTCCGCTTCACGTCCAGGCCTGCGAGTTGTTCATAGCGTGCAATGAGGAAGGCAAACTGCGTCTGGAACGCCGCTCCCGGCTCGCCATCGTAGAATGGCCGCAGAAATGGGTTGCGCTCGGGCTCGCTGATGCGCTGCGCGTGCAGGGTCTCAGCAATTACCTGGCACAACGTGCTCTTGCCGACGCGAATTGGGCCCTCGACTGCGATGTAACGCGGTGGTTCGAAGAGATTGGCCATGACCGGAGAAAAAAGCTACGTTCCGCAGAATATCTCGCCATCGCGTCCGTGACAATTGCCGTCGAAGTTAACTTCGCGCCGAGTTTTCCACAAGGCACATCGCGTTCGCTTTGCGCTCTTCGCTCTTCGCTACCCCCAAATCCCCGGGATTCTCAGAACACTGATCGTTTCTAATGCTCTGCAACGGCGAATAGCGAAGAGCGAACAGCGAACAGCGAACAGCGAACAGCGAAAAGCAGCTATCTCGTCACTTCCAGCCCGATGCTCTGGCCGTCATAAACTCTCTGGCCGGCTGCGGGAAACGTCCTCACCACCATGCGTGTGCCGGAAGGAACGGTCTCCGTGGCGTTGGCTTCATCTGGAGGCGGCTGGCTGGCGATGCGACCCACCCGCAGACCTGCGCCCACGATCTCGTCGACTGCGTCATCTTCGCTACGGCCCACGAGGTCGGGCATGATAAAGGAGTTGCGTCCTTCAGGCGCGGCCAACAGCACACTAATTCTGGGCGCGGAGATATTCAGCGCGTTAGCCGGTGGACTCTGCGCCACGATCTGATCCGTCGGTCCGCCGGGAACAATTGCGCTGGCAACGCTGCCCAGCTCCAGTCCGCGACGCCGAATGTTGATCTCGGCTGCGCGCTCGCTGCCACCGAGAAGATCAGGAATAACCACGCGCTGCGGGCCCATGCTTTCTGCCACGCGCACCCGCCAACCGCGCCGCACCTGCTCGCCCGGAGCGGGAACTTGCGACATGATGCGGCCCGGAGGCACATCAGAGCTGAAGAACCGGTCGCCGGGGTCAAGCACCAATCCGTGATCGGCAAGCGCGCGTTCGGCTTGCGACGTTGTCATGCCGACGAGCTTGGGAATCCTGGTCTGGCGGCCGTGGATGGCAAAGCGCATCGCGGTCAACGCTGAGAACATGAAGACCACCAGCAGCACCAACACGCGCACAACGTATTGGAAGAAGCGGCGCATCAGTGCGCCTCGCTATCGGCCGCGGCATGCTCTTGCGTGTCCTCTTTTTGTGCGACCGCCGCCGGCGTGGCCGGAGGCGGCGCAGTGAAGTCCTCCGACTCGCGCCCCTCGAGCGCCACCCGCATGAAGTCGATCCAGATGGGCAGGGCTGCCATAGCGCCGGTTTCCTTGTTGCCCAAGGTCTTCTTTTCGTCGTAGCCCACCCAGACGCCGCAGGTCAGCGACGGCGAGAAGCCGACGAACCAGGCATCGGTAAAGTCGTTGGTGGTTCCGGTCTTTCCACCCAGTGGATGATTGAGCTTGCTGGCGGCATATCCGGTGCCATGCTTAATCACCTCCTGCAGCATGCTGACCATGATGCGCGCCGTGCGCGCGCTGATAACGTCCCGCACCTCGGGATAGTTCTCCTCCAGCACGCGGCCATCGTGGTCGGTAACCTTGCGAATGTAGCGCGGTATTACGCGCACGCCGTCGTTGGGAAACGTGGTGAACGCCGAAGTCTGTTCTGTCAATGTGAGATCTGCCGCACCCAGCGCGACCGGCAGATACGCTGGCATCGGCGAGGTGATGCCGAACTTGCGGGCGTATTCGATGACCGTCTTGATGCCGCCGACGCGCTCTGTCACTTTGAGAGCAGGAATGTTGCGCGACTCGGCAAGCGCGTGGCGGAAGGTGATGACGCCTTCGAATTTGCCATCGTAGTTGTGCGGCGTGTACAGGCCTGACGGCGTGCTGAAACTGATGGGCGCGTCAAGCACGGTGTCGTCCGGCGTCAGTCCCTGGTCGATGGCGGCGGTGTAGATGTAGGGCTTGAACGACGAGCCCACCTGTCGCTCGGCCTGGACAGCGCGGTTAAACTTCGACTCCTCGAAGCTGCGGCCGCCCACCATTGCCTTGACGTCACCCGTGGAGTTGTCCAGCGCGAGCAGCGCGCCCTGCACTCCTGACTCCTGCTCCAAAGAGACGTGGCTGTCGCTGCCGTTCAGCTCAACAATTTTCACGTACACCAAATCGCCGCGGGCGAGGAACTGCTGCGCCGAAGCGTAGCGCGTCCATTTCATCTCGGCGGGCCCGAGGCGGGCCTGGTAATGGCCGAACTTCAGGGTCGCCGCTTGCGGCTCAACCTCCGTCACCAGCGCGTGAACATAGTTGCCGGGCGCGAGAGTGTTGTCCCAGTCAACGTGGTGATAGGTGTCGAGCGAATCGCCGTTGGCGATGATATTCAGCAGATTGCCTTTCCACCCGTGACGCCGCTCATAAACCGCTAGACCGTCGCGCACGGCCTGCTGCGCGGCGCGCTGCATCTCCAGACTAAGCGAGGTATAAACCCGCAAACCCGCCTCGTGCACCTCCTGCGTTCCGTACTTCTTCTCGAGATAACGGCGTATCTCCTCCACAAAATACGGTGCCACGTCGTTGGGCTCAGCTTGCACGTTGAGCTGTAATGGCGAACTCTTGGCGCGTTGTGCCTCGGCAGCCGTGATCTTGCCGTCCTCCAGCATGTTGTTGATGACGACATTGCGGCGGTGGAGCGAGCGCTCAGGATTGTTGAGCGGCGAATAGGCGTTTGGCGCCTTGGGCAGACCTGCCAGGACAGCGGCTTCCTCCAGCGTTAGGTCTTTCGCCTTCTTGCTGAAGTAGTAATTGGCGCCGGCTTCGAAGCCGTAGACGCCATGGCCAAGGTAAATCTGGTTGGCGTAGAGCGTGAAAATCTGCTGCTTGGTGAAGCGCCGCTCGATCTGGATGGCCAGCATCACCTCCTGGATCTTGCGCCGGAAGCTGCGATCGGGCGAGAGAAACAGGTTGCGCGCCAGTTGCATGGTCAGCGTCGAGGCGCCCTGGGCGCGGCTCTCCTGCAGGATGTCTCGCCAGGCCGCGCCAAACACCCGCCAAACGTCCACACCCCAGTGACCTTCAAAATCCTTGTCTTCGGTGGAAATCAGGGCGTCGCGCAGCACCTTGGGAAAATCGTTGTAGGTGTCAATGACGCGCCGCTGCAACGCGAATTGGCCGATGACGCGGTCCTGGTCATCGTAGAGCTGGGTGATGGTGCTGGGGCGGTAGTGCTCCAGTTCGGTGACCTGCGGAAGGTCGGTGGAATAAACCAGCAAGAACCCCGAAGCCGCGCCTGCGGCCACCGCTACCACAATCAGCAGAACGAAGAGGGCATTGCCGACGAACCTGCGCCCGACGTGGCGCGATTTCGACGTGGGTTCGTCGCTAATGGGAGGATCTTCTACAGCGCGATTCATGGATGTGGGAGCTGGATTCAGCATAGCACTCAAAAGTGGCCGCCAAGTGAGCTGCTGGAGTGGCTAGATTGACACCCGTAATGATTCAAGCAACTACCTCGGGACATCCAAATAGCAGCCCTCTGCGAAAAGCGAACGGCGAAGAGCGAACAGCGAACAGTGTGCGTTGAATTGCCGTAAGCTGATAATTGACGACTGAGCGCTGACAGCCGCTTCATGGTCATCCACGTCCTCCATCTCGGGCTGGTGCCGTACGGAACGGCTCTGCAACTGCAGCGCACGCTGATGGAGCTG
>Ga0209656_10000563_pt1 | contig 24410 bp, 22 predicted proteins | sample BogFormECP12_OM2_FD_188239 | JGI IMG/M metagenome (GOLD analysis project Ga0209656, IMG submission 188239) | Bog forest soil microbial communities from Calvert Island, British Columbia, Canada - ECP12_OM2 (SPAdes) (version 2) | ecosystem: Environmental > Aquatic > Freshwater > Wetlands > Bog ... | reverse complement strand
CCAGACCCAGCCTGCGGATTGCCCTGCTACGAAGCACTGCTCGCTCCCGCTCGTTCCGCGACGCTCGCGCCCAGACGCTCCAGAATGTGATCGCCCACCCGCAGCGCATTGGCCATGATGGTCAGCGCCGGATTCACCGCCGCGCTCGACGGGAAGAAGCTGCCATCCACGACGTAGAGATTCTCAAGATCATGGGCCTTGCAATTTACGTCCAGCGCCGAGGTTTTGGGATCATGCCCAAAGCGGATGGTGCCGTTCTGATGAGCGACGCCCGCCAGCGGAATGCGCTGTCCGACATACAGGTTGCGTCCAAACAGTCCTTCATGGCAGTCATGGCCGTGCACCGGGCAACTGTGATGCTTCAGCGCTTGCTTGAGCTTGGCCTGCAGGCGCTCGTGTGCATCCAGGTTGTTCGGCGTGTACGTCAACACGATCTTGCCGTCGCGGTCGATGGTGACGCGATTCTCCGGATCGGGCAGGTCTTCCGATGTCAGCCAGAAATCCAACGAATGCTTGGCCATCATCTCCAGCGTGAAGTTCGGGGCGATGGCCGGCGCGCCTGCGCGCAAGGTCACTGCATCCAGCTTGCCCACGAACGAGATGTGTCCCATGGGGTAGGGCCAGTCGTCCGACCCGAAGTAGAAGTCGTTCACCCCCAGCGTCTTTTGGAACACGGTTGGGTTCGGGCACTTGGAAATCGCCATTAGCACTGAATTGGTGTGGCCCATGTAGTGACGTCCCACAACGTCAGAGCTGTTGGCCAGGCCGCGCGGATGCTTCTCGTTGGCCGACCGCAGCAGCAGGGCGGCCGAGTTGATTGCTCCGCAGGAGACCACGACCACGTTACCGGTGAATCGCTCTTGGCTGCCATTACGCTCGACCAATACTGCGTTTACCTCGCGGCCGGACGGGTCGGTTTCCAGTCGCTTTACTAGCGAGTTGGTCAGTAGCGTGACGTTGGGATATTTCACGGCTTCGTCCACGCACAGCACCTGCGCATCAGCTTTCGCCGAGACCAAACAGGGGAACCCGTCGCAGGTGTTGCAGCGGATGCAGCGGCTCTTGTGCTGGTTCTTTTCGTCGAGCATCACTCCCACGGGAACATGGAAGGGCTTGAGTCCGCCGGCGGAGAAATCATCCGCCAACTGCTGGATGCGCGGTTCGTGGCTCACTGCCGGCCACGCATAGGGTGCGCTGGCCGGAGGCTCGGTGGGGTCCTCGCCGCGTTCGCCGTGCACTTGGTAGAGGTTCTCGGCCTGCGTGTAGTAGGGCTCAAGATCGCTGTACGTGATGGGCCACGCCGGAGAAATCCCACCGTGATGGTGCAGTTCGCCGAAGTCACGCTCGCGTAAGCGAAACAGTGCCGCGCCGTAGAACTTGGTATTGCCGCCGACGTTGTAGTTGGTGTGCGGATGAAGGTCGTTTCCGTCCTTGTCGAGCCACGTCTCCTTGGTGTTGTAGTGGGCATCGACGTTGACGACCTTCGGGTCCCAGTTCGCCTTTTCGCGGGGAACATAATCACCGCGCTCCAGAATAAGGATGCGCTGGCCCGAAGGCGCGAGATGATACGCCAAGGTGCCTCCTCCGGCGCCTGTCCCAATGATGATTACGTCGTAGCGGTTGTCGTTTGACACAGCGAATCCTCTCCTCTGCCCACATGTGGGCGTGGTTTATAGAGTGATTTGGAGTTGACCCTGGCCCGAAAACTCAATCACCCGGCACTTGCGCCGGCATCATCATGTAGCCGCAGCGGAAAATGCATCGCGCGTTTCCTGAGTGGTTCAACTTGGCGCAGATTACGGAATGGATGCCACGCGTCCGCACGAACACTTCGGCGGCGGTCATCATGCCGATGACCGGAGCGACAAAGTAAATCCATATCCCGTTCCACTGCATCCCGACAAAATCGCTGGCGAAGCTGCGCGCCGGATTCATGCTCATGCCCGACAGGGGCGCTTCAAACGTAATGAACAGCATGACCATGGTTCCGGCGGCGAGGCCAGTAAAGCGCGCAAGCTTGCGGCTATTCGAAATGTTTAAAATGACTGTCATCAACAGGAAGGTGATCAAGACTTCGCCGACAAACGCCGTCGCCTCGCCTCGTTCGCCTGGGCGGGTGATCGCAAAATTCACATTGCGGTGGGCCAGCGTCGCGCCCATCAGGGCGAATGAAACCAGCACTCCCAGAACTCCGCCCGCGAACTGCGACAACACGTAGAAGACTGCGTCCCAGCGCTCGACCTTGCCCAAGCGGAAAAACGTCAACGTGGTTGCGGGATTCATGTGCGCGCCTGAGCGCCTGCCCATCGGCGAATAAATCAGGAGGACAGCGGTCATTCCCATCGCCAGTCCTATCAGGAAACGGCGCACGTTCGCGTTCATAACGCTTGCACGCACCGGCGACGCGGGATGCTCCAGTAGCGCTGAGAAGGCACAGGCCGAAATCATGAACAGGCCAAGACAAATGCCTTCGATCATGTATTCCGGCCAGTGTTGCGTGAACGCCTGTTTTGCGTTGTCCGTCCAATGCCCAGTTCTGGCTTGGGCAGCCACGGGTTCGTCAAGCAGTTGCGCTGCGAACAGTCTTACCGCCGTGGCCGGCGTGCATTGGAATTCACTTCTCATGTGCGGTGAGATTCAGCGAAGCATGAAAGGTTACGAGCGGGAACCAATTTTGGCGCAAGATTGCTAACGTCATGATTCGTGCTCGACGCGCGTCGCCAGGTTAGCTCGGCGGACCAGCAGAATGTAGAAAATTACGCCGACAACAACAATAAGCGTCAACTCAGTTAAATAGATGTACAGCCCTGGGCGGGTCGTCTTGATACTCGACGTCAAGCCGCCCTGGATGGAATCACCGGCACCGTGTACAAGCGCAGCGGGCCAAAAGCTTCTGGTGCGTAATGTCAGCCACGCCAATACGAATGACGCCGCCACAAGCAGGATCGGAGACAGGAGGAGCGCACCTAATACAGGGTTTTCGGGATAGTTGTAACCCGCTAGCAGCAAGGGCAAATGCCAGAACGACCACAATAGGCCCAGGCAGATAATGCCCTTCGGCAATCCGAAACGCTGGATCAATTGTTCTTGAAGGTATCCGCGCCACCCGAGTTCTTCGCCTGCGCCGAAAACCATCCCGACCAGTGAGTAAACCGTTGCCGTCAGGACGACGTTGCTAATGAACAAGGGCCAGTTTTGTTCTCCCCGGCCCAATAGCCAACGTCCGCCCGACACTTGAACGCCAGCGGTTGAAAACGCGAACGATGCCGACCGCCCCCAGCCCCTCCAGATGAAGATCGCGATTTCGGCAAACGCAACCAGCGTGGGTATCAATATGCAATAGGGCGCAAACGCAAGCGCACGCCAATTTACCCTCCACAGTACGTTCTCGCGAGCAGCCTTGGAGAACGCCATGAGCATGAGAACGCCGAGGGCCGGCGTAAACATCGCGGTAACGAGCCACGGCGTGATCGACGCATCCTCGAGATGGCCATGGACCGAATGAATCCCAGCCAGCTGCAAAGACCAGCTTGCGACAAATATGCCGATGCAATAGATCAAGGCCATCCGTTCCTTGACCATTGGGGGGTTCCCTGTGATTGAACACGTGGCTGGCGTGCATTGGAATTCATTTCTCATGTGCCGTGGGATTTGCCACAGCGAGAAAGGTTACACGCGCCAACCAATCTCGGCAGATGAGCTTTTCAGGTTCAGCGCGCAACGTCTTTGGCTGCGCCGCCTTGTAACCTTTGGTTTCTCGGCGAATCCAATCCCCTATACGGAGGCCCGCCGCCCGACTTAGGTTCCTGGCGTGCGTCCCCCAAAGGTCCAGGGATATTACTTCGACGCGCAAGGGCAGAGAGATGAAAGATGTCTGAGCCTCCGAGCACATCTGAACAGACGTGGCCATGGCCGGACTCGCTGGATGCCCTGATCGCCGCACCCGTCTACCACACACTTCTGTTTGAAAACGAAAAGGTGCGTGTATTGCATACGCGCATTCCGCCCAGAGCGACGGCTCCCCTCCACACTCATCGCTGGCCGTGCGTGGTCTTCATCCAAAGTTGGAGCGACTGCATTCGGCGCGACCATCTCGGCAACGTCTTGGTGGACTCACGGCAAGGCTTGGAGACGCCGAAACTCAACATGCCTACATGGCAACAACCGTTGCCACCGCATTCGCTGGAAAACATCGGTGATGCCGAGATCAACACCACCAGTGTGGAGATAAAGATAGCGTTAGGCCCTGACTCGCGTTTTCAATTGGCTGCTGGAAAGGCTTTTCATCCGCGGGCATAGCTCTGAATTATTAAGTCGTCGGTGTGCCCGGAGTTAGAGCTTGTCGATGGAACGCCAGATAAATCGATTATGTGGAATGAATGGATGTGATTTGCGTTTGATATTGCCCGGGAATCGGCTAGAATCCACTCATTCCATTGTCTCTGTGGGGCCCTGCTATCTTGGCCTGACTCCTTCAGGTCGACAGAATCGGTACGACATGTCTTCAGCCACGCCGCAACCTGCCCCGATGGAAGACCAGTTGATCGACCGTTGCCTCGGCGGAGATCACGAAGCCTTCTACGAGCTTATGCGCCCGTACGAGCGAGCAGTTTACTTCGCCGCCGTGGGCGTACTCCACAACCCTGCGGACGCGGAGGAGGTGGCGCAGGAAGCTGTGCTGAAGGCTTTCAACAATCTGTCCAAGTTTCGCCGTGAAGCCAAGTTCAGTACATGGCTCATCCAGATCACGATCAATGAAGCGCGAATGCGGTTCCGCAAAGACCGCGGCCACCTCTACGAATCTATCGACGAGCAGAAGACCGATGAAGAAGGCGACTACCGTCCTAGAGATTTTGCGGATTGGCGGGACATCCCCTCGGAGGAGTTGCAGCGAAGAGAGTTGCGCGAAGCTCTGAAGAAAGCACTGGCGTCGCTGGATGCAAAATACCGTGAGGTGCTGGTGCTTCGCGACGTGCAGCACATGAGCATAATCGAAACCGCGCAAGTGCTGGGCATCAGCGAAGGCTTAGTAAAGACTCGCCTGTTGCGTGCGAGGCTGCAGATGCGCGACGCACTGGCTCCCGGTATCGACGGCTCCTGGACCACCGGCAGGGCCGAATTCAAGAAGGTTCGTCCATGGTGACTGATATCTTTTCCAATGAACCATATTCTGGCGTTGTGAATCTAATCTATGGTGATTGAAATCAGCTGCGTTGAGGTCTGGCACGAGATATCGAATTACATCGATGAAGCGACCGACCCCGAATTACGTGATCGCATGGAAGCACACTTCAGGGTGTGTAAGCACTGCTCCGCCGTCCTCGATGGAACGAGGAATGTGGTTAGACTGATTGCCGACGGTGCCGAATTCGAAGTTCCTGTCAGCCTGAGCAAACGCATCTACGGCAAGCTGGACCGCCAGTTGGGAAAGAGTTAAAGCGGCAATCCGGCTGATTTAGTCGACGATATCCGCCACATCCTGGTTGTCCATGAACCTCAAAATTCGCCAGTCGCCGTCCGGTTGCCGGCTCCATAGCTCAAAGTAGCGGGTGCGACGGTAAACCGGCTCGCCGCCATCCCTTGGCTTCAGCGTCAACTCGTGCCATCCGTAATCGAAGGCGTTGTTACCGAATACCGAGATGCCAAGAACGATGACCTTGAGTTCGGCCTCATATTCAACGAAGAGCTGCGCAAGAAAATGGCGAAGCTTGACGCCAGCATCCTCTCGGTAGCGGGTGGGACGCAAGCTGGACATGTCCGTAAACTCCGGCGCAAAGACCGACAGTACGCGCTCCACATCGGCGGTGTTGAATCCTTCACGATAGTTCGATTTCGCTACATTGATTGCATAGACATCATCCATAGGTGCCAGCCCAGCCGGAGAATAGCAAACAGCGCAGACTAATTTTGCGCGCTCTCAGGGGAAGATTCAAACCAACCATACCAACCCAGTTGTCAGCCCAACAGAATTGGCAACAGAACGCCGAGGCCCAAAACCAGAAACCACAGTGCGGGCGCGGGCGTTCCCAGCGGACGCACCCGACGCTGTTCACGCATCGCGATACGCGGATCCAGCAGCAGCCAGCGCGTGTAGCGATGCTCCAGCAGCAGGAAGACATACGCCGTTACGGCGCCGAAGATCAAGTGCCCAATCAACGACGGCAACAGGGCCGAGGCCGCGTCGGTGCTCCAGTCACACACGCCGGTGAGCATCAGGGGCAATAACGTCATCGGCCCCAGATACCACCAGATCAGGCCAAACAACCATCCCCACGCCACACCGGCGCCCAGGTTGAATGACTCATTGCGGAACAGCAATCCGAAGGTCATGCCGATCAGTGCGCTCACCAGAAGGTGGAGCAGCAGCCCGTGCCAGTTGGTGAAACTGGTGTCCACGCCCGCCACCTTCGTCAGCACGCCGGTCTTCAGCATGATGGGGCTGGAGACGATGCCTCCGACGAACCCGGCGAACGCTCCCCATCCCAGCGATTGCAGCAAGCGCAATCCAGGCCCATGCGCTTCGCGGTTCAGAGGGTCCGATTGAATGAACAGTCGCACCCAGATTTTGTCGAGCGTGGCGTAGCTCACGCCGAGTATCAAGCCATACAGGATGTGGCCCACTAACGCTCCGAACATGGCGCTACCGCTTTCCGACGACCAGTCGAGTGGCGTGCGCGAGAGAAGCGGGAAGATGGTCAGCGGCCCCAGGAACCACCACAACGTTGCATATCCCACGCCCCAGCCCATGCACGAGCCGTAGCTGCGTACGTCACGCTGGAACAGCAAGCCGAAAATCACGCCCATCAGCACCGCAATCAGGAACTGCAGCGTGAGGCTGGAAGTGCGTGATGGCAATTCGCTCAGCCCGGAGAGCAGCGGAAAGAATTCGCCCGCCGACATCCAGCGGTCGAAAATGAAGCCACCCAGCAACCCGGCCAGTCCTCCCGCCACTATGGCTCGCGTCCAGTTGAACTGAGAATCGCTGGCGCTGGAGCGCAGGCCGCCGCGAATGCCCAACACCAGGCCCACAGGCATCCCAAGGCAAACCAGGTAACCAACCAGCAACGGAAATTGGTCACGTGTGTCACCCAGCTCCGCCATCGAGTGGGCACCTCTTGTAAAGAGCGGAAGCAGTCCAGCGGGGAAGACCAGCCACATGAGGAACGCGGCCGCCAGTCCCCAGATCAATCCAGCGCCGGCACTGGTGGCGCGGCGTGCAAAAAAGATGCCGAACACTAGGCCGAACGCTCCGCCAACCGCCAGGCCGTGCGTGATGGGCGTGCCCATCGCGAGGCTCTGCAACACTCCTCCGCCCAGACCGACGACCAGGCCGAGCGCCCGTTCAATTCGTACCCCATCCCCCGACTTGGTTTCGATGTTAATCCCAGCAAGTGATCCTATGGCAGACATATTGCGTTTGCTCCTATCGCAAGTCGATGGTCTGAACGATGTCTTTTGGGAAGAACAGCTCCACCGTCCAGTCCACCAGCACACGAATCTTGCGCTCCAGTCCCGGCAACTTGCCCAGATAGATGCCGCGCCACATCAGCCACGCCAGTAGTCCTGAAAAACGCATGGCCCTGTCGCGCATGAACGGCGTGGTCAGTTCGGCGCAGGCGGTCTGGTGTCCGACCACACACAGAGCCCCGAGGGAGTCGAAATGGAAGCCGCGTGCCCTGCGGCCCTGCAGGCTGGCGTGAATGTTCTTTGCCAGCGTCGCGGCTTCACGCAACGCAAACTGTGCGGTCGGCGGACACGGCTTACCCGACTTGGCGTCCACCACTGCAGCGCAATCGCCCAATGCCCAGACTCCCGCATGGCCAGGGACGGCGAGTGTGGCATCCACGATCACCGCGCCGCGCTTGTCTTTTTCCAACGGCAGCGACTTGGTGAGCGGGTTCGGCGCGGTCCCGGCCGTCCACACCAGCGTTTCCGCAGCAACCTCGCCGTCGCTTAGGACGACCACACCCGGACGCGCATCGGTGAGCCGGGCATTCAGGCGAAATTCCACACCGCGAGCTTCCATTCGACTTTGCGCATAACGGCCTAGAGCTTCGCTCAGCTCTGGCAGAATTCTGTCACGAGCATGCACTAGCACGACTCGCACATCCTCGCGGCGCAGATTGGGATAGTCGGCAAGAATCCCCCGAGCAAAATCGTTCAGTGACCCTGCCAGCTCGACGCCGGCGAAGCCTCCGCCCGCAATTACGAAGGTCAGCAGTGACCGGCGCACCGACGGATCGCTTTCACGGTCGGCGCGTTCGAACATCTCGATTACGTGATTGCGAATCCGGATGGCGTCGATCAGGCTCTTGAAGTCGAAAGCCAGCTTCTGCACGTTCGTCAGTCCGAGATAGTTCGAAACCGCGCCCAGCGCGAAGACAAGATGATCGTAGGCGAGTTCGCTGCGGCAGCTCTCGTTGCCCCCAATGCCGGCCTCCAGCGCTACCCGCTTGTTTTCCAGATCGACACTGGTGACACGCCCGCGAACAAACTCCGTGCGATGCAGCGTGGTGCGCAGTGGCGTGCTGATGTGACTCGGTTCTAGGCTGCTGCCCGCTACTTCCGCGAGCATCGGAGTGAAGAGCAGTGAGTTGGTTTCGCTGACCAGAGAAATGGAAACCGAAGGATCTTTCTGCAGTTCCTTTTCGAGGCATTCCGCCGTTCTCATCCCGGCGAACCCGCCGCCCAGGATCAGGATGCGTTTCTTCGGCTTCGGAATGCCAGGCTGGGGTGCGGGTTCGGGGCCAAGCAGGCGCCCAGCCACATCGTTCAACAACTGCACCAGCACACCAAGCGTCACGCCGTAAAGCACCCACCCCACTAGCGCTGGGAAGTGCTCGCGCATCTGCGCCGCGCTCCATTCCGGCGTCTGCCCTGACAGCAACGGCAAAGTGATGACACTGAGAATTCCCCACAGCGGCACGCCGAGAGCACCGGCCGTCATTATGTTGTCGAGATATGCCCCGGGGGGCGGCCCGGTGCTGAGCGCCAAGGCTGCGCCGATCGTCGCGCCGAGAAGCAGGCTCACGCCGGCATGACCAGAGGTTGCGATCAGGGCAGCCGAGGCCGCTCCGCCCGCCAGTGCCCCGATCAGGCTTTGCCGAATCATGCGGTTCATTGCGTTTCCTCTGCAGCCCGATGCAGGGCTGGGTCTAACAGGCGGTGAGATTCGCACTCCCGTAAGAAGTTACGACTTTGGGTGAGTAGTCGTCGTTGGGACGAGGGATCCCAGCGTAAAGGACCCACCAACCCAACCGTGTATTCCACCCAGTGGATGGGGCACTGCGACAGTCTTCGCTGTTCTGCCAGTGCGTTATTCTTGGGGGATGTCAGCCGGAGAGATGAGCGAAAGCGGCGAAAAGACGGGAGGAAGTTGGTGGAGAACCCCACTCTTATTTCTGACGGCAAGACTGCAGCAGCGTGAAGACCAAGTATTCCTGGTGCTGGCGCTGGTTATAGGTGCATTGACTGGATTGGCGGTCGTCGCTTTCATCCTGCTGACAGAACGAGCGGGGATGCGACTGTACCCGGTGGGCGGCGCCCGTTGGCGACGCTTGCTGCTCCCGGTCGGAGGCTCGCTAAGCATCGGCTACCTGCTGTACCGGTATTTCCCCGACGCGCGAGGCAGCGGCGTGCCGCAAACCAAGGCTGCGCTATATGCTCGCGGAGGGCGCATCACAATGCGCACCGTGATCGGAAAGTTCTTCTGCACGTCGGCAACTCTGGCCAGCGGGATCCCACTGGGGCGCGAGGGACCTTCAGTTCAAGTTGGCGCGGGCATTGCTTCCGTGATCGGTCGCCGCTTGGGATTGCGTCCCGAGAAAGTGAAGGCGCTTCTGCCGGTGGGTGCGGCGGCGGCCATAGCAGCGGCATTTAACACCCCGATTGCGGCAGTGCTGTTTGCGCTGGAGGAGATTGTGGGCGACCTCCACGCGCCAGTGCTGGGCTCGGTGGTGTTGGCCTCGGCGACTTCCTGGATGGTACTTCGGCTCCTGCTTGGCAACAACCCTCTGTTCAAAGTGCCGCAATACCAACTGGTCCATCCACTAGAGTTTGCTATCTACGCCGTTCTTGGCGTAGCTGGCGGCCTGGTTTCCGTGGCTTTCACCAAACTTCTGCTGGGCATGCGGGAGCGATTCCTGCACCTTCCCCAAAATACGGTCTGGTTCCAACCGGTAGCGGGTGGTTTGTTGGTGGGGTTGATGGGATTGTTTGTGCCGCAGGTCTTGGGCGTGGGGTATGGATACGTCGGCGATGTCTTGAATGGACGGATGGCGCTGAACCTGATGGTTCTGCTGCTGGTTCTTAAGCTTTTCGCCGTGACCACAAGCTATGCTTCGGGCAATGCCGGGGGTATTTTCGGCCCTTCACTGTTTATTGGCGCCATGCTGGGGGGTACGCTGGGGAGCTTCGCACATCATATATTACCCGCCTACACAGCAACGGCTGGAGCCTATGCATTGGTCGGGATGGGCGCGGTCTTCGCGGGTATTGTGCGCGCTCCGATGACCTCGGTCCTGATGATTTTCGAGATGACGCAGGACTACGCGGTTATCGTCCCGCTGATGATCGCGAATTTGGTGAGCCTTTTCATTTCCTCACGACTTCAGCCCCAGCCCATCTACGAGGCCCTGGCAGTACAGGACGGCATACACCTGCCATCGGCGGAGACCCGTCAACGTCAGGGTAAGCATCAGATAATCCGAATCATGCGCGCTCAGACCGAGTCACTGCCAAGTGAGCTCACGGTTGGGGAAGCGCTGCAGCAGGCTAACTCGAGCAAATTCCATACCTGGCTCGTGGTAGATAACCGTGGCGTTGTTGGAGTGGTCAGCCGCCTCACGCTAGAGCACGAATTCGCAAAGGATTCCAACCAAGAGCTGCGGACAATTGTGAATGCGCTCCAGTTTCCGCACGTTCATTCCGATCAGAACCTTGACCTTGCGCTCGAACGCATGGGCGAAAACCAACTCGAAATCCTACCGGTAGTGAGCCGTGCTGATGTGCACAAGCTGGAAGGCATTATCACCCTCCAAGATGTCTTGAATTCTTATGGGGTCAGCTCGCCGGATCGCGCTTAGGCTTACGGGCGGAGTCCTTCCTTATTACATGCGCCTTGGAGGCAATCGCTCCACATGGCCGGTCCCGTGAATCCACGAAATATCAGGGGCTAACTCTTGAGTGGTACGGATGGCAGGATCAACGCCAGATCTTAGACCTGACCAGGAAGGCAGATCCGACGGCGACAACTAGGCTTACCGCCCAGACATCGCGCCCAAATAGCACTAACCCAAGTGCCGCGAAGCCACAAAGAAAGATGAACACGCGCAGTATCTGTACATGCCTGTCTCTGGACACGACATAGAGCGAGCGGAAAACGATTTGCCTGTCGTACGCATGGTGCCAACGCGCGGAGGTGAGGCCCTTGCATAATGTCTATCACGCCGTTAAGTGCTCGACGAAATATCTATTTCCGCAAGGTCTGATGCGCGTCCTCTTCACTGTCAAATCGGAATCATGACGCAAGGCTCCTTGTCGATCGCACCGACTCGCACCGCAAGCGATTCTTGACATAATCGTTTGCGACTCACAAAATCCCGTGACCAGTTTCTCTTTTCGCCTGCCGCTCGAAATAAAACGCAAGGCCCAACGCGAAAATCAGGGCCGCGACCCCGAAGAGAGTCGCGCCCGGCACGGTGTTGGGCTCTTCAATAATGACCTTTCGCGCCATTGCGATGAGTGCAACTTCCAGGACGACGCGCACGTGAATGACGTCTTTTCTCACATAGGCTTTCAACGTCTCCAGCAGCTCGACCCCGATAAGGACCAGCAGGAAATAGCCAAAAATCTCCAGCAGGCCCTGCACCGGTATCAACCATTTAGGTGGCTTCAGGACTTCCTCGCCGATCAGCCAGCCGAGGTGCACCGTGGAGAGCAACATGACCACGGTCAGCATGATCGCAAGCGCCATGACCGTAAACTTCTGGACTTTGGTGATCACGGTTTCCAACACCACCTCCACGCACTCGGTTCAGTTTGCGTCACCAGCCTCCGGTCGTACTGCGATGGGCTGCCAGGCTCGGCCTCGCGGCCCTACCAGTTGAGACCCTTCTAGCCAAAGCCGCAAGAGCTCATCATTGTCGAGCTGGCGATAATCGGTCGCAAACTCTGTCATAACGGGGAGTTACCTACTCACGAATGTAACAGGGTGGGATGGCGATTTACCAAAGGTTACTACTGCCATGAAGGCTAGTCTTGCCGTCAGGGAAATGCGCTCCGCTTCGTTAGCAGATACGCTATCATCGCGCCGCCAATCGGAAGTCCTATTAGGGTACGCCAGTCGTGCGCGATCACAGCATTTGCGGTATCGCCCGCGAGGTTAATGGTGAGAATGGAGAGCGCCATCCAGTAGCCCCAGCGCTTGCAGCGTCGCAGGCCGAGTACCGCCATGCCGCACGCCACGCAGACCACCGCCATCAGGAGCACACCCCACAGACCCATCGCGGCAAAACCGTCGCGGGCGCGAGGGTTCAGCCGCCAGAGTGGTTCGAGCACGCTTCCGGGCATCAGCAGCATCACAGTTGCTAGGCCGCTCATGACAGTGCCGAACAGGAAGAAGAAGCTGAGAGCGGTAATGCCGGGCGGGCGGCTTGGATGAGTCATTTGGTTTGCGAAATCACTCGCGGATCAGGCCGGTCCTAGGATTGAGTACCTAAACGATCACCGCCTAAAATCTCTTTCGAAGAAATTCAAAGAGGATGTAAGCGATGATCGCGGCTATCGTCGCAATCTCAAAATTGGCAGCGGTAAAGACGTCCCCGATTGCCCAAGCTACACCCTTCTTTTGCCCCATGCCCGATCGCTCAAATTCTCCCATCAACAGATTGGAATAAAACAGGAAGACGATAAAACCAACCTCGATGACCGCTCTCCAAACACTTTTCTTCATGGCAAATACTGATCCTAGTCGCTTCGATTGATCCCCGGCAGTTTGTGGGTTTCGGATCATTGCCTATCGTAGATGCTTCGCCTGTGTCGTAACAGCGATTTCGCTCACGAACGGCATAGCCGGGCCGGGTTCTTGTCGTCACGGGCCAAACGGGAAGTCGGCCCTCAGAGCCATAGATGTTGCGAACAGGGTCAGCGTGACGGTTCCCGTCACAGTCAGGCATGAAAAGTGGACCGAGGCTGGCCCCTTTCTGGTCCCACAACTTGCGCCCCTTTTCAAGGGAGGCCATTTCGTAACCTATCTGAATCAGACACAATGATCAGCGAGCCATTCGCTTGTCACATTGGCCAAAAACCGGCTTCGGGGAGATTACCCCCCATAAGTCGGCCAGTGTCTACAAATGTGTCGGCTCCTGCCGGTATACGGCGTCCTTGGAATGCCACTTTATGAAAACAGCGCGAGCCCTCATTGAATAGCTTGCGCGCAACTGGGTGACAATCCGTTGCGCTTTCGGTTCGCCAGAGAAAGTCCGACGCTCGACCTCCTTTTGAGTCCCCCCTACATTTGCTAACTGAGATCGACGATCTCGGGGAGTGTTCGGGGCCTTTCGACAGCGCCAACCGTCAACGCAAACCGATTGAACCAAAAGAGCTTGAATCTGGTGCCGGGAGGGGGAATCGAACCCCCACAGGACTTTCGTCCCTGCGAATTTTAAGTCCGCTGCGTCTGCCAGTTTCGCCATCCCGGCCTTGGGAGGGGTATCGGTTCCAGTATCGCATGGGAAAGTTCGCGATGGTGGCGGCGCTCGTACCCCAGGTTAGCGCCGAAAATCGCGGCGCGATTCTGGGCACGGGGCAGACGCTATCCCATCCAGCTGCCCCGCACTTAAACTCTAGACTATGGCAGTTTAGCTTTTCATATAGCTGTATCGCAGCTCCTGTGTCGCCGGCTGAAGCCGGCTCAAGACATTCATTAATAGCGCGGGAACGCCGAGCTAAAGCTCGGCTCTACCTTATGCCCGAACAGCTACAGTAATTGCTAAACAGGTCTAGTCGAGTGTCGGGCGCACCATTCAGTTGCTGCTGGGACGTCACGATTTGGAAGAAACCACCATCCATCTCAGCGCCACCGCCAGCCCATTGGACTCCTTGGCCTTGTCCGCTGACAAGCAGAAACCAGGGCCCCCACTAAAATCCTAAATGAGCTGGCCTCCTCTGGAGCTGGCCGACCTTGTTCGCTGTGCTGGACAGTCTTTCTTGACCGCAGGCCTAGATGGATGAACTGGCAACATCAGAAAGTGTTGCTGGCCATCACCCGCTGCCGCACCGCCGCCCTCGGCGGACATCGTGATCAGTGTTCCCACTGCGGACATCCCGTCATCTCTTACAACTCGGGTCGCAATCGTCATTGCCCAAAATGCCAGGGCAATGCCCGCCACCGCTGGCTGCAGGCGCGTCAGCGCGAGTTGAAACGGGTTGCGTGGATGTCAGATCAGCGATAGGATTTGTCGTTAACGCGGAGCCAGTGAGGATCGATCTTACTAAGCAATGCTTAGGTCCTATCGACGGATCACAGCTATTGCAATTATTGCAGTCATTTTGGATTCAGCGAGTGGTTCAGTGTACTACCGCCCAATCGCTGATCGCGTCGCCGTCATCGAATTCCCTCTCAGGCCTTGCGTTTTGCAGAAACTGAACGGAGGCTTGCATGTCTAAAGGGGAAGCGCGACTGGGGTTGCCAGTCGTTGTGTCAATAGTCTGTCTCGCCGTCGGGTGCTCGTCCGCACATCCGACTCAGTCCGAGGAGGCTCGCCCCGTCAAGACGATGGTCGTAGCAGCCGGCGATCAACCCGCTGTGCGTTCCTTCCCCGGAAGGGTTGAAGCGTCGAGGATGGTCGACCTCGCATTCCAGGTACCCGGTGTGCTTGCCAAGATCCCCGTCATTGAGGGACAGAGAGTCTCCAAAGGCGCGATCCTCGCTCAACTCCGGCAAGACGAATTTCAAGCCCGGCTCAAGACCGTGCAAAGCCAACTCGACCAGGCGCGATCTCAATCGCGGGCGTCCGAGACGAGGCTCGCCAACGCCAAAACAGAATTTGATAGCTTCTCGCGGCTTGTCGGGTCCAGTGCCGTTTCGCGTTCGGATTACGATTCTGCGGAAACTGCCTACCGCGTGGCCCAGGATGATCAGAAGGCCCAGGAGGCCTCGGTTCGCGGTCTCGAAGCCCGGCTGGTTGAAGCGAACCTTCAACTTGGAGACAGTACGCTGCGCGCTCCGTACGACGGCGTCGTCGCCCAGCGGCTTGTCGATGAGGGCCAGAACATCACGCCGAATAATCCGGTGATCAGGTTCCAGAACGTGAACGATATCGACATCGTCGTGGACGTGCCGGAGGCGTTCATAGCCGACGACATTCGTTCGTCCGCCATTGAGCAGAGCGTCGCGGAGCTTAGCATAGCGCCTGGTCGACAGTTTCCTGTACACGTCAAAGAGGTCTCGCAAATAGCGGACCCGAAGACCCAGATCTTCGGGGTCCGCTTCGCCATGAAGACTCCGCCCGGCATCACAGCGCTTCCCGGCATGACGGCGAACGTAATCATCACCACCCGGGGAGCTGGCGGGTCGAATAACCGAATCCTGGTGCCGGTCTTGGCCGTTTCTAAGCAGGATACGGGAGAGCAAGTGGTGTGGGTTCTTGGGCCCGATCAGATGGTCCATCGCAAGCCAGTGACGATGGGCGCCCCCAGGGAAGACCAGATCGAAATCGTTAGCGGACTGCAACCCGGCGATCGCATCGTGGTGGCAGGAGCGTCTTTCATGCGCGAAGGAATGAAGGTCCGCGATCTGGGCAACGCGCTTGGAGGCGGCCAATAATGAACCCCGGCGTATACTCTGTCAACCATAGCAGGATTATTTTCGCATTCACGTTTATCCTGCTGATTGGCGGGGTCTTTGCGTATAAAAGTCTCGGACGCCTTGAGGATCCGGAGTTCACGATCAAGCAAGCCTTGATCATCACACCTTACCCTGGGGCCAGCCCTGAGGAAGTGGCCAGGGAGGTCACTAACCCCATCGAAACCGCCTGTCAGCAGATGGGCCAGGTTGACCGCGTCGAATCCGAGTCCACGCGCGGACGGTCGTTGGTCAGGGTCCACATCAAAGATCGATACCATAAGGACAGAATCCAGCAGGTTTGGGACGAACTTCGTCGCAAGGTCAACGATGTCCAACCCAGACTGCCGCCCTCGGTGCGCGGCACATCGCAGGTTGTCGACGATTTCGGTGACGTTTACGGCGTCTTCATGGCAATCACCGGCAAAGGCTTCTCGCAGCCCGAGCTTCGGCGCTACGCTGAGGCCGTCCGCCGCGAGTTGCAGTTGGTGCCTGGCGTCGCCAAAGTCGATCTCTTCAGCGAACAGCAGGAGGTTGTCTACCTCGAAATGTCGCGGCCGCGGCTGGCACGGCTCGGCATTAACGAGAACCAGATCTACGCCCTACTCCAGGCAAGAAACGTTGTCGCGGACGGCGGACGCGTGCGCATCGGGGGCCAACATGTCCCGGTCGATCCAACGGGCGGTTTCCGCTCGGCCGACGACATGCTCGATCTGGTGATTGGATCGGATAGCTCGGGCCACCAACTCCAGCTTAGAGATGTCGCGACGATCGAGCGTAGCTATGAAGATCCGCCGCGCCGCCTGTTGCGGTACGACAGCCAGCCAGCCATCGGCATAGGTATTTCCACGGTGCCGGGCGGGAACGTCGTGACAATGGGCGAGGGAGTCCTGCAAAAACTCGAAGAGATTAAGCGCGACCAGCCAGTCGGAATCGAGTTTCACGACATCAACTTCCAGCCCACGGCGGTTTCCGAAGCCACGAGAGGCTTCACGTTCAATCTGGTCAAGGCGACAGTTATTGTCGTTGTGGTGCTCCTGTTTGCGATGGGCCGCAGGGCCGGGCTCATGATCGGCTTCATCCTGTTTATCACGATCATCGGGACCTTTCTGGTGATGTATATCAAGGGGGGGCTCCTGTTAGAGCGCATCTCTCTTGGCGCTCTCATCATCGCGCTGTGCATGCTCACCGACAATGCGATCGTCATCACCGAAGGGCTCAAGATCGGAATCGAAGCGGGCAAGGACAAGCTCGAAGTGGTTCGCGATGTGGTAGCGCACAACCAGTGGCCGTTGTTCGGAGCGACAGGCATCGCAATCCTGGCTTTCGCGGCCATCGGACTATCAGAGGATTCATCCGGCGAGTTACTCAGTTCCCTGTTTTGGGTCATATGCATCTCCCTGTCTCTGAGCTGGGTGACAGCGATCACGGTCACTCCGCTGCTGGCGTACCTGTTTTTTAAGCCTAGCCCCGATGGTCATACGGAAGAGCATGCGTACGATGGCGTGTTCTTTCAAACGTACCTTCGCTTTCTGAAGGTGGCACTCCGTTCCCGGTTTTTGGTGTTAGCCGTAACGCTCCTGCTCTTCGTCGCGGCACTGTACGGCTTCACTAAAGTCGATCAAAGTTTCTTCCCGCCCGCGACCCGGCCCCAGTTCATGGTGGATACCTTTCTGCCATCCGGCACCTATATCCGTGTATCGGAGCAGTACGCCGCTGAGGTCGAGAGGTTCCTGCTGGCGCAACCCGGTGTCACCCACGTGTCATCATTCGTCGGCGGCGGCGCTCTGCGCTTTCTGCTGGTGTACTCTGCAGAACAGCCGAACACAGCCTATGTTCAGTTCCTGGTCGAAGTCGATGACTGGAGAAAGATCGACGGGTTGGTCCCCAAGGTCCAGAAATACCTGGAGGAGCATTATCCGAACGCCAACACGAACGTCAAGAAGTTTCAACTGGGTCCTGGCAGTAACGGACGCGTCCAGGTGCGGTTCAGCGGTCCCGATCCTGCCACACTGCGCGCCCTGGCCCAACAGGCTCAAGGCATCATCGAAGACAGTGGCGAGGCCGTGGGCGTGCGCACCGATTGGCGCCAGCGTGAAAAGGTGGTCCGTCCCAAAGTGCTCGAACTCCAGGCCCGCCGCAACGGTCTCACCCGTGTCGACGTGGCCCAGGCTGTGGAATCCGGCTTTGAGGGCCGCACCGTCGGCTTCTACCGGGAACCAGGCGGCGCTGGCACAGGAGTCTTCCCGCAAGAGACAAGGCTTCTGCCGATCATCGCTCGTCCCCCTCTGGCTGAACGGAGCAATGTCGATGAGATTAACAACATGCAAATCTGGAGCCCTGTCGCAGGGAGGATGATCCCCTTGAGCCAGGTCGTCTCCGGCGTCGAGGTCACGTGGGAAGACCCGATCGTGATGCGCCGCGATCGTATGCCGACCATTACCGTGCTGGCCGATGGGCGTGGCGTTCTGCCCAGCGTTTTGTTGAACTCCGTGCGGGAAAAAATAGAGCAGATCAAGTTGCCTCCCGGATATACGCGCGAATGGGGTGGCGAGTACGAGGATTCCAACAACGCCCGGGCCTCTCTTGCCGAACCGCTCCCAGCGGCAGTGCTTGGCATGGTGTTTATCGTCGTGTGCTTATTCAATTCCTTCCGCGCCACGGCTGTGATCTGTCTGGCCGTGCCATTGGCAATTATCGGCGCGGTGGCGGGACTTCTGATAACCAACAATCCGTTCGGCTTCATGGCGCTACTAGGGTTGCTCTCCCTGGGTGGCGAACAGGTCAAGAACTCGGTTGTCTTAGTCGAGGAGATTTTCCTTCAGATTCACCAGGGGAAGGAGCCTTATGCAGCGATCCTGCAGGCGGGCGTAAGTCGGTTGCGGCCGGTGCTTCTGGTAGTGCTGACAACGGTGCTTGGAATGATTCCACTCCTGCTGGACCCTTTTTTCTCAAATATGGCAGCGGTCATCATGTTCGGATTGGCCTTTGCCGCCGTTCTGACCATGATCGTCGTGCCGGTGCTTTACGCCATTTTCTTCCGCATCCCTGTCCCCGACACCGAGTTGGCCGGGAATCAGTGACCGGTCTGAGGAATGGCGGAATGTTGATCTGAACCAGGATTGCCCATCAGGGTTGGGCTTTCAAGGAAGGGCTTATGAGCTCAGCATCGACACAGAGGTTCTCCCTATGGACGTTGACCGCTAAAGTCGTGGCCTCAATGTCCGGTGCGGTCATTTCGCTGTCCGGGGCATTTGGCCCTTCCGCCAAGCCGGCGAAACGCAAGGTCCGGAGACGGCTTGGTCCCCGCCCGGTGATCGTTCTTTTTCCCTGGTTGCTGCTTGAATCGGGCTGCTTGATGGGTCCCAACTACAAACGGCCGGACGTAAACGTTCCGGCGACTTACCGCGCTCCCTCGGCCACGGACCAGCCGGCCTCGCTTGCCGACTTGCCGTGGTGGCAGGTCTTCAACGATGAGACCCTGACAGAACTGATCAAGACAGCGTTGAACAACAATTACGATCTGGCCGCCGCCGTGGCGCGGGTCGAGCAGTCACGGCAGGTTGCGGCGCAAGCCAAATCGCAATACTTTCCTGTTCTTGGTTATCAGACCTATACCAGTTACGGCCACAATCAGTTCATCTACAGTCCCATCAGCCCTCCGAGTGGAGCTCAAGGCTTCCTTCTGGCCATAGGCCGCGCATCCTGGGAGGCGGACCTTTGGGGCCGTATCCGCCGCACCAATGAGGGTGCTCGGGCTCAGTATCTCGCGACCGAGGAGGCCCGCCGCGGAGTCATGCTAACACTGGCTGGTGAAGTCTCGCAGGCGTACTTCGAACTCTTGGGACTAAGGCAACAGCTGGCGATCGCGACAGACGCCAAGCAATCGCTTGCAACGACCCTCGAACTGGTTACCCAACGGCAGAAGGAAGGCATTGGGAACGAGTTGCAGGTGTCGCGCGCGACAACCGATCTGGCGAACACGGCAAGCACCATACCGGAGTTGGAGCGGCAAATTGCCTTGAAGGAGAATCAGCTCAGCGTGTTAATGGGAAAGAACCCAGGACCGGTCGAAACCAAAGCGGCATTTAACGGACAAGTCCCGCTCGACGTTCCTGCCGGATTGCCTTCGGCCCTGCTGGAGAGACGGCCCGATGTGCTCGCGGCTGAGCAAGCGATGCGCAGCGCCAACGCGCAGATCGGCGTGGCACAGGCAGCGTACTTTCCGTCGATTGGCCTCACCACGTTCTTCGGCAAACTGAGTACGCCGCTTGAAAATCTTTCCCTCGGCAGGACGAATGCCTGGAGCCTCGGCGCGTCCGTATCCGGCCCCATCTTCACCGCCGGCGCAATTTCGGCCCAGAAACATCAAGCGATCGCAGCGTGGGAACAAACCAGGGCGCAATATTTACAGACGACGTTGAGCGCATTCCGAGATGTTTCCGACGCGCTCATTACGCGCGAGAAAGTTGACGCCGTCCGCGTCGAGCAGGCGCGGGCGGTGCAGGCGAACGAGGATGCGGTCAGGCTGATGACAATGCGTCAAACGAATGGGAGGGCAAGCGGCCTCGAAGTCTTGGAGGCGAAGCAGCGTCTCTTTTTAGCCCAGCAATCTCTTAACCAGACTGAGATCAGCCGGAGGCTTGTCATTATTCAGCTCTACAAGGCGTTGGGCGGAGGCTGGAATCTGACGGATGCGCAATGGGTAGCAGCCAACTCTTCGCCGGGTGCGCAGAGTCCTCCGCCGGCCCAGAAACCATAGCATGGCAATGATGCACGGCATCTGAACCAGCCTGGCGACTGGATCGGCCGTCAGTCCGAGATTGTGTTCCAGCGCGATCAACCCATTCAGTACCAGTTCTGCGGTCCTTTGCACCAGAGCCGTCTTAGTTCTAGAGCATTTCCGAAAGGATCCGGACTTCTTGGCCCGATTGTTGAAGAAGCAGAAGCAGGCCCACTCGCAAACCTCTGAGGCGGTAGTTCCCAAGCTGACTGCGGTTGTGGACGGACGCCGGAAGATTAAAGACAATCCGCCGGTCCTCTTCCACTTTCAGCAAAACATTCAGAATTGGGAGAAAGCCAGCCGTGACCACATTGCGCAATATCGGAAATCGTTGCAGGCGGATCGCCTTGCGTTGTTCGATCGCTATCGCGCTGCTATGTCGACCTGTTTCTTGTGTCCCAAAATCCAGAATCCGACAGACTCCAAGAAGCAAGCACGTACGAAACCATCAGGCTCCATCAACAGGTAGGCATCGGCAAGAAGCCGTGGAGAAAATGGGGACCGTACTTGAGTGAGCGGCAGTGGGGAACGGTCCGCGAGGACTACAGCCAGGATGGCAATGCCTGGGACTACTTTACGCATGACCAGGCCCGCTCCCGCGCCTATCACTGGGGCGAGGACGGTCTTGCCGGCATCAGCGATGACAAGCAGCAGCTTTGTTTTGCGGTTGCACTCTGGAATGGCAATGACCCGATCCTGAAAGGAACGCCTTTTTGGCCTTACGAATAGCGAAGGCAACCACGGCGAAGACGTTAAAGAATACTACTTCTACCTCGACAGTACGCCCACGCATTCGTACATGAAGTACCTGTACAAGTACCCACAGGCGGCGTTTCCTTACAGCAATCTGGTTGAGACCAATAAGCGGCGCAATCTTGGCGACATGGAATATGAACTGCTCGACACCGGTGTCTTCACTGAAGATCGCTACTTCGATGTTTTCGTGGAATATGCCAAGCAGGGTCCGGAAGACATTCTCATTCAGATTAGTGTGAGTAATCGCGGGCCAGAACCGGCCGCATTGCATGTGTTGCCGACACTATGGTTTCGCAACACCTGGACTTGGTGGCCTGGCACAGCCAAACCGTCCTTGAAACAAGTCTCCGGACCGAAAGGTGTACAGGTTGTCGCAGCCTCGCACGCGCAACTGGGCGAGCGGTATCTGTATTGCGAGGGAGATGTCCCGCTGTTGTTCACGGAAAACGCGACCAACAACGAGCGGCTCTTCGGCGGAACCAACGCCAGTCCTTACGTCAAAGACGGAATTAACGAGTACGTGATCCACGGAAATCACAATGCAGTAAATCCCGCCAAGACCGGCACGAAATCTGCTGCGCACTGCCAGTTGAATGTCGGTGCCGGGCAGACCGCAACCGTCCGTCTGCGGCTAAGCGACCTTGCTCCTGCAGCCATCGGCGATCCGTTCAAGACGTTCGATGCCACGATGCAGACCCGTCACAGCGAGGCCAATGAGTTCTACAAGTCCATTACGCCGGCACTTGTCAACGCGGACGAAGCGCTGGTCATGCGCCAGGCGCTGGCCGGCATGCTCTGGTCCAAGCAGTATTTCTTCTTCGACGTGGACCTATGGCTCACGGAACATGGTGAGGACCCGATGAAGCCCGGCGGACGCTTCATGCGGAACAGCGAATGGTTCCACATGATCAATCAGCACATCATCTCGATGCCCGACAAGTGGGAATACCCCTAGTATGCGGCGTGGGATTTGGCGTTCCATACCATCGCGCTCTCCACAGTCGATGTGGAGTTCGCCAAAGAACAGCTCGACCTGATGCTGCAGGAGTTTTTCATCCATCCCACCGGTCAGATCCCCGCCTATGAGTGGAACTTCAGCGACGTCAATCCCCCGGTACACGCCTGGGCGACGATTTTCCTTTACCGAACGGAGCAGGCCCTTAAAGGACAAGGCGACATCGAGTTCCTCAAACGGTCGTTTGCTAAGCTGATGCTCAATTTCAGTTGGTGGATCAACCGCAAAGATCGTTTTGGCAACAATCTGTTTGAAGGCGGCTTCCTCGGGCTGGACAACATCGGCGTCTTCGATCGCAGCGCCCCCCTGCCTACCGGGGGCACCCTTGAGCAGGCTGACGGCACGGCGTGGGTAGCGATGTTCTGCCAGAACATGGCAGAGATCAGCGTCGAACTGGCGGCCCACGACCCCTACTTCGAAGACATGGCCACGAAGTTCGCTGATCATTTCCTATGGATCGCCCGCGCCATGAATCAGGAGGGGGGTGAGGGCATGTGGGACGAGGAGGATGGTTTCTACTACGACGTCCTGCGTCTCCCCGACGGTACCACCAGGCGGCTCAAAGTCCGCTCCATGGTCGGACTGCTGCCCTTGGCCGCCACCACCGTGATCGAGCCGTGGCAGCGCGAACGCGTGCCGGGAGCGACGACCATCATGGCCGAACGCTTGCAACGCATGCCCGAACTGCTCAACAGCATTCATGTAACGGGGACGGGGCATCTCGGATATGCGGAACGCGGTATAGCTGCGCTGGTGAATGAAGATCGGTTGCGCCGGATTCTCACTCGTATGCTCGATGAGAACGAGTTCCTCAGTCCTTACGGCATCCGTGCGCTTTCCCGCTACCATGCCGACCATCCCTTTATTGTCAATGTGGGAGGTCAGGAATACCGGGTGAATTATCTTCCGGCGGAGTCCGACACCGGCATGTTCGGCGGCAACTCGAACTGGCGGGGGCCGATCTGGATACCGGTGAACGCGGTGCTGATCCGCGCCTTGCTGTCGTTCTACATGTTTTACGGCGACAAGTTCAAGATTGAGTGCCCCACCGGCTCGGGCAAGATGATGAACTTGTTCGAGGTAGCGCATGAAATAGCCAGTCGGCTGGAACGGATCTTTTTGCGGGATAAATCGGGCCGGCGCCCAGTGTTCGGAGGCACAGAGAAATTCCAGACCGACCCGCTGTGGAAGGACAACATCCTCTTCTACGAATACTTCCACGGCGATAACGGCGCGGGACTCGGGGCCAGCCACCAGACCGGTTGGACCGGCGTGGTCGCGAAGCTGATCGAGCTTTTCGGCCGTCTCGATGCGCAGCAGCTTTTGGATGCTGGGAAATCAGGTGGCTTTGCGAAAGGAGTTCTCCCTATTGCATAAGGCGTTATCTGGTTGACAGACACCTCGGAGGTCCTGAAGGTGTGGCCATTGCCCGGCGAGAGCTGGCGAAGCGAGGCATGAAGCTGCTCCTGGATTTCGTCCCGAACCATGTAGCGCCGGATCACCCGTGGGTCGTCGAACACCCCGAGTACTTCATTCGGGGAAATGCCGATGATGCTAGAAACGAGCCGGCATCCTACGTTGTGGTACAGGGAAATGTCTTCGCCTGCGGCCGTGACCCCTACTTCCCGGCTTGGCGGATGTGCTGCAGCTCAATGCGTTTCAGCCCGGACTTCGGCAGGCAGTGATCGAAACTGTCTCCAGTATTGCGGCTCAGTGCGATGGCGTCCGTTGCGATATGGCCATGCTTCTGCTGAACCAGATCTTCGAACGCACTTGGGGCAGTCGTGCCATCCACCAGCCCAGTCCTGAAATCCAGCCTTAGACAAGCGCTGCTGTACAGGTAATTACGCCGCACTGCCTGCCGCAACATTTGTTGGCCCACAGCCATTAGAACCAGTCTCATAAATAGCTGAGGGGGTGTTTTTGCTTGTGATTTCAGCGGAGTAGCGGGAATAAAGAGAGTGGCGCTGGCAATCTCCCGAGTCGCGGATGCGAGGACGCGGAGAGGTGAC
>Ga0209656_10000562_pt1 | contig 24441 bp, 18 predicted proteins | sample BogFormECP12_OM2_FD_188239 | JGI IMG/M metagenome (GOLD analysis project Ga0209656, IMG submission 188239) | Bog forest soil microbial communities from Calvert Island, British Columbia, Canada - ECP12_OM2 (SPAdes) (version 2) | ecosystem: Environmental > Aquatic > Freshwater > Wetlands > Bog ... | reverse complement strand
GGCGGCCCGTCGCGACCAGGAGGCGGCCGACGCCGCCGTGTCGGCCAACGGGCGGAGCGCCCCGATGGGGTCCCCGCCCGAGGGGGCGGCGACCGAGGTCCCGCACCCCTCCTGAGCGCGGCGGCGTCGAGCCGCCCGGCGTCAGCGCAGCGCCAGCTGCCCGGGAGTGATCGGCGCCGGCAGGGCGGTGTCGGCGGTGAGCCAGCGGTCGACGGCCGCGGCCGCCGAGCGGCCTTCGGCGATCGCCCAGACGATGAGGCTCTGACCGCGGGTCACGTCGCCGCACACGAAGACGCCGTCCACGTTGGTGGCCCAGTTGTCGTCGCAGGCCACCGCCCCGCGGGGGTCGAGGGCCAGTCCGAGCTCGCCGACGATCCCCTGTCGTTCGGCCCCGGTGAACCCCATGGCGAGGAGGACCAGATCGCACTCGAGCTCGAACTCGCTCCCCGGCACCGGGTCGAAGGTCGGCCGCCCGTCGCGCGACCCCAGGAGGACTTGATGGCCCCGCAGCGCCCGGACCGCGCCGCGGCCGTTGTCGGCGAACTCGGTCGTGGTGACCGAGAAGAGCCGTCGGCCACCCTCCTCGTGCGCCGAGGACGTGCGCAGGATGACCGGCCAGATCGGCCACGGGTGCTCGGCCGCCCGGTCGCTCGGGGGCTCGGGCATGATCTCGAGCTGGTGCACCGACGCCGCCCCCTGTCGGTGGGCCGTGCCCAGGCAGTCGGCCCCGGTGTCGCCGCCGCCGATGATGACGACGTGCTTGCCGGCGGCGTCGATCGGCGACACGGCGATGGCCCCCTCTTGGACGAGGTTGGCTGGCTTGAGGTACTCGAGGGCGAAGTGGACGCCGTCGAGCGCACGCCCGGGGACGTCGAGGTCGCGCGGCGCGGTGGCTCCGCCGGCCAGCACGAGGGCGTCGTACTCGGTCACCAGGTCGGCCGCCGGCACGACCGACACGTCGGGGGCGCAGGCCACCGTCGGACCCCGTTCCTCCCCCGGTTCGGGGCGACCGCCGGCGGGGGCCCCGGGGCTGCCGGTGCCGACCGAGGTCGAGACGCAAAAGCGCACCCCTTCGGCGCGCAGCTGGTCCAGACGCCGATCGAGGACCGCCTTTTGCATCTTGAACTCGGGGATCCCGTAGCGCAGGAGCCCCCCGGCCTTCTGGGCCCGCTCGAAGACGACCACCTCGTGGCCGGCCCGGGCCAGCTGCTGGGCGCAGGCCAGGCCGGCCGGGCCCGACCCGACGACTGCCACCCGTCGCCCCGTCCGCTCCGAGGGCAGGGGCCGCTGGGGCTTGACCCATCCCTCGCGCCAGGCGCGCTCGACGATCTCGTACTCGATCCGCTCGATGGTGACCGGGTCCGAGTTGATGCCCAGCACGCAGGCCGCCTCGCAGGGAGCCGGGCAGAGACGCCCGGTGAACTCGGGGAAGTTGTTGGTGGCGTGGAGGCGCTCGATGGCGTTGGACCAGTCGCCGCGGTAGACGAGGTCGTTCCACTCGGGGATCAGGTTGCCGAGCGGGCACCCCTCGTGACAGAAGGGGATGCCGCAGTCCATGCACCGGGCCCCCTGCTGGCGCGCCTTGTCGTCGGGGAACGGCTCGTAGACCTCGTGCCAGTCGCGCAGGCGGACCCGGACCGGGCGGCGGCGCGGCAGCTCCCGGCCGTACTCGATGAAGCCGGTGACCTTACCCACGGGTCCTCCCCCCGGCCCGGCCTGGTCGACGCCCGGCCGGCTCAGCCATGGGACGCCGCCATGACGGCCAGGTCGACGGACTGACCGGTCTCCTCGGCCTGGCGGGTCGCCTCGAGCACTCGGCGGTAATCGCGCGGCATGACCTTGACCATGTTCTCGACCGCGTTGGCCCAGTCGGCCAGGACCCGGGCGGCCACCGCCGACTCGGTCTCGTCGCGGTGCCGGGCCACGATGTCGGCCAGCCACTCCCGGTCGCCGGCGTCGAGCGGCTCGGCGTCGACCATCTCGGGGTTGAACCGCTCACCGAAGCGAAGCTCGGGGTCGTAGACGTAGGCGATGCCGCCCGACATGCCGGCCCCGAAATTGCGCCCGGTCGGACCGAGCACCACCACCCGGCCGCCGGTCATGTACTCGCAGCCGTGGTCGCCCACCCCCTCGACGACGGCCAGCGCCCCGGAGTTGCGGACGCAGAAGCGCTCCCCCACCTGGCCCCGGATGAAGGCCTCGCCGGCGGTGGCCCCGTAGAGGATCACGTTGCCGGCCACGATCTGCTCCTCGGCGGCGAACGGCGAGGCCTCGGGCGGGCGCACGACCAGCCGTCCGCCGGACAGGCCCTTGCCGAGATAGTCGTTGGCGTCGCCGAAGAGGCGCATCGTCACCCCCCGGGGCACGAAGGCCCCGAAGCTCTGGCCGGCCGACCCGTGGAAGGTGAGCGTGATGGTGCCGTCGGGCAGCCCCTGGCCGCCGTGGCGCCGGGTGATCTCCGATCCGAGCAGGGTCCCGACGGTCCGGTCCACGTTGGTGATGGCGATGTCCTTGGCCACCGGCGTGAGCGTGTCGATGGCCACTTTGCACTCGGGGATGAACTCGTGGTCGAGGGCGTGCTCGAGCCCGTGGTCCTGGAGCCGGGTGCTGCGGGGGGCCGTGTCGTACGGGGAGTCGGGCTGGGCCAGGATCGGCGAGAGGTCCAGGCCGCGGGCCTTCCAGTGCTCGATGGCGGTCGCCGTCTCCAGCAGATCGGCCCGTCCGATCGCCTCGTCCATGCTGCGCAGGCCGAGGGCGGCCAGGTGCTCGCGGACCTCCTCGGCGATGTACTCGAAGAACGTGGTCACGAACTCCGGCTTGCCGCTGAAGCGCTTCCGGAGCTCGGGGTTCTGGGTGGCGATGCCGACCGGGCACGTGTCGAGGTGGCAGACGCGCATCATGATGCACCCCGACACGACGAGCGGGGCGGTGGCGAAGCCGAACTCCTCGGCGCCGAGGAGGGCCCCGATGATGACGTCGCGACCGGTCTTCATCTGCCCGTCGACCTGAACCACGATGCGGTCCCGCAGACCGTTGACGAGCAGCGTCTGTTGGGTCTCCGCCAGCCCGAGCTCCCAGGGGATGCCGGCGTGCTTGATCGAGGTGAGCGGGGCCGCCCCGGTCCCCCCGTCGTGTCCCGAGATCAGCACCACGTCGGAATGGGCCTTGGCCACCCCGGCGGCCACCGTCCCCACCCCCACCTCGGCCACCAGCTTCACGTGGACCCGGGCCCTCGGGTTGGCCGACTTGAGGTCGTGGATGAGCTGGGCGATGTCCTCGATCGAGTAGATGTCGTGGTGCGGCGGGGGCGAGATGAGCCCGACGCCCGGCGTCGAGTACCGGATGCTGGCGATCCACGGGTAGACCTTGTGCCCCGGGAGCTGGCCACCCTCGCCCGGCTTGGCCCCCTGGGAGATCTTGATCTGCAGGTCGTCCGCGTTGACCAGGTACTCGCTGGTCACGCCGAACCGCCCCGACGCCACCTGCTTGACGGCGCTGCGGCGCCAGTCGCCGTTGGGCTCGGGCACGAAGCGGGCCGGGTCCTCGCCGCCCTCGCCGGTGTTGGACCGGCCGCCGATGCGGTTCATGGCGATGGCCAGGTTCTCGTGGGCCTCGGCCGAGATCGACCCGTAGGACATGGCTCCGGTCGAGAAGCGGGCCATGATCGACTCGATCGGCTCGACGTCCTCGATCGGTATCGGGCCGCCTTCGGCCGGCTGCAGGGTGAGCAGCCCGCGCAGGGTGGCCAGCTTGGCCGACTGGTCGTCGACGGCCGCCGTGTACTCCTTGAAGATCTGGTAGCGCTTGGCCCGGGTGGCGTGCTGGAGCTTGAAGACGGTCTTGGGGTTGAAGAGGCGGTGCTCGCCCTCGCGCCGCCACTGGTACTCGCCGCCGACCTCGAGCTCGCGGTGCGCCTGCTCGGTCGGCCGGCCGAAGTGCGCCAGTCGGTGGCGCGCCGCCACCTCGGCGGCCAGGACGTCGAGGCCGACCCCGCCGATCCGGCTGGCCGTCCCGGTGAAGTACTCGTCGATGACCTCGCGGTCGATCCCGATGGCCTCGAACACCTGGGCCCCGGTGTAGGAGGCCACCGTCGAGATCCCCATCTTGGACATGACCTTGAGGACGCCCTTGCAGGCGGCCTTCAGGTAGTTGCGCCGCGCCTGGCGGGGGGTGACCCCGTCGAGCCGGCCGTGGGCGATCATGTCGTCGATCGAGTCGAGGGCCAGGTAGGGGTTGACCGCCGCCGCCCCGTACCCGATCAGCAGGGCCATGTGGTGGACCTCGCGGGCGTCGCCCGACTCGACGACCAGCCCCACCCGGGTCCGGGTCTTCTCCCGCACCAGGTGGTGGTGGACCGCCGCCACCAGCAGCAGGGACGGGATCGGCGCCAGCTCGGCGGTGGCGTTGCGGTCCGACAGGACGATGAGGTTGGCCCCCTCGGCGATCGCCGCCGACACCCGGCGCCGGACGTCGTCGATGGCCGCCGCCAGCGCCCGGCCGCCGGCCTCGGTCGGGTGCTCGGGTCCGCCGGCCCCCTCCACCGCGAACAGCCCGTCGATGGCGAAGGCCTTGAACCCCGGGGTCTCCCCGCCCTCGTTGACGTACATCAGCTTGGCCAGGTCGCCCCGGTCCATGACCGGATAGGGGAGGACGATCTGGCGGCACGATCCCTGGGTCGCCTCCAGCAGGTTGTCCTCCGGGCCGATCGTGGCGGCCAGCGAGGTCACCAGCTCCTCTCGGATGGCGTCGAGCGGCGGGTTGGTGACCTGGGCGAACAGCTGGGTGAAGTAGTCGTAGAGGAGGCGGGAGCGGTCCGAGAGGACGGCGATCGCCGAGTCGGCCCCCATCGACCCGATGGGCTCGGCCCCGGTCTTGGCCATCGGGCTCACGATGACCCGGAGCTCCTCGGTCGTGTACCCGAAGAGGCGTTGGTGGGTCACGACGCTGGCATGCTGGGGGGTGAGCATGGCCCGGGGCGGGAGCTCGTCGAGCGTCAGCTGGTTCTCGGCCAGCCACCGGGCGTACGGGTGCTCGGTCGCCAGCTGGGTCTTGATCTCGTCGTCGTCGACGATGCGGCCCTGCGCCGTGTCGACGAGGAACATGCGTCCCGGCTGGAGCCGGCCCTTGCGGACCACGGTGGCGGGCTCGACGTCGAGCACGCCGACCTCGCTGGCCAGCACGACGAGGTCGTCGCTGGTGACCCAGTACCGGGCCGGTCGCAGGCCATTGCGGTCGAGGACCGCCCCGACGACGGTGCCGTCGGTGAAGGCCACCGCGGCGGGACCGTCCCACGGCTCCATCAGGGACTTGTGGAACCGGTAGAAGGCGCGGCGCGCCGGGTCCATCGTCTCGTGGTTCTCCCACGCCTCGGGGATCATCATCAAGACGGCGTGGGCCATCGAGCGCCCCCCGAGGTGGAGGAGCTCGAGCACCTCGTCGAAGGAGGCCGAGTCGCTCGCCCCGGGGGTGCAGATCGGGAAGGCCCGGGAGAGGTCGCCGTCGATCAGGTCGGTCCGGAGCAGCGCCTCGCGGGCCCGCATCCAGTTCCGGTTGCCGGCCAGCGTGTTGATCTCGCCGTTGTGGGCCATGTACCGGTAGGGGTGGGCCAGCGACCAGCTGGGGAACGTGTTGGTCGAAAAGCGCGAGTGGACGAGCATGAGGCCGCTCTCGAAGCGCGGGTCGCTCAGCTCGGGGTAGTACGCCGTCAGTTGGTGAGGCGTCAGCATGCCCTTGTAGCAGAGGGTCCGGGCCGACAGCGAGGGGAAGTAGAGGTCGGCGATGGAGTGCTCGGCCCGCTTGCGGAGCACGAAGGCCATTCGGTCGAGGGCGAGGGCGTCGGCCACCGTGATCCCGGGGGCGGGAGCGACGAAGACCTGCTCGATCAGCGGCTGGGCCCGCCGGGCGGTCTCGCCGAGCGGGGTGTCGTCGACCGGGACCCGACGCCACCCGAGCACGACCAGGCCCTCCTCCTCGGCCAGCGTCTGGAACTGGGCCCGGGCCTTCGCCGCGTCGTCGCCCTCGGGGGGCAAGAACGCCAGACCGACGGCGTAGCGGCCGGGCGCCGGCAGGTCGATCCCGGCGTCGGCCGTCACGTCGGCCAGGAACCGGTGCGGGACCTGGACCAGGATGCCGGCCCCGTCGCCGGTGGCCACCTCGGCGCCCGAGGCGCCGCGGTGGGCCAACCGCTCGAGGGCCGTCATGCCGCGGCGGAGCAGGGTGTGGCTGGGGCGACCGTGGAGGTCCGCCACCAGGCCGACCCCGCAGGCGTCATGCTCAAAGGCCGGGTCGTAGAGGCCTCCGGCGGCGACGCCGCCGGGCTCCGTCTTGGCCATGGTCGTCCTTCCGGGCTGGTCAGCACCGGCGGCCCCTGGGGGTCCCGGGTGCGCTCCGACATGCGGTGGAGTCCCTACCGCCCGGGACGACGTTGGCCCTGGAGCAGGTGGAGCAAGCGTACACGCCGCGAACGGGCCCCCGGCCGCGTCGGCCGGTCGGGCCCACGGACGCGGCGAGCGGGGTGGCGGCTACCAGGGTGCCAGAATCGGCCGTCATGACCGATGCCCGGACCGCCTTCGTGCTCGCCGGCGGCGGGGCGAAGGGGGCGTTCGAGGCGGGGGCGGTCCGCTACCTCGTCGAGGAGCTGTGCCTCACGCCCGACGTCATCACGGCCGCCTCGGCCGGTGCCTTGGCCGGAGGCGTGCTGGCCCAGGCGAGGAGCCTCGAGGAGTTTCAGCTCCACACGCGCCAGCTGCGCGACGACCTCCTGGCCATGACCGACGTCGACACGCTGTTCGGGCGCCAGCCGTGGGTGGAGGCGCTTCAGGGCACTCCGCTCGGGCGGGTCATCGACGAGTACGTGACCGAGCGCACCCGCCCGCCGATCCCCGGCGACGAGGGGTCGGGCGCCACCGGGGTGGTCCCGTCCGGTCCGGCCGGCCGGCGCCGGCCGGTCGACATCGTGAGCGACGCCCTGAAGGTCCTGCCGGCCCTGCCCAAGGCCCGGCGCGGGCTGCGCACCAACCGCAGCTCCCTCCTCACGCTCGACCCCCTGGCCCGGGCGCTGCGCGCCGGCGGCCCGACCGGGATCCACGCGCTCGACCCGACGAGCATCGGGCGCCCGGGCCTCGACCTCCGCCTGGCGGTCACCGCCCTGCGGGCCGGCGTGGTCCGCTATGTCACCGAGCGGGGGGTCATCGTCGAGTCCGACGCCCTGACCCCGGTGCCCGGTCCCGGCGGCGGCCCGGTCGACATCATCGAGGGGATGCTGGCCTCGGCCAGCGTGCCGATGGTCTTCGCGCCCCGTCCGCTGGCCGACGACGTCTACGTGGACGGCGGCGTGGTCCAGAACATCCCGGTGGAGGCGGCGGTGCGCCTCGGGGCGACGCGGGTGATCGCCATCCTGGCCGTGCCGCTGGTGGCCCCGGTCGACACCCGTGACTTCTCGGCCATGGACCTGGTGGGGCTGTTCCTGCGGGCCGTCGGTGATATCGCCTTCATGGACCGCCAGCGGACCAACCTCGCCTATCCGCTCCCCGCCGGGGCGTCGCTCACCGTGATCGATCCGGTCGTCGACGTGGTCGGCCCCTTCGAGGTGTCGCCCGGGCTGATGGTGATCGACATGGACTACGGGTGGCTCCGGGCGGCCGACGTACTGGCCGACGTGGACGAACCGGTCCGCCAGTCGGCGGCCGCCGGGACCGATGCCCTGGTGACGGCGCGCACCCGCGCCTGGCACCACGAAGAGACGCTGTGGCGCGCCCCCCGGGTGGGCGCCGGCGACCTGGCGGAGCTCCGCCAGTTGAAAGACGCCGTGCGCGACGCCCTCGACCGCCGCCAGAAGCTCGGACTGGCGGTCCCGCTCGACACCGAGCCCTGGTGGTCCGGGTACGAGCGGCACCTCGGGAGCCGACCACCGGGCTTGCCCGAGCACCTCTGAGGGCGACGTCGGTGAGGCGACGGCCGCCGGCCGGGGGCGCCGGATAACCTGCGCGCTCTTCGACGGCGCCCTGTTGCCCTCCCGTCCGACCCGGGCGGCGCCGGCCCGAACCCGCAGAGGAGCTGCCGCCCCATGACGCACCGACGACCGATCCCTCCGGCGCCCCGGCGCCCCCACCGATCGGGGTGGACCGGGTGGCTCGCCGTCTCGGCCGGGCTGTTCGCCGTGCCGGTCATCGGCACGGCACCGGCCGGGGCCACGGCTCCCGTCCGCGCCGCCCTGCCCCCGCGTCACATCAACCACATCATCGTCGTCGACCTCGAGAACGAGAGTTACCCGACGACCTTCGGCCCCGGATCTCCGGCCACCTACCTGAACGGCGTGCTCCGCAAGAAGGGCGAGCTGCTCACCAACTACTACGGGACCGGGCACGACAGCCTCGACAACTACATCACCCAGGTGTCGGGACAGGCGCCGACCAAAGACACCCAGGCCGACTGCTCGGCCAACGGCTTCACCTACGCCGCCGTCGAGCCCGGCACGCCGGCCCCGACCGACCCGGCCGCGCCGGGCCAGGTGGTCGGTGACGGGTGCGTCTACCCGGCCGGCGTCAAGACCATCGCCAGCCAGCTCGACCAGAAGTACCCGCCCAACCCGAAGACCCACGTCGCCGGGTGGCGCGAGTACGCCCAGGACATGGGGAACGTGGCGTCCCGAGACGGCGGGGTGCCGGACCCGACGGGGGGCACCGATTGCGCCCATCCGGCGCTGGGCGCCACCGACATGGCCGAGGCGGCCACGCCGGCCGACCAGTACGCCAACCGTCACAACCCCTTCGTCTGGTTCCACTCGGTGATCGACAACACGGCCGAGTGCGACGCCAACGTGGTCCCGCTCGGGACCCTGGCCGCCGGCGGCAAGCCAGCACCCGGTGGGCACCTGGCGCGTGACCTGGCCGAGGCCTCGACCACCCCGCACTTCGCCTTCATCACCCCGAACCTGTGCAACGACGGCCACGACGCCACGTGCGCCGGGACGAACAGCACCGGCGGCCACACCGGCGGTCTGGCCGGCGCCGACCTCTTCTTGTCCCACTGGATGCCGCTCATCCTCGGCTCCCCGGCCTACAAGGAAGGCGACACGCTGGTCGTCGTCACCTTCGACGAGGCGGCGGTCGACCCCTCGAACCCGGCCTACGCCGCCGCCTGCTGCCACGAGCCGACCGGGCCCGACACGGCGTCACCGGGGAACGCGGCGGCGACCACCGACCAGTTCCCCGGCGGCGGCCGGGTGGGGGCGCTGCTCCTCTCGACCCGCTGGATCACGCCGGGGAGCACCGACAACGTGCCCTACAACCACGCCTCGGCGCTCCGCAGCTACGAGGACCTCCTCGGGCTCACCTCGGGGGGCAGCGACGGCCAGGGGCACCTCGGGGAGGCGGGCGCCCAGGGGCTGCGCCCCTTCGGCCCCGACGTCTTCCACTCCCACTGAGCTCGGCACCGGGGCGGTCCGACGGGCTGGCGCGCCGTTCGGGCAGCGGCCAGGATGGGCGGGTGGCCGACGAATGGACCTCCATGCCGGTGACCGAGATCCGCCCGGGTGACCAGGTGCGCCTGGCCACCGGCGACGAGCTGCTGGTGGCCCGGGTCGAGCCCGAGTTCTTCGGTCGCCCCGACATGCTCGCCCTCATCGAGGACACGCCGACGCGCTGGCTCAAGGCGCCGATGCCCTCATCGGCCACCGCCGAGGTCCGCCGCCCGGGTTGACCGCCGGCTGCCGGCTCGCCGTGCCGGTGACCGGAGCGTGACACCGGTAACCGGCGTGTGTGCGGAGGACGAATCTTGGGTGGACGGCCCCGGCTGATGACCGCACGGCGAGGTCTGGCCGCCGGAGACGAGGGCTAACCTGCCCCGGTGCTCAGGCCAAGAAGGTGGTTCCCGCTCGTGATCGGCGTCGCGCTGGCCTTCGCCGCCGGCTGCTCGTCGAGCCCGTCGAGCACATCGGACTCGTCGAGCACCTCCTTCGATCAGATGTCGGCAGCGTCGGTGCTCCAGACCTCGGTCACGGCGGCCGACACGGCCGGGACGGTGGCCTTCGTCGACGTCACCCGGGGCGCCGGCGTGACCCGGAACCTGGCCGGGGCGGTCAGCGCCCCGGCGGCCGAGCAGGAGGTCGGGCCCACCGATCCGCTGCAGGTGATCCTGAACAACGCCACCATCTACGTCAAGGCGACGGCGACCACCCTCGAGAGCTCGCTGCAGCTCAGCGCGGCCCAGGCCACGGCGAACGCCGGCAAGTGGATCTCGCTCCAGGAGTCCGACGGTCCCTACAACCAGCTGGCGGCGGCCCTCACGATCTCGTCGGTCCTCGACGCCTACGTCCCGACCGGGCGGCTCCGCCTCGGGCCGGTGACCACGGTGCACGGGCACCAGGTCGTGCCGGTGATCGGCGCCGCGTCCACGTCGGCGACCAATGGCGCGTCGGGCACGGCGACCCTGTTCGTCTCGACGACCGCCCGGCACACACCGGTTGCCGGGAGCCTGATCGTGAACCGGGGCGAGACCTCGTTCACCGAGGAGGCGATCTTCAGGAACTGGGGCGCCCCGGTATCAACCGTGGCCCCGTCCAACGCCATCGCGTACTCGTCGTTCTTCGACTGACCAGCGAGGAGCGGCGGACGACCGCCGCATCCTCACGAGGCCTTGCGACGCGTGGCCCGGGTGGGCGTCGCCTTCGTCGCTTTGGCCGCCGACTTCTTGGCCGGCGCCCGCTTGGCCGCCGACTTCTTGGCCGCTGGGGCCTTGGTCGCCGCCTTGGCGCGAGCCGTCGTGCCCCCCGTCGTCTGGCCGGCCGGGCGGTCGGCGCCCCGCTCGGCCCGGGTGGCCTTCACGCTGGCCTGGAGGGCGGCCATGAGGTCGATGACGCCGGCGGGTTTCTGGGGTGGCAGCTCGGTCACGATCTCGTGCCCCTGGCGCTTCTCCTCGACCAGCCTGTCCAACTGGTCGCGGTAGGTGTCGTGGTAGCGGGCCGGGTCCCAGTCGCTGGCCATGGCGTCGATCAGCAGCTGGGCGGTGGCCAGCTCCTTGTCGGTGAAGGTGTCCTGGCCCGGGAGGTTGGGCACCTCGTCGGCCGGGGACCGCACCTCGTCGGCGAAGTACATGGTCTCGAGGGCCAGCACCTCGTCGGAGGGGCGCACAGCCACGAGGTACTCCTTGCCCCGCATCACGAGGGTGGCGATAGCCACCTTGTTGGCCTCGCCCATGGCCGCCCGAAGCAGGCCGTAGGCCCGGGTCGCCGGCTCACCCTGGGGCCCGAGGTAGTAGGTGGACCGGTAGTAGACCGGGTCGATGTCGTCGAGGTCCACGAAGTCGGTGATCTCGATGTTGCGGGTCCGCTCCGGCTCGGCCGCCGCCAGCTCGGCGTCAGAGAGGATCACGTACTCGCCGCCCCCGACGTCGATACCCCGAACGATCCGCGAGCTCTCCACCTCTTCGCCGGTCCGTTCATTGACCTTGCGGTAACGGATCCGGTCCGGGGTGCCTTCCTCGAACTGGTTGAAGTGGATGGACTTGTCCTTGGTGGCGGCGTAGAGCGCCACCGGGACGTTGACCAGCCCGAAGTTCAGAGACCCCGTCCAGATTGCGCGTGCCATGTCCACCTCCGTCGGTGAGGAGATCTACCCAGCTCACCGGCTATCCACCACTCTGTCACACCCGATTGGAACACTGAAAGCAGGGACGCAGTCCACGGGAGCAAATCATCGGTCCTTCTCGGGCCGATGGCAACGACACCAGGAGCGACGCGGATGGCGATGGCGAGCAACGGGACGGCCCAGGCGGCGTTCGTGCCCGCGTTGGCACGGGGCCTCGCCGCCCTCGAGCCCTCCGATCTGGCTGACGGCAACCTCTCGCTGCCCCTCGGGCTCAGCCTGTGGATGCGCCGATCCGGCACCGATCTGGTCGGGGCCCGTCAGATGATGCTCGTGGTGCGGGGGGCGCTCTTGGCCGCCTCGGGCCTCGACCGGGCCACCGAGCCGACGCCGCTCCTGGCCGGCGACGAGCGGACCGTGGTGCTCCACCTCGCCGTCTCCTCGAGGGGCTGGTGGCCCGGGCCGCCCGGGCGGCCGGCGAGTCCCGACGCGCCGTCGTGGAGGCCGCCCTCGCCCTCTTGGCCGGCTGACCCGCCCGCGGGCTCCGGCGCTGCCGGTCCTCCAGGCGGTAGAACGGAGCGGTGGACGACGACCGGGAGGCGGGGACGCCCGACGACCTCGGGTTTCGCCCGACGGTGCCGTCGCTGTTGGCGCACGCCTGCGCCGAGTACGGCGGCGTCGACCTGCTGGTCGGGCCCGACTACCGGCTGACGTTCGCCGACGTCGACGCCCTCTCCCGTCGCCTGGCCGTCCGGCTCCTCGAGCGGGGGGTGGGCAAAGGGACCCGCCTCGGGCTCATGTTCCCGAACGGCCCGGCGGCGGTCGGGCTCTTCCTGGCCGCGGCCCGCATCGGGGCCTTCGTGATGCCGCTCAGCACCCTCGCCCGCCCGGCCGAGGTCCGGGCCACGCTCGCCCTCGGTGACGTGGCGCACGTGGTGGTGCCGCCGGTCCTCTTCGGGCGGGACCACCTCGCCTTCTTCGAGGAGGCGCTGCCGACGCTGCGGTCGTCGGGCCCCCGGCTCTCGCTGCCCGAGGTCCCGTACCTGCGCCACGTCTGGACGATGGGACCGAGCGAGCGACCCTGGGCCGCCGACCTCGACCAGCCGGGCGCGCTCGAGGCCTCGGGTCGGGCCGAGGCGCTGCTCGAGGCGATCGAGGCCGAGGTGACCCCGGCCGACTGGCTGGTCACCATCTGGACGTCGGGCACGACGAGCGCCCCCAAGGGCGTGGTCCACACGCACGGCGTCCAGGTTCGGCACTCGGCCCGGCTGGCCCGGCTGTTCGGGGTGGCTCGGGGCGAGCGGATCCTGGCCGGGCTGCCGTTCTTCTGGGTCGGCGGCCTGACGCTCACCCTCCTCGGCGCGCTCCACGGCGGCGCCACCCTGCTGTGCGTGGAGAAGCTCGACCCCGACGTGGTGCTCGCCCTCGCCGATCGCGAGCGACCGACCCGGATCTCGGTGTGGTCTCGACGGGCCCTCGAGCGGATCGTGTCGCACCCCGACGTCGACCGGTGCGATCCCGAGGCGGTGGCGCCCTTCCGGCGGAGTCTCGAGTCCCCCGTCGGCAATCCCCGGTTCCACAACTCGCTCGGGATGAGCGAGACGTCGGGGCCGCACACCGGCGTCCCGATCGACGACCTCCAACAGCCGCTCCCCGAGCGGCTCTGGGGCTCCTTCGGGCGCCCGCTGCCCGGTGTCGAGCACCGGGTCGTCGACCCGGTGACGGGGACGACGCGTCCGCCGGGATCCGAGGGGGAGCTCTGCGTGCGCGGCGACAGCCTGATGCAGGGCCTCTACAAGCGAGAGCGCCACGAGACGTTCGACCCCGCCGGCTGGTTCGCCACCGGCGACCTCGGCTACTTCGAGGACGGTTACCTCTTCTTCGTCGGCCGGCGCAACGACATGATCAAGACGAGCGGGTCCAACGTGGCCCCGCTCGAGGTCGAGGTCGTGCTGGCCGGGCTGCCCGAGGTCAAGATGGCCTTCGTCTTCGGCGTGCCCGACGAGCTGCTCGGTGAGGCGGTCGTCGCCGCCGTCGTGCCCGAGGGGCCCGACGGCGTCGACCCAGCCCGGTTGATCGACGACGCCCGGCGCCTCCTGGCGCCCTACAAGGTGCCCGGGCACGTCGTGGTCCTCGGGCCCGACGACGTCCCCTACCTGATGAGCGGGAAGCCCGACGTCCGTCGGATCCGCCAGCAGGTGCGGAACGAGATCGGTCGCCCCGAAGAGACGGGCGGGCGTGCCGTCCGGCCGGCCGGACCGGGGCCGGTCACCGGGGCGAGATGAGGAGCTGAGCGGTGGCCGATGGCCAGATGTTGGTGGTGACCGAGGTGGCGCCGTACACGACGGGGCCGGCCGGGGTGCACGGGGTGCTCGGGCAGGCGGCCACCGCGCTCGGTGAGCTGGCCGCCATGTGCGACCTCGAGCCGGTCCGGGTGCCGGCGGTGGCCGACCTCTCCCCCGACGACCTGGCGTCGGGGGTCCTGGCCCTGTTCACCATCGGCGAGACGCCGTTCTCGGCGGCCCAGCGTCAGGCGATGACCGAGGGGTGGGCGGCCGGGCGCCTCTCGGTCCTCGGCGTCCACTCGGCCACCGACGCCTGCCACACCTGGCCGGAGTACGGACAGCTCCTCGGTGCCCGCTTCGACGGGCACCCCTGGACCCAGTCGTTCCGGGTCGAGGTGGTCGACCGCCGTCACCCGGCCACCGAGTCGCTCCCCGCCGACTGGTCCTGGCACGACGAGGTGTACCTCTTCAAGGACCTCCGGCCCGACGCCCGCGTCCTGCTGGCGCTGGGCGACGGGCAGGTCGACCTGTCGGCCCCGGGCGGGCGCACCCCGGCGTGCGGCTTCCCGCTGGCCTGGTGCCTCGAGGACGGCGGGCGGACGTTCTACACCGCCCTCGGGCACTTCCCCGGCGCCTGGGAGAGCCCGGTCTTCCTCGGCCACCTCGTCGGGGGCCTGCGCTGGCTGCGGGGCGGGTGACCGGCGCCCGCACCGGGGGGCGGAGACAGTGAAACTTCCCTGGTCAAGGGGTTGAAGCGTGCGAGGATCGGAGGATGCCCTCCGACACCTACCAGAACGTCCCGCACCCCAAGGTCGCCGACCGCCGGGCCCACCAGCCCGTCAAGGTCAAGGAGCAGTTCAGGGCGACCCGCCCGGTCGACCGGTTCAACGCCTGGCTGGCCGTCAAGATCACCGACGCCGTCGGCACCATGTGGTGCGCCTACGCCTTCGCCGGGATCGCCCTCATCAGCCTGCCCGACGCCGTCCGCAACGGCCGGGCGGCGATCGTCTCGTGGATCGCCCAGACCTTCCTCCAGCTGGTCCTGCTGTCGATCATCATGGTCGGCCAGAACATCCAGGCCGAGGCGGCCGACAAGCGCTCGGAGGAGGCGTACGAGAACGTCAACGTGATCCTCGACGAGACCCGCCAGCTCCAGGAGCACCTGGCGGCCCAGGACGCCGTCATCGAGCGCATCATCGAGGCGATCACGTCGCGCCGCGAGAGCTGACCCACCGGGCCCGGACCGGCCGCCGATAGGGTTCGGCCGTGGCCGACCGCCGGTTCGGGCTGGGGATCGTGAGCGTGGCCTTCGGCCACGAGACGTCACAGGCCGAGGCGGCCCGGCGGGCGGCCGACCTCGGGTTCGACCACATCGACGTCAGCCTCGACCGCCCGCTCCCTCGTGGTCCCCTGGCCCTGCCGGTCGTCGACCGCCTCACCTCGACGGCGCGCACCGGGTGTACGTGCCGGGCGCCCCGGGACTGCACGTGGGACGAGGCCGTGGCCATGTTGCGTCGGGCGCCGGGGATCCGGGTCGAGCCGACCCCGGCGTCGATCCTCTCGAACGCGGCGGCGGTCCGAGCCATGTGCGAGGAGGTGCCGGGGCTGGCGATCACCCTCGACACCGGGTGGGCCGTGTACCACGGCGAGGACCCCCTCGACCTGATCGACCTGGCCGGCCACGTCCAGCTCCGCCAGGCCCGGCGGGGGGTGGCCCAGGTCCACCCCGACGACGGCGGCGACGTCGACTTCGGTGCCGTGCTCGACGGGCTCGTCCGGACGGGCTACCGGGGAGCGCTCAGCGTCGAGTACTTCGACCTCCCCGACCTCGGGCTGGCCTTCGGCGACCCGCTGGGCTGCTGCGTGGCGTTGGCCGCCCAGGTCCGGCCGCTGCTCGGCGCCCGAGGGCCGGCGCGGCGGCCCTGACCTGCCGATCGGTCACGCCTTGGGGACGAAGACCCCGTGGACGTCGAGCCCCGTCCCCTGCCACTGCGTGAACGTGACGAGCTGGCCGGTCCAGATGAACTGCGCGCTGCCGAGGTAGACGTTGGAGTCGAAGCTCACCGCGGATGCACTCGGCAGGGCGCCGAGCACCCCGGCCAGGCCGGTGTTGGCCATCCGGTTGGCCAGGACGGTGTCGCCGGTCACGCTCCGGGGCAGACCGGTGTGGCGGTCCACCCCGCCGCGGGCGTACCCGCCGATGACGATGCCCGACCCGTTCCCTGCGACCAGGTTGCCGTTCACGAGGACGTTGTCGGAGTCGACGATCACGATGCCGTAGTTGGCGTTGTTCCCGACGGCGTTGTCCACCAGCCGGGCCCGGTGGCTGATCTCGATGCGGATGCCGGCCCCGGCATTGTCGGTCGTCGTATTGCCCTGGATCACGTCGCCGGTGGCGTCCCCGTCGGTCCAGATGCCCGGGCCGCCGTTGCCGGTCGCCGTGTTGCGGTCGATGGTGTTGGCGTCCCCCACCATCTTGATGCCGCCGACGTCGGCCGCTCCCGGCGGGGGGACGAGGCCGTTCTGGGCCACCGTGTTGTTCTGGAGGAGGGAATTGTTGCCGCCGCCTCCGATCCCGAGGATCCCGCTGCCGGTCACGGTGCACCGCCGGATGGTCATTGCGTCGCCCACGGTGATCCCCCGGGAGAACGACCCGCTGATCGAGAGGTCCACCAGGAACCAGCCGCTGGCCAGGCCGTCGGGGCTGGAGAAGCACAGCGGCTCGATGGTGGCCCGCAGCGGGGACGCGAAGTTGGAGTAATTGCGGATCACGAGCGGGTTGTCCGGCCCGGCACCGGCCACCGTGACGTTGTTGGCGCACACGGCCGAGAATGCCGTCGGGGTCACCCCGCCGCCGTCGAGGACCGTGCCGGGCCGCCCGTAGAAGGCGTCGCCGGCCTGGGGTTGGACGCTGAAGTCGGTGAAGACCCCCGGCGCCAGCACGAAGGTGGTCCCCGGCGGGTTGGCGTTCACGACCTGTTGGACGTTCTCCCCGGGGGTCAGGAGGATCCCGCCCTGGGTCCCGGCGCGCGGCGCCGCGGGCCCGCCCAGCAGGGGCACCCCGGCGGCGGCGAGGGTGACCACCCCGAGGACGGACAGCGCCACCGCTGGCGGAAGCCAGGGCCGACGAAGGACGGCGTCGCCGATCGTCATCGGACCGCTCCCCTCTAGGACCGCCGTCTTCCCATGGCCGACGGGAAAAGGGCCATGGCCCTTCCCGCCCCCGTCGGCCGCAGCGATTCTGCAAGTTCTGCGATGGCGCCGACAGGGCCAATCGGCCCATTCGGGGTGACAAGGACGTGTCCCGTCGTCTGGCGCAAATGGATCAGGGGGGGCCCGAAGTCCCGGGCGGCGGGAGGGGCGCCAGCAGGGCGTCGGTGAAGTCGGCCGTCGCCGGCGGCGGGGCCTTGCCCTTGAACAGACCGGCCTTGGCCAGGATCTGGGTGATCCCGGCGAAGTCGGCCGCGCTCATCTGCCCCCACTGGCCCGCGGCGTTGACGAAGGTCGGCGCGGTCGCGTCCCCGGTCGCCTGGACGATCCGGGCGTCGTGGGCCAACGCGGTGCGGTTGTCGGCGAGGAGGATCCGCTCGGCCGCCGCCGGGTTGGCCGCCGCGTACCGGTACCCGGCGGCCAGGGCGGCCAGCCCGCGCCGCAGGAGGTCGCCCTTGGTGGCGATCTCGTGGTCGGTGGCCACGTAGGCGTCGTCGGGGAAGCTTCCGGCCGCGCCGAGGTATCGGCTGATGGGGAACGTCCGGAGCTTGACCCCCTGGAGCTCGGCCGTCACGTCGTCGATCCCGCCGAACACCGACGTGTAGGCCACCCGTTTGGCGGCCAGCGCCTGGTAGGCGGTGGCGTTGAGCGTGACCTGGCGGAACGACGGGTGCTCGACGCCGAGTTTGGCGAAGATCGTGGTGATGATCGCCGGGTCGCTCTGGACGCCGAAGCCGCCGTAAAGCTTGCCGCTCAGCTGGGCCGGGCTCGTGTAGGGCGAAGAGGCGAGCACGGCCAGGGCCACGGTGTTGGTCTGGGTCAGGGCGGCGACGGCCCGGTACTTGAGGCCCGAGGCCCGGTAGGCGGGGATGTCGGGCGGATAGGTCAACCCGAGGTCGGTCTGTCCCGACTCGAGCAGGGTCTCGGCCGGCGTCCCGGCGTAGGGGACGATGACCGCCCGCACGCCCTCACGGGCGAAGTAGCCGTTCTGGATGGCGGCGTAGATGCCCAGATAGTTGACGTTGGCGGTGAAGTCGAGGGCGATGCGCAGGGGCTGGAGACCAGGCGACGCCCCGACCGGGGGGGCGGCGACGACGCTCGTCAGCGTCGAGCCCAGGATGGCGACGGGCACCGCCAGGCTTCGCCACAGCTGTCGGGGCAATGAAATCGTCACCTCTCGTTCGTCTCGGCCGTCTCGGCCGTCTCATTCGTCTCGCCGTATCATCCGCCCGCCCGCCCCGGACGGTGGTGCCCGGGCGTGCCGCGCCGCCCATGATGCCAGCCGACTGGCTGGTCAACTGGCGATGCGGCGGGGCGCCGTTAGGCTCGCCGGGGATGGCCCTGCTCACCAGCCGACGCTCCGGCGTGAGCGCGACGGAGTCGCCGGCGCCGGTCGGACCGCCCAGCACCCGGACCCGGCGCAGCCCCCGCTGGCGAGCGGTCCTCCCGCCGGTGCTGGTGCTGGTCGGCGTGTTCGCCCTGTGGCAGCTCCTGGTGAGCGCGCGCTCGATCAACCCGGCCGTCCTGCCCGGGCCCCGGCTCATCGTCGCCTCCACCTGGGCCGACCGGGCCAACCTGTGGCCCGCCGTCGCCACCACCACCGTGGAGGCCGTCCTGGGGCTGGCCCTGGCCGGCGTCGTCGCCTTCGCCGTGGCCCTCGCCGTCGACGCCTCGCGGACCGTGCGGGCCAGCCTCTACCCCTTGGTGATCGCCTCCCAGACCCTCCCGATCATCGCCCTGGCGCCGCTCGTCGTCATCTGGTGGGGCTTCGGGATGGTCCCCAAAGTCGTGCTGGTCGCGCTCTTCAGCTTCTTCCCGATGGCCGTCGGGCTCATCGGGGGCCTGGCGGCGGCCGATCCCGACGCCCTCAACCTGCTGCGCACGATGCGGGCCAGCCGCATCCAGCTGCTCCGGCGGGTCAAGCTCCCGGGCGCCCTGCCCCAGTTCTTCACCGGGCTCAAGATCTCGGTGACCTACGCCTACTCGGCGGCCATCGTGGCCGAGTTCGTGGGGGCCCAGCAGGGCCTCGGCGTCTACATGACGACGGCGAAGAACGCGGCGCCCATCCGGACGGACCTCGTCTTCGGGGCGGTGTTCGTGACCGCCCTGCTCACCGTGGCCCTCTTCGTGGTGGTCGGGCTGATCGAGCGCCTGGCTATGCCGTGGCGGGCGAGGCCGGGACGATGACTGCCGTCTCGCTCGAGCTGCGCCAGGTCACCAAGCGCTTCGACGGGCGCGACGGCGGCGTCCTGGCCGTCGACGGCGTCGACCTGGTGGTCGGCGCCGGCGAATTCGTCTCGCTCATCGGACCGAGCGGCTGCGGCAAGAGCACGGTGTTCAACATGGTCGCCGGGATCGCCGAACCCAGTTCGGGCGAGGTCCTCATCGGGGGACAGGTCCTCGAAGAGCGGCTCGGTGCCAGCGCCTACATGCCGCAGCACGACGCGCTGTTGGCGTGGCGGCGCGTCATCGACAACGTCACCCTTCCACTCGAACTGCGGGGCGTACGGCGCCGGGAGGCCAGGGCCCGGGCGGCCCCGCTGCTCGAGCGCTTCGGTCTGGCGGGGTTCGACCGGGCCTGGCCGTGGCAGCTGTCGGGCGGGATGCGCCACCGGGCCGCGTTCTTGCGCACCGTCGTGACCGATCAGCCCCTGCTCCTGCTCGACGAGCCCTTCGGGGCCCTCGACGGGATCACCCGAGCGGACCTCCAGGAGTGGCTGAGCGGCGTCTGGGCCGAGTTCGGGGCGACCGTGCTCCTCGTCACCCACGACATCGCCGAGGCTGTGCTCCTCTCGGACCGCGTCTACGTGATGACGCCCCGGCCCGGGCGCGTCGCGGGGGTGCTCACCGTCGACCTCCCGAGGCCGCGCACGCTCGCCCTGCGTGACGACGAGGCCTTCGCGGCCGTCGAGCGGCGTCTCCGCCACGAGCTCAACGCGGCCATGGTCACCGCCGGCGAGTTCGCCGAGCCGTGAGCCCGGGCCGGGCGACCAGGACGACGGCACCTCGACCGACTGGTCGCTGGTCGCCACCGGGTGGTGCTCGACCTGGTGCACCCGGGCCGGCTGGCAGCTCGTCCGGCCCGGGTTCCCGAGGGCCCGAAGTGGGCCAGCGGGCGGCATTCCTTCCGGTCCAACGCGGTCTGATCTCGGCGGTGCGCTCCCGGCCGCGGTGACCGGGCACGCTCTCTTCGGAAACGGGACCTGAACGGCACGTGAACTTTGCGCCGGTGCGGGCGTTTCCGGTGACCCCCCGGTGAACTCGGTTGATCCCGCCAGCGCTCGACCCCTAGGTTCGCCGAGGAGTTCGGATGGCGAGGGGGAGCTGTCGGCTGAGGCCGTCGCCCGCGCCCGATCAGAGAGGCGGAGATTTCCGTGGACCAGACCCTGTCCCATCGTTGGCGCAACCGGGTGTTGGCGGTCATGACCGCCGTGACGGTTGCCGTTGCACCGGTCGTGATCGCGCAGAGCGCAGCGAGCGCTGATGGAGGTCCCACCATCACCAGTGCAACCTCGACGTCGTTCACCGAGAACTCGCCGGGGACCTTCTCGGTCACCACGACGGGCGGGACCAGCCCGATCACCCTCGGCGAGACCGGGGCCCTGCCGTCCGGCGTCAACTTCGTCGACAACGGCGACGGCACGGCCACCCTGTCGGGTACCCCGGCCTACGTCACCGCGAACAGCTACCCGATCGTCATCACGGCGACCGACAGCCTGAGCCAGACGGACACCCAGGACTTCACCCTGACAGTGAACCCGGGTCCGCCCACGATCACCAGTGGCAACTCGGCGACCTTCACCGTCGGCACGCCGGGCACCTTCGGGGTGACGACCTCCGGCGACACGCCGATCTCCCTCGGCGAGAGCGGAGCCCTGCCGACCGGCGTCAGCTTCGTCGACAACGGCGACGGCACGGCCACCCTGTCGGGCACGCCCGGTCCGGGGACCGGCGGCGTCTACGGCTTCAGCATCACGGCGACCGACGTGAACTCGAACACGACGACCCAGGGCTTCACCCTGACGGTCGACCAGGCGCCGGCGATCACCAGCGCCAACGCGACGACCTTCACCGTCGGCACGCCGGGCACCTTCGCGGTGACCACCTCGGGTTATCCGACCGCGGCGCTCAACGAGAGCGGAGCCCTGCCGACCGGCGTCAGCTTCCTCGACAACGGCAACGGCACGGCCACCCTGTCGGGCACGCCCGGTCCGGGGACCGGCGGCGTCTACGCGATCACCATCGGCGCCAACAACGGCATCGGCTCCCCGGCCAGTCAGGCGTTCACCCTGACGGTCGACCAGGCGCCGGCGATCACCAGCGCCAACACGGTGACCTTCACCACCGGGCAGGCCGGCACCTTCACGGTCACGACGACCGGCTTCCCGTTCCCGCCGACGCTGTCCAAGACCGGGGCCCTCCCCAACGGGGTGACCTTCGTGGCCCACGCCAACGGCACGGCAACCATCGCCGGCACGCCGACCGGCGGCGCCGGTCCGTACAGCCTGACCATCACCGCCTCCAACGGGGTGAACCCGGCGGCCAACCAGGTGTTCACGCTGGTGGTCGACCAGTCCCCGGTCTTCATCAGCACGTGCCCGCCCACGGCGGTGAACCAGGGCGTCTACACCTGCACCGTCCACACCACGGGGTTCCCGGCGCCGGCCATCACCGAGACGGGCACGCTGCCGACCGGGCTGACGTTCACCGACCACGGGAACGGCTCGGCCACCATCTCGGGCACGGTCAGCGCGCTGAGCGGGGGCAGCTTCCCGATCACTCTCAACGCCGACAACGGCGTCGTGCCGGCGGCCAGCCAGAGCTTCACCATCACCGTGGCCGCCCCGCCGGTCATCACCACCGTCTCGCCCGCCACCGGCTCGGCGGCCGGCGGTGACAAGGTGACGATCACCGGCACCGGGTTCGCCGGGGTCAACTCGGTCAAGTTCGGCTCGGTCGCGGCCACCAGCTACTCGGTCAACGGCCCCGGGACCAAGATCACCGTCTACTCGCCGCCGGGAGTCGTCGGGACGGTGGACATCGTCGTCCACAGCTTCGGCGCCGGGGCGAGCAACCCCGGAGCCTCGGACCAGTTCACGTACATCGGTCCGACGGTCACCAAGGTCGCCCCGAAGAGCGGAACGAACGGGTCGACGGTGACCATCACCGGGTCCGGGTTCCGTGGTGCCACCGCGGTGCACTTCGGAGCGGCGGTGGCCAGCACGTTCGTGGTCAGCAACTCGGGCAAGAACGTCTACGTCGTGGTCCCGCCGGGCACCGGCACGGTGGACATCACGGTGACGACCCCGGGCGGTACGAGCCCGATCGTCCCCGCTGACCAGTTCACCTACTAGACCCAGTCGCCCGGCCGACCCTCCGGGTCGGCACAGCCTCTCGCCACTGGCGGGCTCCCTCGGGGGCCCGCCAGTGGCGCGCCGAGAGCCCGCCGCTCACGCCAGCGGACGGGACGCCTTGCCCCGGCGGTGGCGGTGCACCGTCCAGATCACCAGGGTGGCGACGATCACACCGACCACCAGGGTCGCCACGTCGAACGGGCTGTGGTGCCCGGTGGCGACCCGGCCCAGGCCATAGGCGGTGGCCGCCACGGACACCGAGAAGGCGAAGGCGGCAATGAAGTTCCAGATGGCGAACTGGCCCAGTTTCATCTTGGCCGTGCCCGAGATGATCGCCGGGGTGAAAAAGACGGCCAACCGGCCCCACGTGGCGTAGGCCCGCTCGCCTCGTCCGAGCATCCGCTCTCGGCTGGCCTGGTGCTTGCCCGGACGGGTCACCAGCTCGCGACCCCAGTGGACCCCGATGGCATACCCGATCAGCCCGCCGACCTCTCCGGCGACGGTGGCCACGATGACCACCGCCGCCAGGTTGAGGTTCCCCTGGCTGGCGGCCACGCCGGCGGCCCCCAGGGCGGCGGCCCCGATGCCGGGGACCCCGGCCCAGGAGGCCATGACGGCGAGGAACAGGAGGAGGTACTCCCACACGGGCCCGGCCGACGAGGTGGACGCGAGGACGATCACGCCGTGCCCGTCCCCATGGCGAGGAACGCTACCGGGCCACGCCCGAGCCCCGGGCCGACGGGCGTGGTCAGACGCGAGCCCCGGCCGGACGTCGCTCCGGTTCGTCGCGGAGACCTCGCCCGGACTCGTCGAGGCTGGCGACGGCGAGCCGGGGCTCGGTCGGCGTCGGTCCCGCCGAGTCCGCAGCTCAGGTCGGAGGTCCGGGAGGCCGCCGGGATGCGGCCCCCTCGACCGACAGCCGACGGGTCAGATCCGGGTCATACGTGGACCCAAGGGAGATGCTCGATCTCGGGGAGCCTCGCCATCTGGCCCTGGGCCTTCGGGTGGCCGAGGCAGTCCTCGGGTTTGACCGTCAGCAGCGTGTCGCCCGCCAGGTCGTCTCGGACGAAGAAGGCATTGAAGCCGTACCGTTGCGTGCCGACCAACCGGTAGCCCTTCTCGGCTCCCAGCTTGCACATCGCCGCAAGGGACGCACCGAGGTACACGCTGCCGGGCTGCCACGCGAACTGGGGGTCGTAGGGGACGGTGACCGACTCGTTCGGGCCCCAGGCGTCGTTGAACTCGGCGACCACGATGCGGGGACGCACGCAGTCGAGGGCCTTCCAGATCCAGTAGTCGACTCCGTCGAGGTCCAGGCTGAGGAGGTCGATCTCCCCGTCGAAGTCGGCCTCTCGGACCAGCTGGTTGACGTTCTCCGCGGTGACCCAGGCTCGTCGGAGCGTCGGCGGATGCGAGAATGTGTCGGGGCCCCACTCGTAGAACTCCCGGCCCCTCGTCACCAGCTCCTCTCCGCCGTCCACGAGGAGCCCGGTCCAGCCGTGGTTGACGAGCAAGTTGGCGGTATTGCACTCGATCCCGTCGCCGGCACAGATCTCCACGGACCGTTTGGTATCGGTTTCCACGGCTGCGACCAGCAGCTGGATGATCCCGTCTTCGCCGTTCTGCGAGTAGAAGCGCATCTCGATGTCGCCGAACGGTGGGAGCGGTCGCCCGGTGTCGATGAGGTTGCGGTACTGAAGGCGCAGGAGGTGCTGGACAGCCTGGTCGGGTCCACGGTAGCGACGCGGGTGGGCGCCGGTGTTCGCCAACGTGTTGAGATGTTCGATCCGGCCGATCATCGCCGCGGTCGGATGAGTCGGATCGGTCAGGGCCGAGTCGATGCAGGCGACCTGTTCTTGGAGGGACGTGATGCCAAGGGCATTTCGAAGTTGGCGGCCCAACCGGGCACGGAATCGATCGGTCATGTCCTGTTCACCTCGGGTGGAGAGCATCCTCGCGCGACCAACCTTGCGAATTGGACATCTCTGCTGGGTCGGGCGGCCGGGATCT
>Ga0209656_10000561_pt1 | contig 24467 bp, 22 predicted proteins | sample BogFormECP12_OM2_FD_188239 | JGI IMG/M metagenome (GOLD analysis project Ga0209656, IMG submission 188239) | Bog forest soil microbial communities from Calvert Island, British Columbia, Canada - ECP12_OM2 (SPAdes) (version 2) | ecosystem: Environmental > Aquatic > Freshwater > Wetlands > Bog ... | reverse complement strand
TGCGGAACGTCTGCCCGCGCGCAAAGGCTGTGGAACATGCGGTTGATGTTGCGTGGTTCAAGGAAACCGCCACTTGCCGTGGTGAACACAAGGCCGGTTTCACGCCACTGGGCGCCGGCCGTGACGCGTTCCTCGAGCTGTCGAGTGCGATGCCCGCGCAGAATGCTCACCAGCGGAGCCGGGATGGGCAACACGGCCACCGAAGCGTCCGTTTTGACCTGGTCCAGTCGAAGTTCTCCGTCGACCCGGTGCAGCGCCTGGCGAACAGTTAATCGGCCGTTGTCGAGGTCGACGTCGGCCCAGGTGAGACCCAGCGCCTCGCCCCGACGCAATCCCATCGCCAGGGCCACCGCCCAGAGCGCGTAGAGCCGGTGGTGCTCAGCGGCCTTCAGAAAACGCAGCGCCTCCGTGCGGGTAAAGCTGCGAACTTTTCGGTCATCGGTGACCCGCAGCTGAACCAGCCGGGCGACGTTACGGCTGAGGAGTTCCTCGTCGACGGCGTCTTGCAGTGCCGCGCAGGACTCTGAGGACGTGACGGATCGAGCTCGACGAGAGTAGGTCCTGACAGCATTCCGGTTCCTCTTTCGCGCAGCACCTGGGTGGGCGTCGCCTCGCGTCCTTGCCCTGTGCGCAGCACTGGCACCTGGTCCGCAGCTGGTTCAGCCACAGCCGAATATCGGAGGCCTGCAACGTTTTCAGCTTTCGCTTGCCAATGCCTGGAACGATATGCAGGCGCACGTCTCCCTCGTACGTGGCGTAGGTGGTCCGCCGGATACTGGGTTCGGCGATGTGTTCGAGCCAATACGCGATGTATTCGGCCACGGTTAGCGTGGTGGTGGTTACCGGGATTCCGCGGCGTTGCTGGTCGCGCAGCTTGTTCAGCTCGTTGATCGCCTCGCGCTCGCTGTTCACGTACACGCTGATTCGTTTGCGCCGACCGTCCGGTGTGTCGACGAAGAACTTCGTCTCCCAGCGGCCATCGGGGCGGCGGTATATACCGCCCTGTCCGTTGGCGTTCTTCTTCGAGTGCTTTCGGGGCGCCATTATGCTGCGCCGTCGATGAGACCGGCGATGTAATCGTCCAAAGACTTTCGGACGATCCGCCGGCATCGGCCGATCTGCACCGACTTGACCTGCTGGTCCCAGATCAGGCGGTAGATCATCCATCGGCTGACGGCGAGCCGGTCGGCAGCGGCCTGAACGGTCATCAGCTCCCCCTGGTCTTCGAGCATCCTTCGCCTCACTACCTATGCCAGGGGTCTGACAACGAAGGCAACGGCGTGCGGCTGGGTCCAGAGTAGGATGGCTCGGTCGTATTCGGCAGGCCGTATGTGCTTGATAAGCAACTTCATTGACTCTGTCCTCCATGGTGCCGATGGCGCCCGGTCGAGCGTTGGCATCAGTTAAGCGGGACAAATTGGACATCGCTACGGACATAATCGGACATATTGGTCGTCGCGGGGACATTTCGGACATGGTCGTGGGCGCGCAGGTACAAACTCCCGTGGCACTGCGGATCTTCGCCGGCGCAGAGGTTGACGGTAGCCGGACCCAGGCCGAGGCTATTGATTTGGGGCGCCGGCTTTGGATTGTTCTGATCTTTGTCCTCGTGGGACGCGCGCGCTAGTGCTGAGAAGTCTCCGCCGTCGTGGGTGAGGTGGTGGGTTTTGTGGGAGGTTGATTCCGCTTTTTTCTGCGGACGTCTGCCTACACGCGCATCTCAGGCCCGACCAAGTTCGTCCTGGGCCGGCTGCCAGACCCAAAGCTTCGCCGGTGGCGGCTCCCGTCCGCTCGACCGCTCCCGTCCGCCGCCACCAAAGCATGATGTCTGGCCTCGACCGCCCAGAAGCTGCCGGTGATCTGCGGTGTGAGAACTTTCTTTACTGCTATTAAAGAAGTGCCGGCGTTTCCCTGCGCTTCGAGTGAAGGGTTCGTCGGTAGGGTCCGCGTTCACGTCGTTGCTGGTCTGACTTATTTCTTTACCGGCCGGCCTGTAGTTCGGGGTGTGCCTTGAATGCAGATTCGCGACCAGTGGGGGCGTGATGCGGCCCGCCAGGGATGGAGTGACTTCATAGGAGTCCGACCAAGAGTCCCGTAGCAGTATCGTCCCCACCCCTGGCGGAAACCGCGATGACATGTCCACAACCGCACATCGGAAGAGCCGCAATGACATCCACCGCACCAGCCAGCATCCCACAGGTCACCATCGGGGTCGATACCCACAAGGACACCCACGTCGCGCACGCCGTCGATGACCTCGGCCGGCCCCTGGGCAACTACACCATGCCCACCACCAGCATCGGTTACGGCAAGTTCTTGGTCTGGGCGCAGGGTCTGGGTGAGCTCGAGGTGGTGGGGATCGAGGGTGTCGGCCACTATGGGGCAGGGCTGGGCCGGGCCCTGCGCGCTGCCGGGGTGCGGGTCACCGAGCTTGGCCGCCCCAACCGGCAACGCCGCGCCCGTCACGGCAAGACCGACAGTGTTGATGCCGCCGGCGCGGCCGCCATTGTGCTGGCCGGCGAAGACCTCGGCGACCCCAAGACCGCAGACGGGATCACCGAAATGCTGCGGGTGCTGCGCGTCGCCCGGGTCAGCGCCGTACGCGCCCGAGCGAAAGCATTCAACGCTCTCAAGGACCTCATCGTCACCGCACCGGCCGAGGTGCGCGAACAGCTCGCCGGTCGGCACAAACTCCATCTCATCGGCGCATGTGCCGGCCTGGCCACATCCGAAATCCCCTCTATCCCAGCAGAAGCGGTGTCCATTGCGGTGAAATCCCTGGCCGAGCGTTGCCTACAGCTCGACGCCGAAACCAAGACATTGGACACGCAGATCGATGCCCTCACTGCCCACGCATGCCCCGCTCTACGCGAGGTGTACGGCGTCGGCCCCGACACCGCCGCCACCCTGCTCGTCGCCCTTGGCGACAACCCCGAACGCATCGGGTCCGACGCCGCGTTCGCCAAACTGTGCGGCGTCTCGCCCATCGAGGCATCCAGCGGCAAAACCGTGCGTCACCGACTCAACAGAGGCGGAAACCGCGACGCCAACCGCGCCCTGCATGTCATCTGCGTCGTTCGACTCCGCCGCCACCAACCCACGCGCGACTACCTCGCCCGCCGCATTGGCGAAGGCAGGACAAAAGCCGAAATCATGTGCTGTATAAAGAGATACATCGCCCGCGAGATCTACCACGCCGTGCTGCCCACGCGCCAAGAAGTCCCTACTCAAACCCAAGGGGATCGATGAGATCGTATTGTCGTTGACGAGTGTTTCCGACATCGTCGGTCCTTCCCGCCAAGCACCGCTCGGCGTGTCAGACCAAGATCAGATCCACCATTGTTCTGACAGCCGGTCGTCCGGCAAACTTGAGCAGAGCGAAGCGCAGTTGACCGCCGGGGAGTGTCTTCGCGCGGATCGGACTCTCGCGCCGGGATCGGCACAACCGTTACGGCACGGTCATATGCACATCGAACGTCCCCCGGGGCGCTTCGTCGGCGCTCTTGAACTGAACGGAGCAAGGATGGCCCAGATGACGGCACTGCGTGCGCACCACCGCGGCGGTCCCGAGGCACTCATCGTCGAGGCCGCCTTGGTGCCGGTGCCCGCCGCCGGCGAGGTGTTGGTGGCGGTGCGCGCCGCCGCGATCACGTTCGATGAGCTGACCTGGGAGGAGACCTGGACGCGGAACGGTGTCAGTCGAACCCCGGTCATCCTGTCGCATGAATTCTCCGGCGTGGTCGCGGACATCGCCGCCGGCGTAACGGACTTCAGGCCTGGTGACCAGGTGTATGGGCTGATCAGATTCGACCGCGACGGTGCCGCCGCCGACTACGTTGCTGTTCCCGCCGCAGTGTGGCCGCAAAACCGTCCACAGTGTCGCACATCGTCGCCGCGGCGCTCCCACTTGCCGGGCTGACCGCGCTGCAGGCCTTGGTCGATCATGGCGCCGGGCGAGCCGGACAGCAGGTGTTGGTGACCGGTGGCGGCGGTGGGGTCGGTGCGTTGACCGTACAACTGGCCCACATCCTGGGCGCAGAGGTCGCCGCCACGATCCGCAGCGACGCCCGCGAGCTTGTGCACGGATTCGGCGCACGACGCGTAATCGACGTGCGCACCGAAGCCTTCGATGAGGAGGGAGCCAGCTATGACGTCGTCATTGATACCGTCGGTGGGGAAACTCTGGACCGCTCGTTTTCGGTGCTGCGCCGTGGCGGACGGCTGGTCACCTTGTCGGCGCCGCCGCCCGCTGGCAGAGCCCACGAATACGGTGTTACCGCAGTGTTTTTTGTGGTCGCGCCCAATCGTGACCAACTCGCGCAGCTTGCCGCCCTTGTCGACGCCGGTCAACTCCACGTGCAGATCGCGCAGACCTTTCCGCTGGCCCAAGGCCGAGAAGCATTTGAAAGCCGTCAGTGGCCCAATCGCCGACCCGGCAAGACCGTCATCGTCATTCGGGAGTGAGCGCGCGGCTCGCCGACGTTCGGTGCCTGACTCACTGAGTTCGCGTCCATTCACCTGCCGAAGGTCGCTGGTTCACCTCCCGGTCCCGGCTTGGGTCTCGTTGTCACGAGCGCGTCACAACTCCTGGAGACGGCGTGGGTTCCACTGAGACATGGTGGGAACGTTTGCTCTGGTCAGCGGCCTGGAGGAGACGTCGTCGGACCCCCAGAAACGCCATCGGCGGGACTCAAAATCTGCTGCGTAAAGGGCGTCTTCGACGTCACTACGTAATCGGTTCGCCACTCCTGACGCATCCGGTGGTCAGCGCAGGGTCGCGGGTATGAGGAATGGTGGAAGTGCCCTGTTTCGAACCCGGTGAGCTGACGACAGTCTTGACGAGGCGACACCCCTGACGACAGTTGCTGCCCCAGCGACGTCGCCTACATGACCATTTGCGGCCGATCTTGCCCGGTTACTGCGTCTGCCCGCTCCTGGCAGTGTGGCGGCCACGTGTTCGAGTCCCCTTCACGTCCGGACGACTAGTTTGTAGGATCCCTCCGCCAGCAACACCAGGACAACCGCTTATTCCCGTTGCGGGAATATAGGAGCATCTGGTATCAAGAGGCTCCGGTTCCCGGTCAGTTCTTGAGGCTTCCTTCTTGCAGTATCGTCAGGGCCTTTTCGACGCTGAGCGTTCCAGACGCCTGGCTGGGCGGGTACTTCGTAAACGTCGCGAGGAACTCTCCCACGATGTTTACGGCGGGCACCATCGTCCACAGCTTCTCGCCCCACCAGCGGCCATAGAGCAGGCTTTCACTTTGGTAGCGTTCCCACGGATCCTGTCGGAGGTTGGTCACCACAGGGACGTTGGTCGAATCCTCTTTGCCGGTAAAGAGGTTGCCGACGATGGTCTTGAAGTTGAGCTTCCAGGCGTTATAACGCACGGCCATGAGGTCAGCGTTGTCGCTGAAGTAGAAGATCTCGTGGCGTGGCCCTTCGGCAACGTCGCCCGTGAAGTAGGGCGTGAAGTCATAGCCGTCGAGGTGGACCTTGAAGGTCTTGTCGCCCGTCTTGAGGCCTGTCAAGAGCTTCTCTTTCACGTCTGGCTCACCGGCCGCGGCGAGCAGCGTTGGCAGCCAGTCCTCGTGCGCCATGATCTCGTTGATGATGGTGCCCGGTTCGATGACGCCGGGCCACTTGGCCACCATGGGCACGCGGAATCCACCCTCGTAGGTGCTGCCCTTCTCACCCCGGAACGGGTGGTTGCCGCCATCGGGCCAACTGAAGATCTCGGCGCCGTTGTCGCTGGTGAACAGCACGATGGTGTCGTCGGCGATGCCGAGGTCGTCTAGCTTGTTGAGAATCTCCCCGACTTCCCAATCCAGCTCGGCCATCGCATCGGCGAAGAGGCCGAACCCGCTCTTGCCCTGCCACTTTGGAGCGAGGTGTGTCCAGACGTGGCATCGCGTGGCGTTGTGCCACAGGAAGAACGGCGTGGCCGCCTGCACGGAGCGGTCGATGAAGTCGAGCGAGCGACGAACGATCTCCGTGTCGACGTCCTCCATGTTCGTTTTGGCCGCCGCGTCCATGTTCGGGTGCGGAGGCAAGGGACCGCCGTCAGCGATGGTCTGCTTGCCCACCCTGCCCCAGCGCGGATGCTCGGTCGGGTCATCGACGTCGGTTGCCTTGGTGTCAATGATGTTGCGCGGGCCGAAGCGCGCATGGAATTCGGGGTCCTTGGGGTACTCAGGGTCGTACGGCTCCTCCATCGCGTTGAGGTGGTACAGGATGCCGTAGAACTCGTCGAAGCCGTGGACCGTGGGCAGGTATTCGTTGCGGTCGCCCAGGTGGTTCTTGCCGATCTGCGCCGAGGCGTAGCCAAGGGGCTTGAGCAGTTCGGCGATCGTCGGGTCTGAATCCTGTAGGCCTTGTTTGGCGGCCGGCATACCAACCTTCAACAGGCCGGTGCGGAAAGGAGTCTGACCAAGAATGAATGCGGCCCGCCCCGCCGTACATGATTGCTGACCGTAGTAGTCAGTGAACAGGGCACCTTCACGGGCGATCCTGTCGATGTTGGGCGTGGACCCGCCCATCATGCCGCGATGGTAGGCGCTGAGGTTCCAGGTGCCCACATCGTCCGCCATGATGACGACGATGTTCGGCTTCTTCTGATCTGCCATTGGTGTCCACTCTCCTCGTATCAGATGTGCCGGGCGCGCTACCGACGCTACGCTGCAGAGCCGGACCGCAGTGGCTGCTAACTGCTTTGGGTCTCGCCGACCTTGGCTAACTGGGAATCCCGCGAAGCTGCTACAGCCTCCAGATCACGATGACGAGCGTGACGACACCCAGACCGGCGATAAGGCCGGCCGTGGGCTTGCCGAGTTTGAACTGCGAAAAACATCATGCGCGCGGTGTCAAGCGCACGGGCAGTTCGGTGTAGCCGCGCAGGACCGGGCTTGGGTGCAACGGGAGTTCTTCGCTGAGCAGTTCGAAACTGGATGTGGAGTCGAGGAGATGCTCGAGCACGATCCACGCCTCCGTCCGGGCCAATTGTGCGCCGAGACAGTAGTGGGATCCGCGGGAGAACGCGAAGTGTGGGTTCGGATCCCTTCTGATATCGAATGCATCCGGCCGGTCGAATACGTCGGGGTCGCGGTGCGCGGCGCTCGCCCAGAGGATCACGAGCTCGCCTTCACCGACGTCCACTCCGGCAATCTCGAGGTCGGTCGCCGCCACTCGAAGTAGTCCGAACGTCGGTCCTCCCAGTCGAGCGACCTCTTCGACGGCCGACGGTATGAGACGGTGGTCGGCGCGCAGCCGCGCGAGTTCGGTTGGGTGGTGGGCCAGTTCGACGACCGTATGGGCGAAGAGGTTCGTTGTGGTCTCGTGACCGGCGACGAGCAACCCAGCGACCATCTGCATCAGTTCGGGCATCGTCAGCCGGTCGCCGTGTTCCTCGGCCAACACCAGTCGTGACAGGAGGTCCTCATTCGGTGACACTCGGCGTTCCTCGACGAGGGGCCGCAGATACGTGTGCATCTCACGGAAGGTGGCCACCTGGTCGTCAATGATGTGCTGCTCGGGCACACCGAAAACGGCGCTGCCGAAGCCTTCAACGAACCGGGTCGCCCAGTCTTTGAACCACTCGCGGTCGGCGGCGGGCAAGCCGAGCATTTCTGCGATGACTTGTACGGGCAGCGGGTACGCAACCGCTTCGATGAAGTCAACGTCGCCTCGCTCGATCGCCTTGGTGAGCAGCGCCTCGGTGAGCCGATGGACGTGCTCCTCGATCTGACGGACCGATCGCAGGGAGAACGCGCGGTTGGCCAACGACCGCAACCGGTGATGTTCCTCTCCATCCGTAGCGAGGAACAACGGCGGGAGCTCTTCGGCTAGCTCGGGCATGCTCTCCAGGTAAGGCTGGATTGCCCAGGCGAAGTCGTTGGTGAAGGTCGTCGGGTCGTTCAGGATTGCTTGGCACTCCGCGTACCGAAGGACATGCACAGCCGGCAGGACGGCATCGTGAAAGGCGGCCCACTGATCGCGCAGCGCTGAAAGCGTCGGGAAGGGATCCTTCTGGAAGGACTCGTCCAGAGCGTCGAATGTCAAAGAGGTCACTGTCATTTGCGGATCCTCGAGTGCTCGTCACGCGCAGTGCATAACAAGTCAGATTTGACTGTTTTTGACAGTATCAGCCGGCTCTGTGCGGGTCAATGCTCGGTTCAGCCAGTCAGCCAGCACCTCGTCGGTGTGCTGTCCGGGCACACACGGCGGTGCGTCTACCCGTGTCGGGGTGCGCGAGAACCGGGGGGCCGGGGATGGCTGGGTGATGCCGTTGTCCACGAAGAAGGTATTGCGGGCTGCCAGCTGCGGGTGACCCGGCGCATCTGACATGCCGAGCACGGGTGCCACGCAAGCGTCGCTGTCGCTGAATCTCTTTGCCCATTCGTGTTGGGGGCGGGCGGCGAAGGCGGCGTCGATCTTGGCTCGCAGCTGCGGCCACGCGTCTCGGTCGAACTGCGCAGCGGGGTCCGACGGTAGTTCGAGCAGTCGCAGGAACTCGGCGTAGAACTGCGGTTCGAGCGCCCCGACGGCCATGAACTTTGCATCCGAGGTTTGGTAGACGCCGTAGAACGGCGAACCACCGTCGCCGAGGTTGGTGCCGCGCTCATCGGACCAGACTCCCGCCGCATAGCAGCTATAGATCATGGTCATCAGGTGGGCGGCTCCGTCGACGATCGCCGCATCGACCACCTGGCCACGGCCGCTTCGTCGGGTCTCGTCCAGGGCGGCCAGCATGCCCACCACCAGGTACATGCTTCCGCCGGCGAAGTCGCCGACGAGGTTGAGCGGAATCTGCGGGGGACCACCGGCTTGCCCGATCGCGTGCAGCGCGCCGGTGGGGGCGATGTAGGTGATGTCGTGTCCGGCGGTGTGCGCGATCGGGCCGTCCTGACCCCATCCGGTCATGCGGCCGTATATCAACTGGGCTCGCCGCAAAAAGCATGGTTCGGGTCCGATACCGAGCCGTTCGGCCACCCCAGGACGGAATCCTTCGAACAGGATGTCGGCGTGCTCGACCAGTGAGAGCACCGTTTCGGCGCCGCCGGGTTTCGTGAGATCGACGGCGATCGAGCGTTTTCCGCGGTTGAGCAGGTCGCTGGCCCACGGCACTAATTGCATACCGCCGCCACCGGGACGATCGACACGCACCACATCGGCGCCCAGATCCGCGAGCAGCATTCCGCAGAAGGGCCCCGGGCCGATCCCGGCTATTTCGAGAACCTTCACGCCGGACAAAGGGCCTGTCATGCCCGTCTCCACTCATCGCCGCTCAATCGTGCATAAATAGTCAATTGTGACTATTATTGAGGCTAGCGCTGCTTTCTGTACTGTGTCAATTTGCAGCCCACCTCAGGAGTTCACTTTGACTACAAGCAATCCGACCGCTGCGCCGCCCGTCCGGATCAGTCAGCGCGAACGTCGCCAAGCCGCGGAGCGGAAACTGCTCGATGCCACCGTCTCGATCCTGATCGAGCGGGGCTACGCGGCTACCACAACGCTTGAGGTGCAAAAGCAAGCCGGCGTGTCTCGCGGGGTCTTGTTGCACTATTTCGGCTCCAGGGGCGAACTTATCAGCGCGGCGGCACGTCGCTTGTATGCCACGAAGGTCGGCGAGGCGCGGCTGCGTGCCACCGAGACGCTCGACGGCGAGGACTGGGCTTCGCTGCTCTGGCAGGTCGTCTCGGGCCCCTTGGGTGGAGCCTCCCTCGAGCTGCTCATCGCTGCCCGACACGATCCCGACATGCGCGAATACCTGAAGCCCCTGGAACGCGAGTTCGCGCGCGCGAACCTCGACCTGTGCAAGGCGCTGCTCGGCGAGCAGCGCGCCGGCCACAAACGATTCCCCGAATTCTGCATGGTGGTGATCAATTCGATGCTGGGAGCTGCGGCCAGCAAACCAGGCCATGGCAGCACGGAGGAGAAGCGCCTGCTCGCAGCGTGGCGGCGGATTCCCGACCTCTACTTCGCCCCGGAGACAAGCGACAAGTGACCGTGGTTTCGGCTACCGGCCCCTCCGTAATCGCCGCCGGACATCGCGGGCCACGAACAGGCGCAGCAACGCGGCAACGGTGCGGCCTCGCCTTGCCGAATACGGGTACCACAGCACTTGGTTCTCCATCCTCGGCACGCGTGGCGTGGTGATGGCCTGCTGACGGCAGTACTTCCGGATACCCTGGGGGCCGCCCAGCCGGGACCCGAGGCCGGAACTTTTCCAGCCGCCATGTGGCAGGGGGAAGCAGAACAGGTTCGAGTAGGCGTCGTTGATGTTCACGGCGCCGACCTCGAGCCGGTGCGCGATGTCCATTCCGCGACCGATGTCTTTGGTCCACACCGTGGCCGACAGTCCGTACTGGGAGTCGTTTGCCAATCGGATCGCCTCTTCTTCGTCGGCGACCTTCATCACCGGGATCGTCGGGCCGAAAGTCTCGTCGCGCATGCAAGCCATCGAGTGATCGACATCGAGAAGAATCGTGGGCTCGAAGAACCCCCCGTTGCCGGTCGTCTTTCCGCCGGTCGCGATCGTGGCCCCGTTGGCGACGGCATCCTGGACGTGGCTCCTCACGATCTCGACCTGCTGCTCGGTGACCAAAGTGCCGACATCCGCCGAGTACGAACCGTTGTCGACCCCCTGCCTGATCGATAGCACCCGCTCGGTGAGCAGTGCGACAAACCGGTCATAGGCCGGTGCCTCGACGTACACCCGCTCCACCGAGATACAGGCCTGACCGGAGTTGAACAGTGCCCCCCACGCGATGCCGTTGGCGGCGCGCGAAAGGTCGGCGTCGGCCAGGACGATGGCCGGGTCCTTGCCGCCCAGTTCGACGCCGCAGGGAATCAATCGCTCGCCCGCCCGCGCGGCGATGGCCCGTCCAGTTCTGGTGGACCCCGTGAACTGCACCATGTCCACGGAGTCCACCACGGCTGCGCCCGTTGCGCCCAGACCGGTGACGCACCCGAACACCGGCGGTGCACCGATCTGTTCCCAGCCGCGGGCGAGTTCGCAGGCGGAGAGCGGAGTGACCTCCGAGGGCTTGACGAGGACAGCTGCCCCGGCCAGCAGCGCCGCAACGGCGTCCACACCGGGGATGAGTAACGGGAAGTTCCACGGCGTGATCACGCCGACGACCGGGTACGGGCGGTACACCCTGGTGAGCTTCTTGGTGGCGGTCAGCGGACCGTGCGGTCTGAACTTTTTTTCGGCGAGGAACTTCCCGGCCCGGTCAGCGTAGTAGTTGATCGCGTCGCAAGTGACCATGACTTCGAACGCGGCCTCGACTCGAGGCTTACCAGTCTCGGCAGCCAGTACATCGATGAGCCGGGATTCGTTGTCCAGCAACCAGTTCCGCAGCTTTCGCAACCAGACTGCGCGGGCGTCGGGGCCGAGGGCCTCCCAGGACGACTGATGGGTGCGCAGTTCGTCCACGACGGCGGCCACCGTCTCGGCGGAATGCACGGCAACGCGTCCGACGACCTCGCCCGTCGCGGGGTTGCGCACGTCGACTACCTCGGTACCCGAGGGCGACAGTTGATCGATACTCACGAGGTGCTCCTCGGTTGGTGGATGGCGTTGGCGAACTGCCCGATTTGCCGCAGCGCGGCGCGCGTCTCGGGAAGCCACGTCCCAAGCTGATGCCAGGCGTGGGGGACCAGTGGGAAGACCTCAAGCCATACAGGTACTCCGGCTGCTCGCGCACGCTCGGTCGCCCGCACCGAATCGTCACGCAACACCTCGGTGTGCCCGGTCTGGAACAGCAGCGGTGGCAGGCCCGCGAAGTCACCGAACACCGGAGAAATCAGGGGGTCTGTCGCATCTACATCCGGTTGGTACCACCGTCGCAAGAATGCCAGCCCACGAGCCCCCACCGCGGTGTCGCGGCGCGCATTGATGCTGATCGACGGGCTGGCCCAGGAGAAATCGAAGCCGCCGCTCATCATGACCGCGCCCGCGGGCATCGGGAGGGAGGCGTCGCGGGCCCGCTGCAAAGTGACCAGGGTCGCGTTGGCGCCGGCCGACTCGCCTGCGACCATCAACTGACTCGGCTCTTGCCCGGCCTCAAGTAATGCCTCATAGGCGCGCAGACAATCGTCGATGGCCGCCGGAAACGGGTGCTCAGGAGCCAACCGGTAAGCCGGAACGACAACCCGGGTCTGCAGGCCATTCGCCAGCCGCGAAAGGAATCCGGTGTAGGCGCTGCGCGCGTACATCAGGAATCCACCGCCGTGCAGGTACAGCACGGTGCGCCCGTGCTGTGCGCGAGCGGGGTGGAATTCGCGGGTGGTCAGGCCCCCCAGCTCCCCATCGACGAGCCGGCATCCCGGTGCGGGCCGGGCGAGAAGGCCCGACGCCGCACCGGCACGGTCGAGGAACTTGCGCATCCCGTCGAGGTCGTCGTGGTATCGGCGAAACGCCGATTGGCACACCCCACGGAACACCGGGTTGACGAGGCGCAGGGTGATGCTTCCCTGGTGCCCGCTCATCTGGATGTTGCGCCGAGGATGGTCACGGCGGCCACTGCCGCGTCGGGTCCCATGTAGCCACCCGCGTTCTCTGCCAAGGCGATTCGCGCGCGTTCGACCTGACGCTCGCCACAACGGCCGCGGAGTTGCTCGGCGAGCTCGACGATCTGCGCGAGACCGCTGGCTGCGATCGGGTGGCCTTTGCTTTCCAAGCCACCGCTGGTGTTGACCGGCAGCCTGCCCCCAATGCTGGTGTCGCCCTTACGAATCAAGTCCACGGCCCCGCCGGGGTTGGCCAGCCCGAGTTCTTCGAGCACGATCAACTCGGCCGGCGAGGTGGCGTCGTGGCATTCCAGCACGTCCACCTCGGCTGGGTCGATGCCGGCCCAGTCGAACGCCCGCTTCGCTACACCGGCAACGAGCTCCCCGCCGACGCCGGGTTTCGACGCGCCGGTCATGGTGGCGAGCACCGTGATCGGCTCAGCGCCCCAATGCGCCGCGACGTCCGGCGTAGTCACGATGACCGCAGCAGACCCGTCGCCGATGGGCGAACACATCGGCAGGGTCAGCGGACCGGAGATCTTGCGTGCAGCCAGCACCTCCTCGAGGGTGAAACGGGTCCGATACTGCGCCTTGGGATTAAGCGCACCGTGGTCGTGGTTCTTGACCGCAACGCGAGCGAAGTCTTCCTGAGTGGCCCCGGTGCGGTCCATGTAGTCGGTGGCTGCTTTCGCATAGACATCCATGAAGACCGATTGGTCCCCGCCGTGGCCACCGATTTCGGCGAAGATCTCCGCGAGCCGATCCTGGTCCAGCGCGCTGCCCATGGCGGCGAAGGTCAGCTGCTTGTCGGGGTGATAGAGCTTCTCGGCACCCACCGCCAGCGCGACATCGACATAGCCCGACGCGACCGCGAGCCACGCCTGATTGAGTGCCGTCGACCCTGAGGCGCAGGCGTTTTCGATGTTGATCAGCGGAATGCCGTTGAGCCCCGCCTCGCGTATGGCGTGCTGTCCGCGCACCGAGTGCTGACCCTGCAGAATCCCGGATGCGGTGTTGGCGTAGTAGATCGTGTCGATGACTTTGTCCGAGTCGCCCATCTCCGAATCCTTGATCGCGGCCTGAACCGACTCGGCGACAAGCGATTTGATGCTGCGGTCGAGAAATTTACCGAATGCGGTCATTCCGACCCCGGCCACCACGACGGTGCGCAGCGAAGCTTGGACGGTGGTCATCGCGCCAGCACCTCCTTGCCAATGAGCTCGCGCGCTATCACGAGCTTCTGAATTTGAGGTGTGCCGTCGCCGATCATGCACCCCGAGACATCTCGCAGCATTGCCTGCAGTGGCATCTCATCGGACCAGCCGACTTGGCCGTGCAACACGATGCAGTCGCGGATCGCGTTGTGCGCGACCAGCGGTCCCCACCACTTGAGCATCGCGGCTTCACTCGTGTGCGGCTGCCCCGCCATCCGCAGTCCCAGGGCGTGATAGCCCAGCGCCCGTACGGCCGAAACGTAGGTGCTGTGTTCGGCGATCACGAACGACACACCCTGATTGGCCGCCAGCGGCCGACCGAAGGTCTCGCGCTGTTTCGAGTACGCGATCGCCATGTCGAGCGCATGTTGCGCGGTGCCAATGTTCATCAGCGCGATCAGCGTTCGGCTCAAGTCGAATTCGTGCATTACCATCGCGAATCCGCGTCCTATCTCACCGAGTACGTGGTTGTCAGGCACGAACACGCCGTCAAGGAAGATGGAGCCACGACCGAGTGGTTTGAAACCGGGATCACGAATCGCCTGGGTGGTGACCGCGGGATCGTCCATGTCGACGACGAACATTCCGATGCCTCTGCCGCCCGACCCGGGTTCGGTCTGTGCGACGACCATGGCGAGGTCGGCGTGCACCGCCTGGGTGATCGAGGTCTTCTCACCGGAGATCCTCCATCCACCCTCGACCCGGGTGGCCCGTGCGGTGAGATTGGCCGCGTCGGACCCGGCCCCCGGTTCGGTCAGCGCGAGGCAGATGATCGCCTCGCCGGCCACACCGCGGGGGACCCACCGCTCCCGAACTTCGTCACTCCCGTGTGCGGCGAGCAGGGCATTGCTGACGTTCGCCGCGAACGCCAGGTAGGCAATCGCGGGATCGGCATACGCAAGTTCCTCGACTGCGATACCGAGGGCCAGTATGTCGCCGCCCTGCCCGCCCGACGACTCGCTGATCAGGAGTCCGAGCAGCCCGGCAGCGCCCAGTTCACCGAACTCGGTGGTGGGGAACTTCTCGCACTGCGACCGGTCAAGCATCGAGTCGGCGTAGCGCGATCGGGCCAGGGTCCGGACCGATTGCCGGAAAGCGAGGTGGTCCTCACTGAGGGTGAACGGCATTGTTGTCTCCACGACTGTTGTCCTATCGGCCCTTGTAGACGGGGGTGCGTCGGGCGCCGAATGCCGCGATGCCCTCGGCGAAGTCGTCCGAGCGGCACTGCTCGCGAAGGGCCTGTTGCTCGGCGGCGAGGGCGTCCTCAAGAGACTGATCGGGTGCGTCGTTGATCAGGCGCTTCATCCGGCGGAGCCCTAGCGGGCTCTTGTCGGCCAACGTGGTGGCGAGTTCGGACAGTCGGCTATCAAGCGTCTCCGGGTCGACGATCTCACTGACTAGTCCCGCGAGCACCGGCGACGACGGCGGAAAGTGCCCGCCGGTCAGGGCCAGGTACTTCGCCATCTGCGTCCCCACGACCCGCGCCAGCCGGACGGATGAACCGGCGCCGGGAACCAGTCCGTAGTTCGCGTGCGCGTCACCGATGCGTGCCGCGCTCGAGGCCACCACGATGTCGCTGGCGAGCAGCAGTTCGAGTCCGCCGGCGAGGGCCAAGCCGTTGACACCGGCGATCACCGGGTGGGCAAGTGCGGCAAGGCGTTCGATGGTCCGGCCCGCGTAGGCGACGAACTGGACGACCCGGCCAGGATCGACCTCGCCGGTGTCGTTGGCAAGAGCCTTGAGGTCAGCGCCGGCGCAGAACGCCCGGCCGGTTCCGGTCAACACGACCACGCGGACGGATTCGTCGGCCTCTATCGCGTCCAGCGCGAGGTTGAGTTCGTCCAGCAGGTCTGTGCTGATGGCGTTCATCGCGGCCGGACGCTGCAGCCGTAGCCAGACCGCGGCTCCCTCACGGTGCTTCGCGAGGGTGGGCGACGGGGCCGTAGCGGTGCTCTGGCTGTCGGTCATGTCAGTTGACTGCCCTCTCGAGATCGGCCCAATAGGTGGCGCGAAGCACTTTCTTGTCGACCTTTCCGACTTTTGTCAGGGGTAGCTGGTCGACCACCTCGATGGACTTCGGAGCATGGTGTGGACCTTTTCGCTGTCGGACACTTGCGATCAACGCGGCGGTGTCCGGTGTGGCACCTGGCCGGGGCACCACAAAGGCCTTGACCGCCTCACCCCACTTCGGATCGGGTACGCCGATCACCGCGACCATCGACACCGACGGATCGTCGGCGAGAACGTCTTCAATCTCCCGGGGATAGACGTTGAAGCCGCCGGAGATGACCATGTCTTTCTTGCGGTCCACGATGTGGAAGAAGCCGGCATCGCTGCGGAACGCCATGTCCCCGGTTCGAAGCCAGCCGTTGCGCAGGACCTCGGCGGTCTCTACAGGTCGCTTCCAGTACCCGGACATCACGGCACGTGACCGCACGCAAAGTTCGCCGACCGTTCCGGTAGGCACCGGCTGCCCGTCCTCATCGAGGACATCGACGAGCGCGCCCGCGACCGCGCGACCGCAGGAGGTCCGGTTCGCCTGATCATGTTCGGAGGGCAACAGACTGGTGGCCATGCCGACGCACTCCGTCTGGCCGTACCCCTGCAACAGGGTCGGGCCGAACGCCTGTTGTGCCTCATCGATACGGGAGGGCGACATCGGCGACGCACCGTAGACGACCGTCTCCAGCGAGCTCAGGTCGAACTGGTCGAGACCACCGTGATCCAGGAGCGTGTACAGCACGGTGGGGATCGTGAACACGTAGTTGATGCGATGGGCTTCCACAGCAGCAAGCCACTGTTGGGGGTCGAAGCCCGCCTGCAGAACGACGGTGCCGCCACGCAGCAGCGTGGGGAGGATCGGAAGGACACCGGCGTGGGTAATCGGAGTTGCGATGAGGGTCCTCGGGTCCAACGGCAGTCGCCAGGAGGCGGTAAGCGAAAACACCTCCTGAACCATCGCGCGATGGGAGATCATTGCGGCCTTGGGCCGTCCGGTAGTGCCTCCGGTGTACTGCAGCCAGGCAATGTCTTCTTCGTCGCCACTGCCGCGGGTGAGAGGTTCCGGTTCAACCTGGGCACATAACGCCAGCAGATCCTCGCCGACGTCCGCCGGCCCCAACGTAAGCAGATGTTTCACGTTCTCGGTCCGCGCGACGATCTGAGCGCCGATTTCTGCGAACTTCGGATGGACGACCAGGATGTCGATCTCGGCGTCCCGGGACAGTTCGACATGGTCGTCGACGGATCCCAGTGGGTGCAGCCCGGTGTACGTCGCGCCGCTCAGGCAGATCGCGGCCTGGACCATCCAGACCTCTGGGGAATTGCCGCTGAGCGCGCCGACGCACCTGCCCTTCGCGCTCCCCTTTGCCTCCAGCACCCTGCGAATTCGACTCGTTGTGTCGGCGGCCTCGGCGTAGGAAACGGAGCGGTTTCCCTGGATGAACGCCGTGCGATCGCGGTGGCGAGTGAGTGCTTCGACGATCAACGCCGAGTAAGCGATGCCGCTGTGTGGCTCAGTCATGATTTCTCCTTGGATGTGGAAGTCGCGGTTAGACATTGGGCAGCCGGGCGCCGGCGTCGATCGACAGTGTCGTCGCGTTGATGTATCTGTTCTCGATGATGTGCATGACCAGTGACGCGAACTCACTGGGTTCACCCAGTCGCGACGGGTTGAGCGCGGCTGAGCCGAGGGCTTGAACCACCCTGGGATCGACTTCGGCGAAGATGCCGGTGTCGAAGAGACCGGGCGCGATGGTCACCACACGGATGCCGTACTGGGCGAGGTCACGAGCTGCCGGAAGCATCAGGCCGATCAGGCCGGCTTTGCTCGCGCTGTAGGCAGCCTGGCCCTTCTGACCCTCGAACGCAGCACCGGACGAGACATTGATGATGACCCCTCGTTCACCATCGAGGCCCGGGTTCATGTTTCGGGTCATCAGCGCGGCGCACTGCCGCATGACGTCGAAGGCGCCCACCAGATTCACATCGATGACACGCTGAAACTGCTCGATATCGAGCGGTCCGCTCTTGCCGAACACCTTCCCGGGGTTGGGAATTCCGGCGGCGTTGATGCAAACGTCGACCCGGCCAAACGTATCGAAAACTTCGGCGATCGCCGCGGTGACAGAGGGACGGTCTGCCACATCGACCGTCACCGGGATGGTTGTTGCGCCGGCCTCCTCGACGACCGAACGCGCCGCCGCGGCGTTGCGGTCCAAGACCGCCACCCGCGCTCCCGCCTTCGCTAGGGCCAGGGCAGCGGCTCGGCCCAAACCCGACCCGGCGCCGGTCACGACTGCAACTCGATCAACGATGTCCACTGCTTGCCGATCCTTCCGTCGCGACTGCTGCCGCGGTTGCCTCTAAACCAGTCAGACATGACTGGTTTTAAGCTAACACCAAAACTGCCGCAGGTCAACGGTCGGACACAGGTGTTCCAGCGCCAGATGCGCGATTGCGGACGGCGGGTGCGCCGACGGGCGGTGCGGGGCCGTCCGAGAAAATTTCGGCACCCAGGGAGGCGGGCTGAATGCGGCAGCTGCCACGGGCCACGTTGGCAGACCGGACAAACCGCAGTTGAGCTGCGCGTTTGTGCGGTACCTCGACCGGTGGGGCTGCACAACTCGCAAACTGACGTCGATCAACTCAGCGGCCAGATCGGTAGGCGAGGTTTATGCCCGTCTATGCCCTTGTCAAACCAGTCAGAAGCGACTAGATCTGAGTGGTGCCGATATTCCACAATGCCGACGAGGTCTACCGCCATCTGGGCGGGTTGTTCGAGTGGGTAGTCGCCGACGAGTCGCTCGCAGACGTTGCAGCGGCTACCGGGCTTGTTGCGCGCCTTCGACTGACCGACCCCGGATGCGTGCTTGTTGTGGACTTTCCTGGGCGGAACGTGTTCCTCGGCGAAGCCGGGATCGGCATCACCGCGGGTGTCGAACTCGAGATGACCGCTGACGACGCGCACGCCCTGTGGCTCGGCCGCATCCAGCCGGCGAGCCTGCTGGCGACGCGCCGAGTCAGAGTTCGAGGATCCGCGCGCAAGCTGCTCAGGATGCAGGGCCTTGGTGAACAGCTGATCCCGCTGTACGAGAACCTCCTTCGCGACGCGAACAGAGAAGATCTTCTAGCTGCGTCATCGTGATCACTGCGTCACCAGTGCTCCGTCGCTATTGACCGAATGGCCGGACCCTGCTTAACTAGCATTAATCTAGTCAGATCTGACTATTTTTACCGAACGGATCGACGTGGACATCTCGAATCAAGTAACGGCCCTCATGGAACGGGTGGGATTGGCCAATCGGACCGACAAACTCGGTGCTGTGGCAATGAACGCGGCGCAGCTGCTCGTGCACGGTGGGTTCGAGACGGGCGAGAAAGGCTCGCCGTTCGAGGTGGTTGCAAAGGAGCCGATGTACCGGCTGCGCCGGTATTTCCCTGATAGCGACAGCACCGGACGGCCGGCGGTGGTTCTCGTCCCGCCGATGATGTTCGTGGCCGACGTCTATGACGTGTCCTCTTCGTCGTCGGCGGTGAGCGTGCTGCATGACCACGGCATCGACCCGTGGGTGGTCGACTTCGGCGCACCCGAACATGAGCAAGGTGGGCTGCAGCGGACGCTCGCCGATCACATCGTTGCGACCAGCGAGATCGTCGACCGGGTCCGGGACCTGACCGGTAAAGACGTTCACCTGGGCGGATACAGCCAGGGTGGAGTGTTCTCCTACTCCGTTGCCGCCTACCGCCGCGGTGCGGGGCTGGCGAGCGTCATCTCCTTCGGTAGCCCGGTCGACACCAAGTCGGTGGGTATATTTTCGTTGCCCGAACCGGTGATGGAATTCGCCGCAGACACGGTCGCCGCGTTACTGGACCGCACGGGACTGCCCGGTTGGGCTACCCGCGAAGGCTTTCGGCTGCTCGATCCGGTAAAGAATGTGCGGTCACGAGTGCAGTTCCTGCGGCAACTGCACGACCGCGAAGCGCTGCTGCCCAACGAGCGCCAGCGGCGCTTTATCGAGTCTGAAGGCTGGATCGCCTGGCCGGCGCCGGCGCTCGCCGACGCACTGCGGCAGTTCATCGCACAGAACCGGATGCTGTCCGGCGGCATGGTCATCGACGGGCAACCGCTGACCCTCGCCGACATCGACCGGCCCGTCCTGTGCTTTGTCGGCGAGAACGACAAGATCGGGCAGCCCGAGGCGGTCCGAGCGATCGGCCACGCGGCTCCTCGTGCCGACATCTTCGAGGTCTCGCTGCCGGTCGGACACCTCGGCATTGTCGTGGGTTCAGTGGCGACGACCGGCACCTGGCCGGCGGTTGCCGCCTGGGCATCGCATCTCGACAACGGGACGGATATGCCGGAGATCATCGAGCCGATGGCTACCGCACCGTCGAAGGTCGCTGCGGGCAGCGCAAGGCGCAACCCGCTCATCTCAGCGGTAGGCCAGGGGTTGGAGGCCGGGCGGCGCTTGGGCGCGGCGACACTTGACGCGACGTGGGCACTCACAGCGGGCGCCGCCACAAATCTGCCGCGGCTGCTGCGCCTGGAATTGGTGCGCCCCGAGACGCGGGTGTCGCTCGGCCGCCTCCTCGACGAACGCGCCGAAGGACACCCCGCCGCAGTCGGGTTCCTGTGGGAGGATCGCGCCCACACTCACGCTGCTCTGAAGACGCGTATCGACGCCGTGGTCGCGGGCCTGCTGTCGGTCGGCGTGCGCCAGGGTGAACCTGTCGGCGTCCTGATGGATACCCGCCCCAGCATGCTCATCGCCGTTGCCGCGCTCAACCGGATCGGAGCGGTAGTCGTGCTGCTGCGGCCCGGCGGATCGCTCGCCAAGGAGATCGAATTGGGCGGCGTCGGGCGCATCGTGACTGATCCCGAACACATCGAGTCCGTCCGGGAGCAGACGGACGCCGACGTGTTTGTGCTCGGCGGCGGTGGGGGACAACGTGACCTCGGCGTCGATGGGGTGATCGACCTGGAGCGCATCGATCCCGGCACAGTGACGCTCCCGGCCTGGTATCGACCGAATCCCGGACTGGCGCGGGAGACCGCTTTTGTCTTGTTCACCGGTGACGGTGCGTCGACACGGGCGCGGAATATCACCAATGCCCGTTGGGCGCGGGCGGCGTTCGGAACCGCGGCCTCGGCTGAACTCGGATCGCGCGACACCGTTTACAGCGTCAACCCGATCCACCACCCGTCGGGCTTGCTGATGTCCCTCGGCGGAGCCGTCGCCAGCGGTGCCCGATTTGCGATGGCCAGCCGGTTCGACCCGGATACGTTCTGGAATGAAGCCCGCCGCTACGGGGTAACCGTGGTGTCCTACACCTGGACGCTGTTGCGCGACCTCGTCGAGGCGCCAACGCATCCCGGCGAGTACCACCACACGATTCGCACATTTATCGGCTCGGGCATGCCGGTCGGGCTGTGGCACTTAGTTACCGAGCGCTTCGCACCCGCTCGGGTCGTCGAGTACTACGCCTCTGCGCAGACCGACGCAATCCTCGTGAACATGCCCGGCGCCAAGGTCGGTTGCAAGGGCACGCCGCTTCCCGGCACTCCCGAGCTGCGCATCGCCCGCATTGACGAAAAGACTCGGCAGCTCGCCCTTCGCGCCGACGGCTCCGCCGAGCGGTGCCGGCCTAGGGAAATCGGGATGTTGCTCTCGCGGGTCGAGCCGGGAATGTCGCCGGCGGCGCGTCCACATCGCGGGCTATTCGCTCCGGGAGACGCCTGGTTGCTGACCGGAGACCTATTCTATCGCGATGAGGACGGCGACTTCTGGCTGGCAGGTAGTGCCGACTCGCTCGTCACCACCGTCCAGGGCGTGGTCGGCGGGTCCGCCGTCGAAGACGCACTCGGCATCCTCGACGCGATCGACATGAGCGTCACCTACGCCGTCCCCGGATCCCATAGCAGCAACCTCGCAGTCACGGCCATCACGCTCCGATCCGAGCGATCACTCGTCGCCGACGATCTCTCCGTCGCACTGGGACAGCTGCCACCGGATCGGCGACCGCACGTCGTGCACGTTGTCGACAAGATCCCCACCAGCACGTCGCATCGACCGCTGCCAAACGCGTTCGCCGAAGACGGCCGACCAGCGCCCGGCCCGGGTGTCTTCGAGCTGGATCCACTTACTGGCGAGTACCGGACAACAAGACTTGCAAAACCAGTCAGAACTGACAATGTCTCCGGGCGAGGGAGCCGACGATGAGCCAAACATTCGACTACGACTACCTCATTGTCGGGTCGGGCTTCGGCGGCAGCGTGTCCGCGCTGCGCTTGGCCGAAAAGGGTTATCAGGTCGGCGTTCTGGAGTCCGGGTGTCGCTTCGAGGACCATGACTTCGCCGAGCGGCTCTCCCAGCTGCGCCAGACCATCTTCGCGCCGAAGCTGGGCTTGAAAGGCATTCTGAGGATCACACCGTTCAAGGACGTGATGATCCTCAGCGGAAGCGGCGTGGGCGGTGGCAGCCTCGTCTATGCGCAGACGCTTTGGCGAGCCGGCGATGGATTCTTCGATGACTGGCGCAAGGTCTGTGGAGAGGCCCCGGATCTCGAGCAGTACTACGAGTTGGCCGAGGGCATGCTCGGCGTCGTAACGCAGCCGCGGCGCACGCCCGCCGATGAGGCGATGGGCGCGATCGCGGCTGATCTCGGTGTCGCCGACACGGTCCGACCGGTCCCTGTCGGTGTCTACTTCGGTGAGCCCGGCGTGGAACAGCCCGATCCGTACTTCGGCGGCGATGGTCCGGCCCGCACGGGGTGTATCGAATGCGGCTTGTGCCTGTTGGGTTGCCGCAACAATGCCAAGAACACACTGCCGAAGAACTATCTGTGGTTCGCGGAGCGCCTGGGTGTGCAGATCGATCCCGAACGCACGGTGACATCGATCCGGCCCCTGGGGGCCGCGGACGGTTCAGACGGGTACGCGGTGACAAGCGAACGCACCGGCTCCTGGATTCGCAGGGACCGCCGGACGCAGACGGCACGGGGTGTCGTCATAGCCGCGGGCGCGCTCGGAACCAACCACCTTCTCGCGCAGTGCAAGAACGACGGCACCCTGCCGCGAATCTCTGACCGGATCGGCCAGTTGGTCCGCACCAACAGTGAATCTATGACCGCGGTGACCACCCCCGACGACCGCGGGTGGAGCCGCAGCGTCTCGATCACCTCGAGCATGCATCCCACCGAAGACAGCCATGTCGAGGCCGTCACCTACGGGCCGGGGGGCAACGTGATGGGCCTGATGTTCACATTGCTGACAGGCGACGGAACGAGAATCACCAGACCGCTGAAGCTTCTTGCCCAGATCCTGAGGCACCCGATTCGATTCGTCCGCGTGACCAATCCACGGGGCTGGTCGCAACGTTCGCTTATCACGGGCGTCATGCAGTCCACCGACACGTCGCTGTCGCTGGTGCCCAAGCGGCGGATACCCGGCCGGCGGCTGCGGCTCACCACCCATCAGGATCCGGACAACCCGACCCCCACTTTCCTGCCCGTCGCCAACGACGTCGCCCAACGCCTCGCCGACCGGACCGGTGGGACAGCGCAGAGTTGGTTGACCGAAGCGCTGTTCAACATGCCGATCACCGCGCACATACTGGGTGGTGCGGTAGCCGCGGACACCCCCGACCACGGAGTGGTTGACCGAGAGCATCGGGTGTTCGGCTACCAGAACCTCCTTGTCTGCGATGGCGCAGTCATCCCAGCCAATCCCGGTGTCAATCCGAGCCTGACAATCACGGCGATGGCCGAGCACGCAATGGACGCAATACCGGTCAAGCCGGGCGCCCAGACGACGACTCGCCGCGCGCGGTCCATCTCATCGACTTCCCGATCGGCTGAGTAAAGGGCGTCTTCGACGTCACTACGTGATGGCTTCGCCACCATTGACACATCGACCGTCAGCGCAGCATCGCCCGGCACGAGGAAGCGGTGGGAGTTGCGCTGATCAAAAGGTCACGGCTTCGAAGCCCTTCGACCGCGCCAGCAAGAGGCTTCTCTGCCTCCGCTTGCCGTCGCCTATGACGATGCGGCGGAGGCGCACCGCAACCCTCGATCTGACGACAACCTTGACGACAACTATGACGACAGTTGCTGTCCCAGCGACGCCGCCTACACGACCATTTGCGACCGATCTTGCCTGGTTACGGCGTCTGCCCGCTCCTGGCAGTGTGGGGGTCAGGGGTTCGAGTCCCCTTAGCTCCACCAGAATGACCTGCATGTCTCGCGGCGCCCTCTGGTGATTGACGAGCCTCTCCGGGCATCTGACGAAAGTTTTGACGACAGCTCGCTTCGTTCATGTGTTCGCGTCGGGTGCGGTCGCGAGCAAGCTGCCCATAGAATCCAGCGCGTCGCGTTGGACGGCCTCGATCACCTCGACATAGGTGCCCGTCGTCACCGTGATCGAGCTGTGGCGCAGGATCCGTCGACAGCGCCGCCGGCATGCTTCCAGTCCCGGTGCTGTGAGTTTCTTTACATGAGATCAAGGGCGGACACGACCTTTGACCTTCTCTCCCGCGTCGGCCGTCAGCCGGGCGATAACGGCGGCACGAGTTGTCGGGTCCAGCGCCGAGATCGTGTCCTCGATCTGCTGGTGGTCACGTCGACGGTCAGCCTCTTCTCCCGTAACACGCTTGCCGCGACAGCGAGCAACCCTGCTGCTGCCAGCAGGACGACCCGCAGAATGGTCCTGGGCACGTTCACATCTGTCCCTTTCCTGGGCGTCCG
>Ga0209656_10000560_pt1 | contig 24516 bp, 26 predicted proteins | sample BogFormECP12_OM2_FD_188239 | JGI IMG/M metagenome (GOLD analysis project Ga0209656, IMG submission 188239) | Bog forest soil microbial communities from Calvert Island, British Columbia, Canada - ECP12_OM2 (SPAdes) (version 2) | ecosystem: Environmental > Aquatic > Freshwater > Wetlands > Bog ... | reverse complement strand
TCTTCCGTCACTTCTACGCCGTTCCCTCGGCCAAAGATGCAAACGGGCAGGAAATCGGCGCCGTCCGCGGTGTCGTGACCTCCGTTCTCTCCATGTTCGAGCGCGGTGCCACACACTTAGGAGTGGCAACCGATCACGTGGTCGAGTCGTTTCGCAACGATCTCTATCCCGGGTACAAAACCAGCGAAGGTGTCGCTCCGGAGTTGCTCTCGCAGTTTCCCATTCTTGAAGAGGCTCTCCAGGCCATGGGGGTGGTCGTGTGGCCCATGGTCTACTACGAGGCGGATGATGCTCTCGCCTCCGCCGCCAGCCAGGCAGCCAAAGACGACGCTGTGAACCAGGTTTTCATTTGCACGCCCGACAAAGATCTCAGCCAGTGTGTCGTCGGCACGCGAGTCGTGCAACTCGATCGCCGCCGCGACCTCGTGCGCGATGAAGCCGGCGTGGTCGCCAAGTTCGGAGTAAAGCCCCAATCGATTCCCGACTACCTTGCCGTGGTCGGCGACAGTGCCGATGGTTTTCCCGGAGTGCCCGGCTGGGGCGCAAAAGCTGCAGCTGGCGCCTTATCGCACTATCCCCATCTCGAAGACATTCCCAAGGATTGGCGCGAATGGCATCCCTCCATCGGGAGGGCCCGCGCTCTCTCCGCATCGCTGTTCAGCGCGTGGAACGACGCCCTGCTGTTTCGCACCCTTGCCACTCTGCGCTTGGATGTCCCCGTCTTCGACACGCTCGCCGATCTTCGCTGGAACGGGCCGCGCCCGCACTTTGAGGAATTCTGTCGGCGCATGAAATCTCCCGACCTGCTTCGTCGCGCCACGTCAGCAAAATCGAAAACCTAGCCCTTACTCATATACTTTCCCACCACCCCGGCGCACGCCTCGACAAACTCCTTTTCCGCGTCCGTAAACGTGCTCGTGAAATAGCTCTCGATGTCGAGCTCCCCCACGAGCTGACCTCTCACGAAGATGGGCACCACAATCTCGCCCTTCACCAGCGGCGATCCCGCCAGATAACGCGGGTCTTTCGAAACATCGTGCACCACCACCGTCTCTCCGCTGCTAGCTGCTGCCCCGCAGAGTCCGGTACCGAGCGGAATGCGCGCATTCGGCGTAAAGCTGCCGGCGAACGGCCCAACCAGCAGCACGCCGGGGTCCGCCGCGTCCACCAGATAAAATCCCACCCAGTTGTAGCGCGTCATTTTTTCATGCAGACGCTGCGAGATGTGTTCCATGGCCGCCTTCGCCGTCGGTGCTGTCTTAGCAAACTCCTGAAATTCCCGTAGAAGTTCTTCGTGCACTTGCATTTTTCGTTCGCCCCTCGTTGGGAAGCATAGCAAGAATACCCATGTGCAAGATGTTCGTGTGCGAATAGAGCGCACTCCCGTCCGCCATTCAACTTTCCGAGCCTCTGTCATCCTGAGCGGAGGTCATGCTTCGCGAATGCGAAGCGGGACCGCAGTCGAAGGATCCCTGCGGCGCCCCAACCCTCGCAAGACCTTCTTTCACCACATGCTCTTTCCGCTAGCTGGCGCCCATAGATTAGGCCAAGAAAAAGGGCGAGCCCCAAGGCTCGCACCCAACGAATTGAAGCACTGCCCACTAACCACTGACCACTGACCACCAACCACTAACGCCGGGCGCCTAGCCCGGTCCGTTGACCCCGGTGAGAAATCCACCGAGATGTCCCGTCAACGCAACCAGGCCGGCGCCCAGCAACTCGAGGGGGATTCGATAATTCTGCACACCGCTTGCACGGCCTCGCGCCCGATAGTGAATCCACCACACCAGCCATATCATGACGCTCGAAGCGCAGGCGAACACCAGATGCATCAGCAGAATCCCCTTCAGCCTCTGCCCTTCGAGCTGCCACTGCCACGCCAGCAGCCCCGAGGCAACCACCGGCAACGTCGCGAACGCCGCAATTAGGAAGTTGAAGTACGCCGCATCCGCCAGCCCTGTCCGCTTCAGCCTTTGCCCGCACAAGTCGAAAGCCACCCCGCTCAGGAACAGTGCAATCGGAAAGTGGATCAGCACCACGTGTTGCGCGTGCTTTGCCAGCAAAGCGGCCTTAAGGTCAAACGGATGCATGCCTTCCTCTGGATTCACTGAAATTCTGCAGCAACTTAACGCACCACGATCTGCCCCGTCATTTTCGGGTGCAACGAGCAAAAGTAGGAATAGGTTCCCGCCTTGGAAAATGTGTAGGTAAACTTCTCGTCGGTATCGAGAGCCTTCGACTTGAACACGGAATCTGCACTCACGACCGTGTGCGGAATGTCATCCCGGTTAACCCAGGTCACCGTTGTTCCAGCAGCCACCGTGATGGTTGCCGGCCCAAAGCTGAAGTTGTCGATCTTCACCTCGGGCGTTCCCGCCTGCTCTGCATGGACGCTTCGGCCTGCCACTCCCGACAGCACTAATGCCACCATCACCGATCCTGCGAAAACCAACGCGCGCAAATGTCCCCTCATCTTCGATCTCCTTAATCTTTCCTGAAGTTGTTTTGATTGATCTGCGGCTTATGCCAAGGTCGAATCCACCAGCGCCAGAGAATGTTTCCCCTTCACGAAGTTCACATCCGTAATTCCCAGAACGCTTTTCAATTGTTCGGCGGGAACCTTCATCGGCCCCGGCGAAGCTGCCTTGCCCGGCTCAGGTTGCGGAAATGCAGTAGATCTTGCCGTATGAAATGTGACGCTGCCTTCCACCTTCTGCATGATCTGGTGAATGTGGCCGTTCAGCACCGTGACGGAACCAAACTTCTTCAGGTATCCCAAGGCCTGCGCGCTATCGTCAGTGCCCCAGCCCCATTCCGGATACACCGACCACAGCGGAATGTGCGCGAACACCACGATCGGCGTGCTGTGTTTGAGATGTTGGACGTCGTCTTCCATCCACTCCAGCTGTTCCTGGCCCAGCGTACCCAGACCTCCCGCCTTCAGATTCACCACGTTGACGAGTCCAATAAAGTGCACGCCCTTCTTGTCGAAGCTGTACCAGCCTGCACCCTTCGCACTCTTCCCGTAGCGTTCCAGATAAGCCTTTCCATTGCCGTCGTCGAGCATGTCGTGCTCGCCGGGCACGTAGAAAACTTCCTTGGCGTTCGCACTCTTCAGGATCTGGTCAACGTTGTCGAATTCTTCCGGTTTGGAAAGATGGCTGATGTCGCCCGTGTGCAGCAGGAACTCCGGTTGCGTGCCTAGGCCATTGATCTGGTCGATCGCCGTTTTCAGCGTGCCGATGACGTCCGTGTTCGCGGGTTTATTGAACCCCATGTGGCTGTCGCTGATCTGAACAAACGTCAGGTCCGCAGATTTGTTTTGTTTTCCAATACTCTTGGCGAAAACCTGGGAAACCGGGACGCCGCCGCTCATGGTCCACACCAGTCCCGTTCCCGCCCATGCCATGCATTTGAGAAAGCCGCGACGGTCCACGCCATCGTCGTGCAGATCTGCTGACTTTTTGTCTTCCTGCTCCATGTGCCCTCCTGAGTTTGTGGTGCTCGCTGCCTATAACTCAGGAAAGCGGCATTTATTCCCGGAAAAATTTGGAAAATTCTCCGGCAGATTCCCCGAGCGGCCAAAGGTGATGCTAATCACAGTGGTGGGTTGACTGGAGGCCTAGAATGGGTTCGCGTCGAGCCCCGCCGCTCGATGCGGAGGTGTATCCATGAAAGCTCCCCTGATAATAGGAGCCCCAATTGTTTTTCTGGCTAGTCTGATCCTTGTCTCTTGCAGTTCGACTCCCCCCACGCCATCCCCAACCCCTTCCGTGGCCGAGAAAAAGGAACCGGTGCTCTATACCGGTAAGAACTGCTTCTCGCAGATGACGAGCGCAGCGGTACGTTGGCAACCCGACGCGATGCCCGTTCACCTGGAATCCGATGTCAACACCGAAAGCACCGGCCAGGACGGAAAATCCACCGTCTGGCGCGCCATGTTTGCCTCTCCCAGCCGCGGCACTTGGCGATCCTTCACCTGCTCTGGCAGCCGCTTGAACGATTCGCCGGCGCTCGGCGTGACTGGCAGCCCCGAGAGTCCTTCCTCCCCGGAAATGTCTCAGGCGATGTTTCAATCGCTTCTGTTGATCGTCGATTCTGACAAGGCCTTTGCCACCGCGCAAGAAAACGGGGGAGCTGGCATTCTCAAAAAGAACCCGCAGCAGCCGGTCCTTTATTCGGTTGATTGGGACGCCAGGAACAAGCAACTCGTCTGGGCGGTTATGTACGGTACTTCCCATGCCGACTCCAAAGGCGTCGGCATCATCGACGCTACTTCGGGCAAGTTCCTGCGCGCCGCTAGGTAAGATTGGCCGTCGCCATGAACTTTCTGTCGCGGTGGCTTGCTACGCTCACTTGAAGCAAGCCACCTGAAGGATATTTTCAGTTAATCGGCAGTGCCTTACGCGCATTCCTGCGACGCCTTGATTTTCGTTACTGCCGGCGCTGCCTCCGGAGCTTTCACACTCACCGTCCGCTCCCCCCGCCGGATCAGCACAATTGCTCCTAGAATCGCCACTGATGCCAGCACCACCCGCATCGTCAGCGGCTCGTGCGCCAGAAACCATCCCAGCAGAACGGCAACGATCGGATTCGCGTACGTATGCGTTGCCACCAGCGTCGGCGGTACCCGCTGCAACAGCCATGTGTAGGCCGTAAACGCCACCACCGATCCAAACGTGATTAGATATCCCAGCCCAAACAACGATCGCATCGAGATGCTCGCCCAGTGCGTCTGCTGAAACTTCCCCGCGATCCCGGCCGCGATCAGCAACATCGCCGCGCCGCAGATCGTCGGCAACGCCGTCCGCCCCAGCGCGTCCGAAGGCAGCTTCAGCCGCGGCGAAATCACCACGCCCAAGGACCACGACAAACTTCCCAGCAGCACGGCCAGCAATCCCAGCAGGCTCGAACCCTTCACCGTCAACTCCGCTCCCGTCAGCATCGCCACTCCAACCACGCCCACTCCCAATCCGAGCGCGCTCAACCGGCTGATCCTCTGCTGTCCCATCATCCAGGCTAGCACCAGAATGAACATCGGCTCCGTCGCGATCAGCAGCGCTGCCAGTCCCGATCCCACGTATTGCTCCGCCCAGAAAAGCGACCCGTGGCCGATCAGGAAGAAGAATGTTCCCAGCACAAATCCCGCCGCCCACTGCTGCCGCGTCGGACGAAACCCCCGTGCCCACGCCCATGCCAGCATGATTGCACCTGCTATCGCCTGCCGCACTCCCACCGTCACCAGCGGCGGAATCGTCTCCACCGCATACCGGATCGCCAGATAGGTCGATCCCCATATGACATAGATCGCCACAAAGGCCAGCGCCAGCTTGACGCCGAGTCCCCGGTCGCGCGTGCTCGCGGATTTGCTTCGATTGTGCACCATCACCGGCCTACCTCCTATGTTTATCATCTTGCCGCTGCGACGGAGAGCCATGATTTGCGCCGATTCATTGAGAGCCATGACCTAACCTCCAAAGTAATATACAAAGGTTAAATATCCTTGAATAACCTGTCAATACAATTTTAACGGTTATGTGATATAGATACAGACAGGCGACTGTTTGACGCCGTTTGAAAGGAGTCGTTGGTGGAACCGTTTCGGATTCATGTCACAGATGAGGTGCTCGACGATCTGCGGGCACGGCTTCGCCATACCAGATGGCCCGATCAGGTGCCCGGAATTGGTTGGAAGCAAGGCACGGCCCTGGACTGGCTGCAACACATTGTGTCTTACTGGGCCTATGAGTTTGACTGGCGTGCGTGGGAGCGGAGGCTTAACACTCTCGACCAGTTCACCTGGGACGGCATCCACTTCGCATACCAGCGTGCGGCTTCTGGCAGGGGGATTCCGCTTATCCTTACCCACGGCTGGCCGGGTACTTTCCTCGATTATGTGGGGCTGCTGCCGATGCTCGATGATTTCGACCTGGTCATCCCGTCGTTGCCCGGATATGGATTCTCGCCGCGTCCAGCCCAGCTTGGTATCAACTATCGATATGTCGCGGAACGGTGGCACCAACTCATGTCTAAGCTCGGCTACTCTCGCTATGGGGCGGGCGGCTATGACTTCGGGGCGGGGGTGACGACGATCCTCGCGCTTGACCACCCGGAGTCGGTGATCGGGATTCATCTCACCACTTTGGAGTCGGATCTCACTCCGGCGGTAGACGATGCGGATCTTTCTGATGTCGAGCGTTCCTACCTTGCCGTGAACCAAAAGTGGGACGCCACGGAGCGAGGTTACAGCGCCATCCAGTCCACCAAGCCGCAGACCGTCGGCTACGGACTCAACGACTCGCCTGCGGGGCTGGCTGCCTACATTGGCGAGAAGTGGCACTCGTGGAGCGATGTCACGCCCCCCGATGACTTCCTCTGTGCCACGCTAACCCTCTACTGGGTCACGCAGACCATCACCTCGTCGATGCGTGACTACTGGGACAATCGCTGGTTTCCGATAGATCGCGCCTACGTCGGTACGCCCACGGCATTTGGTGTCTTCGCTCATCAAACCGTCCCTGAAGGAGAGCCACCGCGCGCGTATTTGGAACGCGTGTATAACATTCAGCGATGGACAGCCTTTCCCCATGGAGGGCACTTTGCACCAGCCGAGCAACCGGCCGCGGTAGCAGGAGACCTGCTTACTTTCTTCGGTGACCGACGTTGAGTCTCATGCAGTGGAACAGAAAAGAACGGCATTAATGCAAACCAGCGACAACAAGAAACTTTCCAACCGGCGCCCGCCGCGCTTCGATCTGATCGCCGGCAACGTGCCTCTGGATTTCGTCAATACGCTCGACGACCGTCATACCCAACCCAAAGAATTGCTCGAGCATTACGACGATCTGGCCCGCTTCGGCGAAGACACCGGCCTGCTCGATCCTATCCAGGCCGACCGCCTCGTCAAGCGCAGCTCCAAGTTTCCTGAGCTCGCGGAGGAAGCTCTCCGCCGGGCGAAACAATTGCGCGAAGCCATCCACGATGTCTTCTGGGCTCTCATCAACCATCGCGCCGTGCCCGCCGCAGCTCTCGCCACACTCAACGCTGACGCCCGCATCGCGGCAGCACACCTGCACCTGGTCACGATCAACGGAGCTTTCGAGTGGCGCTTCGATGACCTCGACGACTTCGATATCTTCCTCTGGCAGATCGCTCGCTCCGCCGTCGATCTTCTCGCCTCCGATCAACTCCCTTTCGTCCGCGCCTGCTCCTCCAAAGAATGTGAGTGGTTCTTTCTCGATACCAGCAAGAACCACCACCGCCGCTGGTGCGACATGAAGCGCTGCGGCAACCGCGCCAAAGTGCGGAAGTTTTATGCGAAGAATAAGACGACCTCCGAGAATTAGGATTGAACTAAACCGTCTAGAAGTCCCCGAAGTGGGCGTATGAAGGACTACCGCCGAGGCATAGGTTATCGCGATAGAATGAGACGTGCCTATTGCGCGACTGAACCGAGATACACTGCGAGCGCTGGCAGGTGGCAGGCTTGAAGAAGGCCGCGTACTTCTCGAAAATCGGCTGTGGACTGGTGCCTACTACATGACAGGACTAGCCGTCGAATGCGCGTTGAAGTCCTGTTTGGCGAGTGCGGTGAAGGAGCACGATTTTCCCGACAAAGAGTTCGTAAACGCGATGTATGTCCACAATTTGGAAAAGCTTTTCAAGTTGAATGGAGCACTCTGGGTTGCGTTGCAAGCCGACATGAAAGCGGACGCTAAGCTAAACGTGAATTGGAGTACGGTCAAGGACTGGGATGACAGCAGGCGATACGACACAGTCGAAGAGTTGCAAGCCCGCGCGCTGCACGAAGCGACAGCGGGACCTGGTTCTGGCGTGATGGACTGGATTCGAGGAAGGTGGTAATGGCATTCGAAACTTTAACGGAAACGGATATGGACTTCGGGAAGGCCCTTTGGCATGCATTGCGCCGAAACAAGAAATTTCCGGCTAACGGCGCCCTCTGGCTCTTTCAACCCGAGTCAGCCGAGTGGCACTTCTTGATTGCAACCCCGCGAGTGGATGAGGTGGGGCCGAGGAAAGCCTACGAAGAACTATCAGACATCACACGCCATATGCCCGCAGATTCTTCAAAGCTCTTGAAGATCGAGCTCATCAGTCCGAAACAGCCCTTTTATGAGGCCTTGCGTTCTGTGTTCGGTAAGACTGCCTCGGTTGAGGGAGCACGGCTGGGCAATACGCAGATCGGCGGTAGATACATCAACGACGCCTATCTCTACGAAATACGCTAGAACACTGCATCTGTCCGTCCGCACCTTCTTGGGAGGCTCCTTGTGATCGCTCGTCTTCTTGCTCTCGCGCTATTGGCCGGCTCACTCTTCGCCCAAACCACCGTCCACTACACCGCCACCAACGCCAACGTGAAGTATCTGTTCGCAACCGCCGAGCCCGTCGCTCACCTGAAGTCCGGCGACGTCCTCGATACCAACACGCTCGATTGTTTCGGCAACGTCCTCCGCAAGCCCGGCGACACCCTCAGCATGGTGAAAGGCGACAATCCCTTGACCGGCCCATTTTTCGTCGAAGGCGCGGAGCCCGGCGATACCCTCGCCGTCAAAATTCTCTCGCTCGATGTCGATGGCGACACCGGTGTAGGCGCCTTCGCTCCCGGATTCGGTGCCCTCAACGAAACCAATTACACGCCAATGCTGCATCCACCGCTGCCCGAACGCATCTGGTACTACCACATCGATCACGCTGCCAACACCGCGACCTTCCAAGCCCACGACACCGATTTCTCCGTGAAGATTCCGCTGCATCCTTTCTTCGGCTGCATCGGCGTCGCCCCCGCCGAGGGCGAAGCTCGCAGTTCCGTCGTCCCCGCCGAATTCGGCGGCAACATGGATTCCCCCGAAGCCAGCGTCGGCAACACGGTTTATTTTCCCGTGAATGTAAAAGGAGGGCTGTTCTACATCGGTGACGGCCACGCCGCCATGGGCGATGGCGAAATCGCCGGCACCGCCATCGAGGTTCCACTGAAAGCCCGCGTGCAGTTGAGCGTGATCAAAGGCCGCACCATCGCGTGGCCCCAATTCGAGAACGACGACGCCATCATGACCGTCGGCGCCTACCGCCCGCTCGACGACGCTCTCCGCATTGCCTTTACTGAACTCGTGCACTGGATCCACAAAGACTACGGCCTGTCCGAACTCGATGCCTACGAGCTGCTATCCAAAGTCGCGAAGATTCACCTCAACGAAATGGTCGACCCGAACTACGTCGTCGTCGCCTCGATTGAAAAGAAGTACCTGCCGCCAAAGAAAAATTAGCGCCTTGTCATCCTGAGCGAAGCGTGCGGATTCGTTTACGAATCCGCACGCGCAGTCGAAAGCCTGCCCTGAGCGAAGTCGAAGGGATCCCCGCGGACCCATTCACACTTAGTCGCATTGGCGGATCTCTCCCTGCAACATGAGAAACCACGAACGGGAAGGGCACGAGTTTGCTCGTGCCGTTAGTCCTCAGGAATGTCCCGCGCTTTAGCGCCTGCGGGGACGTTTTCCGCAAATTGTCTAGCCGGCGAAGCTGCTCGTCCAGTGTTACCATTTCCTGATTCAACGCCGAGATCCCCCATGCCCGCACACGCTTACCCCACGCCGCACGCCCCCTGGCCTGAACTTCCGCTCGCAGCCTGGCAGGATACCTACGCCACTCTCCACATGTGGACCCAGATCGCCGGCAAAGTCCGCCTCGCCCTAAGCCCGCGCATCAATCACTGGTGGGAGGTTGCGCTCTACGTCAACGCGCGCGGCCTCACCACTTCAGCCATCCCCTTCGGCGACGGGATCTTCGAAATTCAATTCGACTTCATCGACCACCAGCTGACCATTCAGACGAGCTGGAATTCATCGAACAGCATTGCGCTCAAGCCGCAATCGGTCGCTGTCTTCTATTCTGAATTCATGGCCGCCCTCAAATCCTTGGGCATCGAAGTGAAAATCTGGACCATGCCCGTCGAAGTCCCAAACCCCGTTTCCTTCGAGACCGACACGCAGCACGCCTCTTACGATCCCGAATATGCCCACCGCTTCTGGCAAATTCTGATTCTGTGCGACATCGTCTTCAAGGAATTCCGCGCCGGCTTCATCGGCAAAGATAGTCCAGTGCATTTTTTCTGGGGAAGCTTCGACCTGGCCGTCACGCGCTTCTCCGGCCGCCGCGCTCCTCCAAGACCAGAGGCCGACCCCATCACCCGCGAAGCCTACTCCCACGAAGTTATCAGTGCGGGATTCTGGCCCGGCGGCGGCGAAATCAAGGGACCAGCTTTTTACGCCTATGCCGCTCCGGAGCCGCCCGGCCTTGCGCAACAACCAGTGCAGCCTAAAGCCGCGTTTTATCATCCACAACTACGCGAGTTTCTCCTGATGTACGACGACGTTCGTCTCTCCGCTTCTCCGCGCGAAGCTTTGCTCAGCTTCCTGCACAGCACCTATGAAGCTGCAGCGAACCTCGCGCACTGGGACCGCAAAGACTTGGAAAGAGTTTGAAGAGAGTTTGAACAGAGCATGAGTAACGACCTGTGGGAGACAAACTGGGAGAGAAACAATGTCAGCCAAATGCAAGCATCTGGATCAAATTAAAATCACCACGACCGACACGCACGTCTGCGAAGAATGCGTAAAACTCGGCGACACCTGGGTTCACCTCCGCATGTGTATGTCCTGCGGCAACGTCGGTTGCTGCGATTCTTCCAAGAACAAACACGCCACGAAACACTTTCGCCATGTCCACCATCCCGTTATGCGCTCCATCGAGCCCGGAGAAAAATGGATCTGGTGCTACATCGATGAAATCATCGCCGGCGAAGTGAACGCGTGAAAGCCAAGAGCTGCGGAGCCGTTAGAGATTGCTGCACAATTTACCACTGATGTGCTAGAGTGCGCCCAACGACATGCCTTGGGGTCGCATTGCGTTGGCAGTATTGGCCAGTGCCATAGCCTCGTCGCTGACCGACTGGCTATTCATGGGCGACTGGCTCTACAAACGCTTCGACCGCCATCCTGAAATCTGGCGATACCCCGGGGGCCAGGGAGAAAACAAAGCGATCCTGTGGTCCAGCCTGTTGCCGTTTCTCACTTGCGGTGTTTTTGTTCTCGTCTGTAGTCGCCTCCATCTCATTCTCTTCCGTGAGACTTTCAAATTGGCCCTGGCGATCTGGCTCATCGGACCTTTGCCCCTCACGATTGTGAACGCCCTGTGGATGAAACTCAGCCCCGCCATCGCTGCGTCGCATTCGCTGGGATGGCTGGTCAAGCTTGCCATAGCTGCGCTGGCGGTGACGTTGATTCTCGGCTGATACGTGAGGTTGGAGCACCACCCAAGAAAAACCCGGCAGCAACTTAGGATCGGCGTCTTAGGGGGGCGAAAAACGGTGGGAAAAAATTGAAAGGGCCGTGACATTGGTTATGCTCTAGCTGCTAACTCCTGCGAGGGAGTCAACCGCGTGGACGCATGTACCGTCACAGCCCCTTGATGCGATCACTGCTTTCACAGTCCCAAACCCCAACTGCCCCTCGCAGAGCCGTCGGTTTTTTCAGGTTTGGCTGCCCCGCGGGTTGCCCCGCTCGGCTGATCACCCAGTCTACTTCGGGTCAGCAAGGTTTATTTCGCTGTCCCTTTCAACCGTCGACGGAAGCAACCTTAACAGAGCATTCATAAATGTCAACGCAAACAATTGGTGCAGTGCCGCGGCGCGACCCTGTGCATAACGAAAGATGCAACTCGTTCTATTTTCATCATTTATTAATTTGCATTTTCAATTCGGACCGATTTTTCACAAAAACTTGCACAACTCCCGGGCACTCGCAAAATTGCACAGGCTGAACCAAAGATTCATCTTGACTGTGCAGCCGTCTCGGCGCATCTTGCTGAGAGTGGGCCAGCAGTGATAGCAGAACTCGTAGCCTATGTGGACGGCGGTTCCCAGGGAAACCCGGGGCCCTCCGGCATTGGAGTCGTCATCGATGGCTGCGCCGACGGCCCCATCCGCATCGCCAAGTGGATCGGCCACCAGGATAACAACGTCGCCGAATACGTTGCCCTCATGGAAGCCCTGCAGTGCGCTGTCTCCCTCAACGCCAAGGCCCTGCACGTCTATTCCGATTCCGAAGTCGTAGTCCGCCAGATGCGCGGCGAGTACATCTGCCGTAGCTCCCGCCTCTATTCTTTGCACTGGACGTGCCGCAAGCTGGCTCGTGCCCTCCGCTTCTCCATCTCCCACGTCCCCCGCGAGAACAACGCCGAGGCCAATCGCCTGGCCAACTCCGCCGTGCGCGAGCGGCCAGTTTAGAGAATCTACCTGCCATTTGGACTCCTGACGCAAGGTCTTAGGTCGTGGGTCTTAGGCATCGTGACTGTTGCCTCGGTTCCTCAGCCGACAACCTGTCGCCCAGACCCAAGACCTGAGACCCGGGCCCAAGATCCCCGTTGCTGACTAGGTACTTTCGTGTTACCCCGATTCTTGACACCATGCTTTCTCGGAGCGAGACTCCAATTATTGCTTCCTGAAATTTGAAATGAGTGATTTAACGGGCTGGATCGCGCCTTCGGCTCACTCGACTCATCGCTACACGCGCGTCATGGATCATTACTCGATTCTCGACCACAGTTCCTCATCGCTTGCGATGGAAGGAGACCTGCCAGCCGCGGCAAGTGGGTCCGCACCCGGCAGCATTTCCGCCGGCATCGCGGCGGCTAACGCCCTCCTGCCGAAGCTTTCCGAAACCGGCCCACGCTTTCCCGGCGAGGATGGCGGCCGCTCCCTGGCCGAGATGGCTCACTCCGATCTTGATGCTGCGCTGCAACTGCTCGCCGAGCGTGCCCAGTACATCACCGGAGCCAGCGGCGTCGCCATCGCCCTGCGCCGCGGCGCCCACAATCACATGCTGTGCCGGGCCAGTACCGGCTCCAATGCTCCTGAACTCGGTGCACTGCTCTCCACCGAATATGGACTCTCCGGTGAAAGCGTTCGCACCCGCCAGCTTCTACGTTGCGATGATGCCGAGCGCGATCCGCGCGTGAACCACGACGTCTGCCGCGACCTGGGAATCGCTTCCGTCGTAGTAATGCCCATCATCGGTGAAGACCGGGTTCTGGGTGTCTTCGAGCTTCTCTCCGGCAAGCCTCGCGCCTTTGATGAGCGCGATCTTTCCGCCCTCTCGCGACTGGCTGAAATGGTGGAAACCGCAGTGCTTCACGCTCAATTCATGCCCGCAATTCCCCAGCTCGTTGTTCCGGAAAGCGCGGCTCCGCAAAGCGCCGTTCCTCAAAGCCAAAGTCAGATCCGGGTGAATGTAATTTCGGTTAAGGCTGCGCCTTCGGAATCTGAATCGAAACCCTGCGAGACCGTCACCCCCGCGCCCTCGCAAAACATTCTGCTTCCCAAACAACCGGAAGCCGCGTCTGCTCCGCCCTCTGCCAAGAAGCCGCTGTTCTGGTCGGCCGCCATGCGCGCCCAGACCAGCGAAAAGCCGAAAGAGAAAGAAGAGACCCCAGCCATCGCTGTGCCTGCGGGTCTAAGAAATCTGCAAAAGTGCCAGGCCTGCGGCTTTCCCGTATCCCAAGGCCGTGCCTTCTGTGTGGAGTGCGAAGAGAGACAGTGGCGTGGCCAGCGCCTTCCCCGTCCCGAAGTCAAGTCGCCGAAGGATAAAGACACAGACACAGATAAGGTTCAATATAAAGGTAGAGATAAAGCTAAAGATTACGCGGCGTCACCCGCTCCGAAAGCCTCCGCCGTAATCGCAAATACAAAAACTGAGACGCACGGCACTTTCATTGAGGATTTTCTCCCCAATTACGCTCCGTTCCAGGCCCCGCCGCCAACCGGCGCGAAACTCACAATCTCAGCACCTTCACCTGCGGCCGCTAGCTCTTCTCAAGATTTGAACCACCCGCCAATCGAACCGGCAGCCCTCGAAGCAGCCGTCGCACCGCAACCTTCGCTCGCATCGTCCCCCGACTCCTCCTCGGACGCGTCCTTTTCCGATTCCCCCACATTGTTTCTAAGCGCGGCGCAATCCGAATCCTGGTTCGCCTCCAATAAGTACATCCTGGGCGCTCTCATCGTCGTCGCCATCATCATCGCCGCCATCGTCTGGCTCCGCTGATTCATTTCGCAACCGTGTGGAACGGACACTCCTGTCCGTTGCTCTTGATCTTGACGTTGCTCTTGTTCTTGCTCTTGCCTTTGGTCTCGCCTTTGGTCTTGCCTTTGCTCTTGCCTTTGCGCTTGCCGTCATTCGTGACCACGGCGCCTATACAACCCGCCTGCGCGACCGTGGAAGAGCGGCGCTTCAGCGCCGCGTAAGCTCGCCGAAATCAAGCTGGGCTTTAGCCCCTGATCACTCCCGGATTTCTTTTCCCCGCTTCGCCCGCCCCAACCGTTTACAATTCCTTTCCTGACTTTCCACATTCCGCCCGGAGGATTGATGCCGCTTCCCACCCCGCGTGCCGTGATGCGCCACTGCCTGCTGCTCCTGTTTCTCGCCTCGTTGGCCTCCGCCCAGACCGCCGAGCAGCGCACCGCCCATTACCTCGACTCAGTCCGCAAACAACCAGGTCTACTCCTCGCCTTCCTGCGCGACCTGCCCAAAGGCGGAGATCTTCACAACCATCTCGACGGCGCAATCTATGCCGAAGATCTCATCGATTTCGCCGCCTCCGGTAATCTGTGCGTCGACCGCACGTCCTCCCACTTGCTCGCCCCGCCCTGCGACTCCTGTGAAACCTACACCGCCAAACCTGCCGCTAGCTGCGCTTACCTCGATCACGTCCTCTACGGCCAGATGGTCGACGCCTGGTCGATGCGCAACTGGCGCCCCGGCGACGAATCCGGTCACGATCATTTCTTCGCCAGCTTCGACAAGTTCGGCCTCGCCTCCCATACCCACGTCGCCGAAGCCATTGCTGCCGCTACCAATCGCGCCGGCATGGACCATCTGCAGTACGTCGAGTTCATGCACACCGCCGATTCCGGTGGCGCGGCGTTACTCGCCGGAAAGGTTGACTGGAATCCTGATTATGCCAAGATGCGCGACGCCCTCTTGGCCGCCGGTATGAAAGATGTCGCCTCCGAGACCAGCAAGCGTGTCGCCGCCGACGATGCCCGCGCCAAAGAAATTTTAAAATGCGGTACCGCCGACGCCGCCCCCGGATGCAACGTAACCGTCCGCTATCTTTATCAGGTCCTGCGCGGCTTGCGCCCCGAAATTGTCTTCGCGCAAATTCTTCTCGGCTTCGAACTCGCCTCCTCCGATCCGCGCTTCGTCGGCCTGAATCTCGTTATGCCCGAGGACTGGTACGTCCCCATTCACGACTTCAACCAGCACATGGCCATGATCGATTACTTGCACACCGTCTATCCCAAGGTGCACATCGCACTGCACGCCGGCGAACTCGCCATGGGCCTCGTTCCTCCCGAAGATCTCGCGTTCCACATCCGCGCCTCAATCGATCGTGGCCACGCCGAGCGCATCGGCCACGGCGTCTCCGTGATGAACGAAGCCGATCCCATCGGCCTGCTCCACGAAATGGCCGAGCGCAACGTCCTCGTCGAAATCGCCCTCACCTCCAACGACATGATCCTCAACGTCAGCGGCGACGATCATCCGCTCCCGATTTACATGAAGTACGGCGTCCCCGTCGCCCTCGCCACCGACGACGAAGGCGTCTCCCGCTCCGACATGACGCACGAATACCTGCGCGCCGTCGAAACCTATCGCCTCTCCTACGCCGACCTGAAGCGCCTGGCCCGCCTAAGCCTCGAGCACAGCTTCCTCCCCGGCCAAAGCCTGTGGACCGATACAAAACCAGTGTTCCGCATGGTTCCGCAATGCGCAACGAGTACGTTCGATAAACCCTCCTATGCTTGCGTGGGAGAATTTCTTGCGGAGAACGAGCGTGCCCGCGCACAGTGGAAGCTGGAGACCGAATTCGCCAGGTTCGAGAAAAAATATTGACAGACGGAGGCGCGAAATTTGGCGGACGTGTGATTCGGAAGGCAAATATTTTCGACGCGAGAGATCTGAAAGCCCCTTCTCTATCTGAAAGGCTTCGAGCCTTTGGGTGGCGCAGCGCTTCCAGCGCTGCGATAAACGCGCCAAGATGAATGGGCTTTAGCCCCCGAGGTGCCTTCGATTCGCAAATCTGATATACCGCCTGCAGCACCGCGGGAGAGCGGCGCTTCAGCGCCGCGATAAGTGCTCAGAAAGAAATGGGGCTTTAGCCCCTGGATACCTCATATGAACGATCAATTCCCGCTCGCCGAAACCGCCGCCCAATCCATCCTGCAACGAACCGCGCTGCGCCCACGCATCGGCCTCGTCCTCGGCTCCGGCCTCGGCGGCTTTGCCGATTCCCTCACCGACGCAACAAAAATCCCGTACTCCGAAATCCCCGCCTTCCCTCGTTCCACCGCCATCGGTCACGCTGGACAATTAGTTATCGGCAACTCCGGCGCTGTCCCGGTCGCCGCGATGCAAGGTCGCGTCCATCTCTACGAAGGCTACTCGGCCCACGAAGTCGCCTTCCCCCTGCGCGTCTTCGGACGCATGGGCATCCGCTCCGTCATCCTCACCAACGCCGCCGGTGGAATCAATCTCAAATATCAGCAAGGCGCGCTCGTCCTGATCCGCGACCACATCAACCTGCAGGGAACCAATCCCCTCGTCGGCCCCAACGACGACCGCTTCGGCGTCCGCTTCCCCGACATGACCCACGCCTACGCCAAAGACTATCGCGCAATCGCCCGCGACGAAGCCGCCAAACTCGGAATGACCCTCCACGAAGGCGTCTACGCCGCCCTGCTTGGCCCCAGCTACGAAACCCCCGCCGAGATTAACTATCTCCGCATCATCGGCGCCGACCTGGTCGGCATGTCCACCGCCTTCGAAGTGATCGCCGCCCGTCACATGGGAATCAAAGTCCTCGCCATCTCCTGCGTCACCAACATGGCCGCCGGAATCCTCGACCAGCCGCTCACTCACCAGGAAGTCATGGAAACCGGCGAGCGCGTCAAGTCGAGCTTCGAATCCCTCCTGCGCGCTGTCCTGCCACGGATTGCAAGCGATCCGGAGATGTCGCCCAAGAAATAACCTTGTCATTCCGAGCGCAGCGAGGAACCCGCTGTTCGCCTGCCAGCGCAACAGACTCAATCCTTCGCCAGATCTACTTCCCACTCCGCGGAATCCACAACTCCACCGGCGGCTTCACCGCGTACACCGCCGCAAAACTCCCCTGATTCACCGCCATCGCAAACCGTCCCCGAGAATCGATATACAAAAGAGGCTGTCCCACCGGCACATCGCTGAACGTCCTCACAAACTTGATCTTCATCTCCTTGTCGCCAACCCTCACGGGAACCTCCTGCCCGCGCTGGTAGCCGAGCTTCAGAAAACCTTCCGCCGGAACATTCGTCACCAGATTCCCAAACGGACCATCCGTCGCAATCACCTCCGCCGAAATTCCGCGATCATCCACCCGTGCCACCTTCAACTCCAGCCGCACCAGCGACGCGATCGGCACCTCCGGACCAGCCTTCGTCCAATCGTCTCCCCGCGCCACGTGTGCCCCAGCCGGAGAAAAAATGTCGCGCCCGTGAAATGTCGACGACATCTTCGTCCCAATCATCCAATCCGGATTCGTCACCTCGTGCACGCCATCGATCCCGTCCCGCTGCTCCACCAGCGTCAGCAGCCCGTTATCCGGCAGCACAAAATATTGTCCGCGCTTCGACTTGGCCACAATCGCCTTTCGCGTACTCCCTACCGTCGGATCAATCACCACCACAAACACTGTCCCCGCCGGAAAGTAAGGCGCCGCCCCGTACAAGAACCGCGCCCCATCGAGAATCGAAAACGGCGTCACCTGGTGGGTGAGATCGACGATCCGCACCTCCGGCAGGATCGAGTACATCACCCCCTTGCACAGCGCCACCGAATCGTCCACCACCCCGAAGTCCGTCATAAACACAATCGTCTGCGGATATTTCCCAGTCTGTGCCCCAGCCAGCGCCGCCAGCGCAACTACAAACGTCAGCAATATCAAGAGGAACCTGCGGCCTTTGCGTATCCCGTGAGAGCGGAGGCCTGCAGGGCCTTGAAAGCGCGCGTGATCACGATTGTTTGCACGACCGTGGAAGAGCGGCGCTTCAACGCCGTACTTCGATGAATCCGACTTGGGGTGGCGCAGCGCTTCAGCGCTGCGTAAAGCGTCCAAAATGATTCTGGGCTTTAGCCCCTGAGGGATCTCCCCTACCCCGCCCGCGACACTCATTCGCAACACTCCTCTCGCTCTGCAATCATGGTCAGTCAGAATACTCAAAATCGCCACCCCATCGCAAATCCGCCACCCAAAGTGAATGGAAGCCGACCCAGCCGACTCTCAAATCCCCGATCCCCAATCACAAAATTCTTCCTCCTCACTTCGATCTATAATGTGCTGTCCATATCACCGCACCACCGCAAGGAGATCCTCATGCCCGATTCTATCCCCGAAAAATATCGCGATCTTTTCCAGAAGCGCGCCTTCGCCAGTCTCGCCACGCTCATGCCCGATGGCCGTCCGCAAGTCACTCCCGTCTGGTGCGACTTCGATGGCCAACACGTCATCTTCAACTCCGCCAAGGGCCGCCAGAAAGACAAGAATGTCCGCCGCGATCCACGTGTCTCCCTCGCCATCATCGATCCCGAGAATCCTTACCGCTATATCGAGATTCGCGGCCGCGTCGTTGAGATCACCGAAGAGGGCGCCAGCGCCCACATCGATAAGATGGCCAAGAAATATCTCGGCGTCGACAAATATCCCTACGGCCAGCCCGGCGAAGTCCGCGTAATCTACAAAATCAAACCCGAGCACACCCAGGTCATGGGTTAGCCGAGCCGTGGCGGATCGGGTAAAGGTGTGCTCGCGCGATCGCATCGCCGGAGCCGTCTTCGTGTTGGTCGTGGTGATCGTGCAAACCCGCTGGATGGGCGTAGCCGCTACTCTCCTTAGCGTGGGTTTGGTCGTGGCTTATGTATTCTGGATCGCGTCCCGCTGGAAGAACGATCCCGTCTCGGTCCTGCCCATGTATCTGCTCGCCATTGCTATCCAGTGCTTGCACTTCGCCGAGGAATATCTGACCGGCTTCCAGCGCCAGTTCCCCAAGCTGATGGGATACGAGTGGAGCGATGCGCGTTTTGTGGCCTTCAATATGGCATGGCTTGCCCTGTTTGTACTTGCAGCGCTGGGTGTTTATTGGCGCGTTTCGCTCGCCTACCTCCTAGTGCTCTTCCTCGCTCTGGCGGGAGGGCTGGGCAACGGTGCCGGCCACCTACTCCTGAGCGCAATGCAGGGAAGGTATTTCCCTGGACTAGTCACGGCTCCCCTTTGCCTGTTGGCAGGCATCGGATTACTCGCCCGGCTGTTCGGCCAAACCCATATGCGGCAAGCGGAACAGGAGAATGACCAGTGAATAAACGCACGGTGGCTTTCGCAAAACGTACAAAGCACGTTGAATACTCGGGCACGCTCCTGGGCGAGGGTCGCTAATTCACACCTACAACCTCTGCTTCCTCGGCTTCGGCAATGTCAACCGCACGCTCGTCGAACTCTTGCGCGACCGCGAATCCGACCTCCGCGCCCGCTACGGAATTTCTTTCCGCATCACCGGCATCGCCTCCCGCCGTCTAGGCTGGCTCGCCGACCCCAACGGATTAGACACGACTACTGTTCTTTGCCCGAATTCAGATCGGGAGGGGCACGGCTTTAGCCGTGCCGAAAGGGCCTCTGAAAAAGACGGGCTTCAGCCCCTGAGGTCGCTTGACGTTGAAACCTGGCTCTCCGCAGCACATTGCGACGTCCTTTTCGAAGCCACCTCCCTCAACGTCGCCACCGGCCAGCCCGCCGTCGATCACATCCGCGCCACCCTCCATCACGGAGCCCACGCCATCACCGCCAACAAAGGACCCATCGTCCACGCCTACCGCGAGCTCCGCGATCTCGCCACCGCCCGCGGCAAGCGCTTCCTCTTCGAATCCACGGTCATGGACGGCGTCCCCATCTTTTCTTTTTTCGATCAGCTCCCCGTCATCCATCTCCACGGATTCCACGGCATCCTGAATTCCACCACCAACGTCATGCTCACGGAAATGGAAAACGGCCTCACCTTCGACGAGTCCTTGAAGAAAGCCCAATCCCTCGGCATCGCCGAAACCGACGCCACCCACGACATCGACGCCTGGGACGCCGCCGTAAAAACCGCCGCCCTCATCACCGTCCTGATGGATGTCCCAATAAAGTTGGAAGAGATCAACCGCGAAGGAATCCGCAACCTGAGCGCCCAAGCCGTCCAGGCCGCAAAAAAAGCCGGCCGCCCCTACAAACTAATCTGCCGCGCAAAAAAGACGGAGAAGGGAATTGAAGCCATCGTCCGCCCCGAACAAGTCCCACTCACCGATCCCATGTCGCAAATCGCCGGCACCTCCTCCTACATCTATTTCGAAACCGACATCTTCCCCGGCATCGCCCTCACCGAAGAAAATCCCGGCCTGTACGCCACCGCCTACGGCATGCTCGCGGATTTTGTGCGCGCGGTTTCGTAATCGTGTTTCGATAATTGAAAACTTGCTGCAATGCGAATGTCGATTTCACACGGACCGTTCCTGGAAAGCTCCGCGTCCGAAGGACGCTTGATAGTAGCCCGGCGTTTCAACGCCGGGTAAGCTGACCTACAGCGGAACCCGTCCCGTAGGGACGGCTGAACCCTCGCGGAGTCCCCATGGCGCACACCTACGTTTCAGAACTAATCCACTGCGTGTTCTCCACCAAACAACGCCGCAATCTAATTTCGGCGGAGGTACAACAGCAGCTTTGGGAATTTCTTGGCGGCATAGCCCGCAAAAATGGCTTCAAAGCTCTCATTGTGGGCGGAACGGAAAACCATGTGCACATGCTCTTGTCTCTGCCCGCAACGATGCCGCCTGCGAAGGCGATGCAATTGATGAAAGGAGCGTCGTCCCATTGGATGAACGAAAAATTCATGGCAGACTTCGCGTGGCAGGAGGGATACGGCGCGTTTACCGTCGGCGTATCGCAGAAAAGCGACACGATTGCATACATTCAAAGACAAGCAGAGCATCATCGCAAGCGTAATTTCGAGGAAGAGTTTCTGGCGTTTTTGAAAAAGAACGGTATTGATTACGATCCGCAACACGTCTGGGGATAAAAAGTTGATTGGTCGGATGCTCGCTTGCGCGTGCGTCCTTCGGACGCTTTCCCGCCAAGGCCTCACAACGGTGGCGTCTCCAGCGTTGGGATTGGGTTATTCTTACAGTTGGCAGCTCGGCTGCCGAAAAACCAGGCAGGCGAACGTTAATGGACGAGGGTTCTGAAAAACTAGCATTACTAGACCGATCTGAGTACTTGTACCTTCGCCAGATCACCGAACCGCGCGACAACTCGCTGCGAATCGTTGTGCAAGAGGCAATTGGAAACCGCGCGAAAGCTCCAGCCGGGGTTCAGGGAATACCGAAAGCGATCCTTTCAGGCGCGGCCCCGATCGAATCGACAGGAACGTGCAAGACATTTGTGCTTCATTGGCCGCGGTACGTAGCCTATCTCGTCACAGAGGAGGCGGTTGGATCTTGCGGAGTGCGTGGAGACGAGGTTTTCATTGGCAGGTTCTTCCGCACGTACGAAAAATCGCACCTACTCGACCACATCGCACGCGACACCGGCGGTCACTTCAAACCCTTTCGCCACTACAAGATCATATGCCTCAACCATCTCATCGACGTGGTTTCAACGTTCGCCCCAGAGATAGAAGTCATCGAGGGCAGCGGGCCAAAACCATCTCGACATCCTGTTCAATGAATCAACCGGAGTATTAGAAATAACTACGACCATGCCAATCACCGAAACCCTCGCCCCCGCCCTCGACCTCACCTACATCCGCGCCCAATTCCCCTCACTCGCCCAAACCGTCAACGGACATCCCGCCGTCTTTCTTGACGGCCCTGGCGGTACGCAAGTTCCGCAGCGCGTCATCGATGCCATCTCCAACTACCTGCGCCGCGACAACGCCAACACCTGCGGCGCCTACTCCACCAGCCGCCACACCGACGCCATGCTCGCCGACGCCCGCGCCGCCATGGCCCACTTCCTCCACTGCGCCGCCGACGAGATCGTCTTCGGCCCCAACATGACCAGCCTTACCTACATGATGTCCCGCGCCATCGGCCGCGATCTCGGCCCCGGCGACGAAATCCTGGTCACCCGCCTCGACCACGACGCCAACGTCTCCCCCTGGCTCGCCCTCGAAGAAAAAGGCGTCACCATCCGCTGGGCCGAGATTCACCGGGAAGATTGCACTCTCGATGTCGAGGATCTCGCCGCCAAGCTCAACAAGAAAACGAAACTGGTAGCCATCGGCTACGCCTCCAACGCCGTCGGCACCATCAATCCTGTAAAAGAAATCGTCCGCCTCGCGCACTCCGCCGGCGTCCTCGCCTATGTCGATGCCGTCCACTACGGTCCGCACGGCCTGATCGACGTCGCCGCGCTCGATTGTGATTTCCTCGTCTGCTCCACCTACAAATTCTTCGGCCCGCACATGGGCGTTCTCTTCGGCAAGCGCGAGCATCTCGCACGTCTGCGTCCCTACAAAGTTCGCCCCCTCATCGACGCCGTCCCCAACCGCTGGGAGTGGGGCACGCTCAACCACGAATGCATCGCCGGCATCACCGCCTGTGTCGATTACCTCGCTGACCTCGGCCGCCACTCGCTAATAAATGTGGGGACAGCCGCCCCCGGCTGTCCGTCGGGCGAAGCCCGATCTCTAACCACATCCCGCCGCGCCTCTATCGTCGCCGCCTTTGAAGCTATTCACCGCCACGAACGCGGCCTGATGGAGCGCATGATCACCGGCCTGCAACAGATCCCGAAAATAAAGATCTACGGCATCACCGATCCCTCGTGCTTCGACTGGCGCTGCCCCACGCTCGCCGTCCGCGTCGTGAATCAGAACGAAAACCAAACTCCCCTCGCCCTCGCCACCAAACTCGGCGACCGCGGCTTCTTCACATGGGACGGGAACTACTACGCTCTGAACCTCACCGAACAACTCGACGTGGAAAAATCCGGCGGCTTCCTCCGTATCGGCCTCGTTCACTACAACACCGCCGGAGAAGTCGATCGCCTGCTCGCCGCGCTCCGAGAAATTGTGGAAGCTTAGAACTGGCTGGGGAATGAGATGGGGTGCCCCATGTCTCGTCTTTTGCGAGACATGGGATTCCGCAGGCCCTTCTATCTGGGATGTGGAAAAGAAACCGCGGCGTGGCGCGACTGTGGAAGAGCGGCGCTTCGGCGCCGCGTCAAGCTCAAATAAGGATGCGGGCTTTAGCCCCTGAGGAGTTCTCCCTCCCAAACACAACAGCCCGGGAGCAATCCCAGGCTGAGAAGATCACCGCTCCACCGTGCCGAACCCACGCGTCGAGAGGAGCAATCAATTTTCGCGAGCAGTTTACGGCCAGCGCTTCGCCGTGTCGTCCCAACCCGCCGCCCGCACCGGCTGCGCCGCCACCACGGGCGCCGATGGAATGCGAATGGGAGCCTGCGGTCCGTTCACCGCCTGAGCCATCGGCTTCACCATGTCGGAGTTTATTTCCTTTTCTTCGGAGAGCAACGGAGCCACCAGCCGCAACGCTTCCACTTCCTTCTCCAGCCGGGTCAACTCCATTTCCTTCTGCCTCAGAACCTCATAAACATTCTTCATAAGCTTGGGTACCTGCGAGTCATCGTTTATGCAGCTTTTCTCGCACTTTAGCAGACTTACCCGCATTGTCAAGCCATTAAACGCGCGCCCTGTTGCCTCCCGAGCGCCAGTCTTCTTTCCTGCAAACCCGTTAAATCCCTTATCCGGCGCGGCTTTCGCCCGATATTCACAACCTCCACTCGACCGCAAGAAGCTGCAGTTCCCATCCTGCGTCACCCCATGTCGCCAAACCCGCCCAGTCCCCCAAATCGCGCAAATCTATTGTCGGGGTTGCACAAAATCCTGTCACCCGCCTGTGGACGACCTGCACTCGATTGAAAATAAGCCACATAAAGTCGCGTTCTTTTCGTTGACTCAAAATTTAAAAGGAGTACAACAAGATCGTTCTTTGACAGTTTCTTAAGTTTTTCCGGTTGGTGCGGCGTCCGGGGCTCAAGCTGAGTCACTCTCCACATTGCAAAATGCGGAGGGAAGGCAAGTAAGGGTCTATAGCAAAGCGCTGGTCGAGGAGAACGAGAAGCCCAGTCGAAGGCAGGATAGAGTTCCGAGGCGTTGAGTAGGTTTATCCGGTTGGCGGTGAGCCCGGAGCCCGAGTGAAGATCGCGTGCAGAGCACCCGCAAGGGAAGCGGCACAGCAGGTCAAGCGAGGGTCTAACGCGAGCTACTGGCCGAGACGAATGGACTCAACACCACCTCGGAACTCTTAGTTTTTTTGAAGGCAGTTCTCGGTTCTCAGTTTCTGAATTCCCTGC
>Ga0209656_10000559_pt1 | contig 24520 bp, 20 predicted proteins | sample BogFormECP12_OM2_FD_188239 | JGI IMG/M metagenome (GOLD analysis project Ga0209656, IMG submission 188239) | Bog forest soil microbial communities from Calvert Island, British Columbia, Canada - ECP12_OM2 (SPAdes) (version 2) | ecosystem: Environmental > Aquatic > Freshwater > Wetlands > Bog ... | reverse complement strand
TAACCAGGATTGTTCTCTACAGTCTGTCATCGAAGCGGCGTCCTTTTTGTAAAGTTTAACTTGTTGAATACCAAGAACTTACAAAAAAAAGACGCCGCTTTGCTAGCTTTTTGGTGAGTTTTTCGGGCTAGAGCCGGCTCCATCCCTGCATCAGGCCCACTTGTGCTCCCTGGCATCGAAACCATCGACGTCACCGCTGTTGGCGATGATATGTTTGCCATCAATCATGACGTTTACTCGAGCAACAGAGAGGTACTCAACGACATTGGTAGTTTGCTGATTAGCGGTATTCATCCTCCTAACGATCGCTCTCCGCTAATTCGGGGGGTTCCAGAAGGAAGCGCAAAACCGCAGTATTGGAAATACCCATATTGAAACCTGCACGCCATGATTCTCAAGGAAAAAGCTCGGTGGTACACCCCTGCGGCGGCCTGTTTCAACAGGCTGGTTTTGCCGATTCGACCAGCTCCCCAAAAGCTCAGGATCGGCTTCGCAGCCCGGGCATCCATTCTAGCAAGCCTGGAAAAGAAGTCCCGAATAAGTTCGCATTCATCTTCCCGATCACTAAAGAGTTTCAGGGCAGATCGTCGCGCTACAGTGCTCGATTTGCGGATCGGCATGGTGAGACTCATTTACATGTCTAAATGCAGGCTGTGCCAATGAACCCGAATACTCCAAGAAGAATATTCTATCGGCATAGGGGCCAAGCTATCAGTAGTGCGGCACGTGCAACTGCTTAAGTTCCTCTAAGTAGTTCTTATTCCCATAATCGTGCTTCACATTTCCTTTGAAGTTGCACGAAGTCTCCCCAGAAGTACATACCACCTGCGTATGATTGAATATTTCCGGACACGTTTGATTCTTGAAGCAATCCTCCACAGCCTCTTGCAGGATCGGAGGTCCCGCCAAGCTTAGAACGTGGTGTTCGATTTTGATTCGAGTTTCCGGCTCGCGGAGCTGCAAATTGCTCATATGAAGTTCAAATCCGCTATATTCTGCTCTCCTCCTATCGTTCAGAAAGTTGTCCAGCGCTCTCTCTGCCGCCCTCAAAAAAATAGGGTTCCCAGGAATACTGATAATTAACCATTGGCAAACGTCTTTATTAACTCCCAATTGCGTCACATAGGCCGCGTCAGGATCGATCCACTCCTTAAGAGGATTGACACAGCTGCAGTCGATGTCGGCATAGACCCCACCGTACTTGAACATAACCAAATATCGCCACAGATCAGCTTTTGAGGCGCCATGCTTCATTTTCTCGAAAGCCTGCAGGTAATCAGGGAAACTAAACCTGATAAACTTTCGCATTCCGTCGTCATCGACGAAGTTATAGTGATATTCGGGATTCAGCTTTATCCAGGTGTCCGCCCATTCTCTCATTTTTGGCGGAACAGCGTTTGTCTTCATGGTCTGCCAGATCGTCTTTGGGACTCGCTGTCGGTAAAAAGATCGGGTTCTTGGCGCCAGGAACCTCGGCATGGTATACAGTGTGGACATTTCCTCGCGGTGAAACCGTTTTGTGTGTGTTGGTTCCCAGGTCATCCGAACACATCGTCAATCTGTTTTGCCCTATGCCCTGCCAAATGGCGGTCCAGTACGAGCTTCTGACCTTGCCGCCGGATCTCGTCGATCTCTTTGCGATTCCTTGGGTCCAATGCTTCTTCAATGCGCGGCTTCAGATTCTCCGGACCAACCGAGAGGTAATGCACGCCATCGCGAAATCCGAGCACCTGAAGCGCACCCTTCATTTTTTCCTCTCCGAGCAAAAGAGCGCCAGTTGCGGGGATCTCAAAAAACTTTGCCACGAGATAACCGTAGATCGCGCCGTCAGCGATTGCGGCAAGATACTTGGCGATTTTTTTTGCGTAACCCTTGCCAACTCTTTCATCTGATTCGTGGTCGAATCCGCAATGATAGCCGGGATGATCAAAAAAAACGATCGGCAGGCTGTTTTCCTCGTACAAGGCCTTCATCTGGCGCCGCAGGGGATAGTGGATAGTCATCGCTCCGCTAAGAAATACCGCGCGCTCAGGCTTTTCGTTGAGCGGGACTACAAAATCCGCGGATGCTGAGTGAGGCACCCAGATGACGTCGGCGCCTTTTTTAATACACGGATAGAATTCCTCAAACCGGTTAGCATAAGGGGCTAAAACCTTGTCTGCCAAGAAGAATGGCGCCACCCGGCTGAGGTGCGTCGCTTCATTGAACGAATGGACGTCATCAGCCCAAATACCGGTTTGGATGCCCAGCTGTTTAAGTCCCTTCGAACGCGATGTAAAGACCTCATACTGCTCCCAAAATAGAATTACCTCCGGGATACTTCCCAATCGATCAAGAAAAAGCGTCTGCAGTGGACGGCTGTCATCCGCCAATTCCCAGGTTTCGAGGTGCCTCCAGCCAAAGCGGCGTTCGAGAATTTCGATAATGAAGAAAAATTCACGGCTGATATATGCTCCCAACGCGGATTTCGGCGCCACAATCAGTTTTAGCATTGCGACAAAAAAGTTGCCTTGAGCCGTTCGTAGAGGGTATTCGCGGCGTAAGAAGCTTCCTTGTCGCGACCGCCGCGGCGCCACATCTCGTTCCAAAGATGGATGCTATGAGTATTTTCGTCGACAGAGCTCGTGTCCTCGGACGAAAGCGCCTTCTCCCATTCATCATAGGCGAGCGGACAAAAAACGCGCGCCTCTTTGATCAAATTTCGCAGTCCAAATTTCGCGATCGCTCGCTGCATGAGCTGGGGCCCGAACTCGCCCCAGACGACATCGGACGGATCGGGACAGGACTGGCATACTCCCCAGTTAAATTCCATGATCTCGCTTCCGGGTGGCGTCTTGAGCACCGCAGTCGTCGGGACCTCCTGCCCGCCAACTCGTTCAGACGCAAATACGTACGGATCCCCGAACGCGAAAGGCTTCAAACAGACAACGTCGGTATCGGCCCACCATCCACCTTTGCTGAGCAGGAGCTTATAACGAAAGAAATTCGAAAACCCTGCGTGGCTGGGGTGGTTTCTGTACTGAAAAATCATCGATTCCGGCAGAATCTCGTCGGCCGCTTTGAGCACGGCTCCTTGCGGAGCATTCTCAATCTTGTCGTAAACGTAGAGATGGTATTCGTGACCGTTGGCAATAAACGACGCGATCGAGAGCCGTTCCATTGCTGAGAGCTTTCGGCCAATCCAAAGGCTCTGAATGAGTTCATTCAATCGGCGCCGTCTCCTTGGGCCGGCCAACCATCGACGCTGGCGATCCAACCGCCGGCAGAATTAGCGTGAGCATCGATATGATGCATGCGACTGGTCCGCCAAGGGCCTTGGATTCCAGGCCCAATGATCGGTATGGCTGAAGCTAGTCGTTCACTGTAGCTGGCCCGATCGAGATACGTTATTTCGAATGCCCAAACTTGGCTACCGTATTGCTTCGAGCAATCTTGCGCAAAGCGGATCAGCCGGCCGTCGTAGGCAACGATGCGGCCTGCCGGCCGGGAAAATCTGGCATCGTTTTCGACAATGGGACTGTGCGGATGCTCTTCCCATGGTCCTTCCAGGCGGGCCGCGCCGTAGAGACGAAGAGACCGGTGTGCATAGGGAGTATCACAGGTAAACATCCACCATCTGTCTTCGTAACGGAAAATCGAAGGATCGGCATGCCGGCCCGGGATCAGTGAGCAGAGAAGGCGCCAGTCGCGCGGAAAATCGTAACTTTTGTAGAGCCGGATCTCATCAGCTCCAAGTGTCTCAGGAATCATGTAATTGCTTCCCTCCCACTCGAAAACGTACGGATAGGAGAGATGGAATGATTCGCGGAGTATGATCTGCTGGTACTGCCAGCCAAGGAGATCGGTGCTTACAGCCAGCCCAATCTCGCCTTGGCACCTGTCTTTCCGAAACGCTTCGAAGAAAAGGTACCAAACTCCCTTGCTGCAAATCATGAACGGATCCGCCACGAAATCTGTTTCGACGTCTGTGACTTGCCTCGAAGTCACCGCCGGATTCCTCCATTCACCATCCGCTTTCCATTCCAACGGCGAAATGCCATTCAGAATTCCGATTTCCCACACAGGCGCTAGCCTAAAAACCGCAGACCAAAAGTAAACCTCAGATTATACCGATTCCACAGATTATCTTTAATGTAGTTTCCAAGAAATCTTCTCCTACCTCGAGCTACTCGTCAAAGCAGGTCGCGGTTCGTCAATTTGCGCGACGGCCGTAGCTCCAGTTTCCCCGTTTTCGCCGACTTCAGTCACTTGAATTGTTGCCGGCGCCTTCAGATCAGTGCTGACCTGCAATGACCATTTACCATCGGACGTAACATCAGCGTTGCCGAGTGCGAATGCACCATGCAAGGCATCGGCAGCGAATGCTTGCAGTCGTTTGGGCAACTGACCCGCGCCGTTCGCTGTCGCGGCCTGGATCGAGCCGCGCGCCACCAAGGTGCCTCCTATTAACTGAGCCTTCTCGATCGCAACTTTGTCTTTCGTCACTCTGAACAGCCCCCAGGTGCCCCGGCTCCCACCAGTCTGGTACGTATCGTAAAGGTAGTCCCCTGGAACTTTGTCCGATCCTCCGGCGCTATCAAATAGCAGATCGAACTTCTGGTTGGGGCCAGCTTGAATAGCTCCAAAATGTTCAGACAATGGATTATTTCCGATTTTTGTTGAACCATGCGTGTAAGGTTCTTCCTGCCAGTTGTGGCCATGGACAATGAAAACTGGTGCAGCGCCGATCGCGTTGCTCGTACTCGTGCTCGGTACCAATAATCGGAAGCGAACGGGTGAGCCGGCCGGAGCCACAAATACGGGTGTTTGCGGGTCAGCCGCCGGTCTGCCGAGGATGTCTTTGAGGAGCTGATTGGAGAACGCCTCGGCGTATCCCAAAGGTGGCTGCACGTTTTCGCTCGGACTGAAGCCTCGAACCACGTTAAACGGTTCCGAGCGAAAGTTGATCGCACCGACGGCACTCTGTGTTATCCCATTGAGAGAGCGTAGAGGGGTGTCGGGGCCGCCAGAGTTGCCGACCATATTCTGGTCGATAACAACGAATTCCCGGAAGGTCGTCTGGTCGCGCTTGGTCACGGTCGCTGCGGCACGAGTATTGATATCTTCGACCCAGGTGGATCCCTCCGGTTCGATAATCAAAGCGCCGACCATCCCAAATTGAGGCTGAATCAGCTGATCGGCTCCCACCAAGTTGGTCGCCCCAAACTCGATCGGCCTGGCATCCTCGACCTTCTTCCCAGTTTCGTCACTCCTGACGTCTCCAGCGTACCAGTAGAAGTCCTGCGAAGTCCCTGGGGCTACCAGTTTATCGCGCGGATTGAAGCCCACAATGAGACCGTTGGCGTTAACGGGATCGTAACCGACCAGTTGAGGGTGGAGACCGACGTTGGAGGAAGTCTTAATAGGAACCTGACTCAGCGATGCACCGTTGAACGGGGTACCGTAAGGGAGGAAATTCGTCTGTTCGAACACAGGGCTCTGAGCAGCGCTATTAGGGTCGAAGCCGTTGCGGAGGGTAACTTTTATCCAATCGCCGGCGGCAGCTCTAAGAATCAAAGGTTCGATTGGAACGCCTTCCTTGAGTTTTCCGTTATTATCAAGGTCGGAGGTTCGGACGAACAGCAATGCGTCACCGCTTGAAAGCTCAGCCGCCGCGGCCCGACCATTGTACACGAGTTTTCCATTTGGAAGCGCAGCCGCCGCGGTCACCGCTGTGACATCGAACTCGCGGGTATTCTTTTTCGCTTCGCTGTATCCCTTTTCAAACAGATCGACGTTTCCCGGCGATGCTGGCTGCGGGTTGTTTGGTAGCGGCTGGAGTTTCTCAGGGAGCTCCTTGGTAACTTGTGTAACGCTGCCATACGCACGCATGATTCCCCAAAGTCCGTTGCTCAGGCCGACGATGTCCGAACTTGCCGAGTAAAAATAATCCGCAAACGAAGGTATGCCGTTTAGATCGCTATGATTGAAAGTCGCCGCCGGCAAATCAAACAACATTTCGAAGTGCTCCGAAAGCCCCATCAGCTGGGCGTTGCGGTAGCCTGAGTTTCGATAGGTAGGTTCGAGCAACCATTTTACCCCATGGATTTCAAACGCGTGAACCTCAGTATGCGCTCCAACCAACGTGCGAACCTGAACCTTGTCGTTCGCGTAAGCTTCGAGGAGCGGCGTGTACGGGTCATCGGGCTGGGCATTCGGCACGAGCGGTTCTGTCGGGTACCCTGCAACTTTCCCGTCAGGCTGGATATTGAGATCGACATTGGGATTGACCCTCGGAGTCGACGTAAACGCGAGGGCAGGGTCGCTCTGTTCCGGCGGTGCATTATCGACTTCGGCAAGCCGATAGGGGACCGGCTCATTCCGGTAATTGAGCGAATAAGTGCCGATCTCCGTCTGGCTCACCAACTGCGGGAAGGGAGGCCCGTTGGAAACAACCGGACCGTTGGACCCGTTATTGCTATCCGATGGAGCGTTCAGAGCGAACTTCTGGTCAGACCAGCCCGGGCTGACATCGGGTGTATAAACGAGCATTTGCTTTATTGGGTTTGTGTTGACCCCGCCTACGTTGACTTGTTGTGTGAAGGCTCGCACGACGTACTGCGCTCCAGCATTTTTTTCGCCGATTGCTTCCGTGATGGTCCATTCCTCGTCCTTTTTGACTACGGTTACCTTGGCCTTCGCGGAAAGCGGAACTCCAAACTCCAGGAACAACGTCGGGAATCCGGGAACCAACTGTTGGTCGGGACCCGACCCCCCAAGTGGAAGCGTGCCGCTATTGAGTGCAGGCCTGTAAATGTCCGCGAAAGAACCGGCCTTTAAATCCGGTATCGAATGGGCCTGGCTCAGATCGAACGCTGCCGATGCGCTTGGCGTATTATGTGGATCAAATATCTCGGAAGAAGGTTTGGTACGGCTCTGCTTGGAGTAGGCGAGCTGCAAATCCTGAAACTCCAGCATGAATTCGCGATAACTGTCTTTGGGATCTTTCGGCACGACATACCCCTTCCAACTTGTGGGACCGCCATCCGACCGAGTGTTCATTCGATCCCCATTGGGGAGGTACCACAAGGAATCCTCCGGCTCGACAACGAGGCCAGCGTATAGCCCCGCCTGTTGATGGGTCGAGGGGCTGAAGTGGTCGTGCGTAAATACGGTCCGGAGCGTTCGGTCCACACCTTCGTTATTCAGGAGCGGGTCGACAGCCCAAAGTTCGACAGTGGTCTGCGCGCCATCCCACTCATCGTAGCCTCCCGGCGGTTTTCCGAACACCGACTGCTCCGCAGGCTTGTCATTTTTCGTCACGACGGGAGTCACGCCCTCCACATTGACCTTGCTTCCGGGTGACGGGTAGTAATCTTTGACCTTTTTCACCACAAGTATTTCCTGCGGGGCACTCTTGTTGACGTAGCCCGTGCCGGGATCAAACGCATACAGGCCTTTTTCCTGGTTGATGGCAAAGATCCGTTCACGCACCTCTTCGGGACTGAACGTGCCGCTCTCATAATTGTAACCGTTAGACGCACCGTCCGACGCGGTGACATCGAACTTCACCAGGTGAATATGCTCGCCGATGATATCCGTGGGCGTGCGCACCTGGAAGTCGTCGAGTTCATAGTAATTGGGCACAAGGTTCGTGTGCCAGAACTGAATCGTATCCTGGGTGTTGGAGCGGAAGAACAATGGCTGCGGCGGCCGCTTTCCACCGATGGTATCTGCTACGTCTTGCCAAAGCGAGATCATCCGCTGCTGCGGAAAATGCCATCCTGGCTTGTTCAGGACAACGTTCAGCTGGATAACCGCCGCCTGATATCGGCGCTTGTGGATGTTGGCATTGCCAAAATCCGTCACGGAAGGATCCGCATATGGCGCGCCCGGGGCCGGCGGCAATCCGTTCAGGATGAAATTTCCGGGTTGGCCGTTGGGTTGCGAACTGGGAGTCGTCCGTGTGGCGTGTTGCTTCATGGCAGCAAGCTCGACCGGAGTGCCCTCTTCCGGAAGTCTGAAGGCATCCAGGCCCCCGCCTGGCTGAAGCTGTCCTTGCTTATCCAGCTTCACGAAGTCCTTCGTGAAGTCCCACCGTGTCTGATATTCTTTGACAATCGTTCCGTCCAGGACCAGGTGCCGTGGCAATCCGCCGTCGAGATCGATCTTCTTACCGTCCTTTGTGACTTTCTCTCCCGTGTTGGGATCTTCCAGCCACGCAAATCCCAGCGGCGGATGCGGCGACCGATGGCCGGAAACGCCCGGAATGAAGAAGGGATAGCCAGGATTTTTGTAGACGGGCTTACCGTCAGCATCCAGTTCTTTCTCGGGATGCACATAGACCCTGCGCCCTTGGCCTTTCCCCGGAGCCCAGGGGGCGAGATCCGTAAGCTCCACCTTGGCCGGCATCAGCGCCATCGCGAGCGTCGGCATTGGTACGAGCGCGGGTATCGGCGTCCCGTGCTCAATCTCGCCGTCCGGCAACGCACGGTTCACGCCCCCAACCGGGATCCCGTGTTCATCGAGCACCGTGCCCTCTTCAAATACGTCATGCACCCGCCATAGCGCCCACATTCCCTGCGCGAAATGCGGATAGAAGTGACAGTGGAAGATCGAGTCTCCGACTGTCTTGTTACGGTTCCCGCTGCCACCGTAGGCAATTTCCAGGGTATACGCCGAACCGGGAATGATGAGTTGGCTATCCAGATAATGCCCGTCATCGCTATCGGGGGAATGCAGCCACTGATGCGCGTGCAGATGGTGCACGTGCGCCGGCCCCGCTCCCGCGTGAAGAATGCGGAACTTGACATGATCGTCCATGTAACTGTGATACACGTTTGATGGATCGTCCGGGAAAAACGCTTTGGTGGCGTGTGTCGCGGGGGTATTGCTCAGCGGAGCGAAATCATCACTCTGCGGGGGGACATTGGGTGTCGGGCTAGGTTGGCCTTTAATCGACGCATAAATCGCCGCGGCCGAACCCGGAGGGACCTGAGTGCGAACTTGCCGGTGGTTGTCCGGGTTGGAAACCAACGCGTTCGGGGTATTGGCGGGAACGTCCACAACCATCGCCGGATCACCCGCAGCCCATGCACTCAGAAAGAATTCCTCAAACTTCAAGTCAACGGCATCACTATTTCCCATCGGACCAACCCCAAGCCGGTTCGCCACGATTTCGGGTCCGATGGCAGCGGAGCCGTAGTTGATGGCAAAATTATCGCCTCCTGCCTGCATCACGGTGGCCAAGTTATCATTTGCCCACTGGGCGAACGCCTGAGTGGCGAAGGCTGCCTGATGATAAATAATCGTAAATTCACGGTACGGCTGTCTCCGATCCGGGGAGGCAGGGTTCGTGCGAAAAGTCGGGCTGTTGTTGCTATACGAGAAGCGGCCGGCATCCGGGCCCGTGATCACCGCGGTGAGATCGCTCGAAATGAGATCCAGTTCGGCCTTGAAAATCTGGAGATGGTAATCCTTTTGGTTGTCGGGTTTGACAGCCTGGACCAGATAAGCGCTTCCTTTGTCTGTGATCAGCCAACTGTAGTGGTATTGGTCTGCAAGCTGCGCACCGGCCGAAAGCTCCGTTTTAACGTCATCGCTGAATATGCTTCGCAGCTCTGACGGAATGATCCCCGAACCGAGGTCCAGGAGCTCTCGAGCGTAATTGGATTGGCTCGGCTGCAGCGGTTGATCGTACAGGGCTTCGCCTAGAGTCCTGACGTGAATCATCTGAAGAACGGGGAGGTTTTCTCGATATGGTCGTTTCGAGCCCGCCTTGTAGATCGCTTGGTAATAGATGAGAGGTTGCTGGTCGGCCGAGTATATTTGCCCCTTCTGATTGACCAGCACATCAGCGCGGTTCTGCTTGTCTGCCTCCCGGGTCACCAGAACCCTCGGTTTATACCCTTCGGGAGCCGGCGCCATCTGGCCGGGAGTGGCTTCGGTGATAGCTGGTTTCTCCAACCTGCGAAATTGTGCTTTCAGGTCGGTGCCGCCTTGAGGATTCAGGTCATCTTCAGTGAGCGTTGCCTGGTCCAGATCGTCATGTGTGACCTGGCTGCGGTACCATTCCGCCCCTTCTGGCTCAACATTGATTGCGCCGAATAAACCTGCCTGGGCCTGCTGGCCACTCTCCATGTCGGCGGGACTATATACTAGGAATGTCCCCTCCTCCGCTGCGTACCATCTATAGACCAGAGTCTGACCGGGCAGTACCACACCACTCGGATTCTTATCGCGCGGATTTGTTAGGCTGTTCGGATTTGCTCCAACCCACGATGCGTCGCTACCGATGCTGCCAACCAGTTCAATTCCCATCGCATGGATACCAGCCCACCGCGTCGGCGAAGAGTTGCTGGTCAGGTCGAGAGGAGCTAACCTGTCTTGAGCCTGCTGTACTAAGGGGCGCAGCTTCGGATCGTAGGAGCTTCCTGCCTTCGGTTCAGGGTTGAGCAAGTTCCAGAATGTTATCTCTAGGCAGTCCCCCTTGTTGGCTCGCAAGACCAGCGGACGAGCTCGCTTATCGTCCCGCAACCGTACATTGCCGGTCAACCTCTTAGCCAGGTTCTCACGCTCGTCAGCCGACAGATTATAGGGATCAGGTAATTCGCTCCCATCCCAGTTGTTCACAACGTCCCCGTAGAGGGCGTAGATCATTCCTCCCGGCTGCGCCGCACCCAGTCGGTTCCACATCCACGGTTGATCGAGCGCTACAACCTGGACTTTGACCGTCCGATTACAAACAACGGAGGACTCCTCCGTCATTGCAGGCGAGGCCAGAAAAAGGACCGTAGCTACAATCCCAATTGTGACAGGCCCCCTGAGTTTCTTCAAATGCTTCATTGCTGCTGCTTCCTCTATTTCACGATGACCATTTGCATGATCATTTGGCATGTCTTTCGGGAATTTCGCGAGCTCAAATAACCGGAAACTCACGCTTGCACCTCACGATAGTTTCGCTGGCGCGAAGGCGGGAAATTTCAGACCAAACTCGTCGTTTGAGCGTGCCGACGCGCTCAACCCCTTTTTGCAACTTTGCGCACCGCCTGATATATAGGAGTTTTGGGACCGGGCCCTTTGACGCCTTTGGTGCCCTTCGTGCCTTTGGTACCCTTCGTGCCTTTGGTACCCTTCGTGCCTTTAATGCCCTTCGTACCTTTGGTGCCCTTCGTGCCCTTCGTGCCTTTAATGCCCTTCGTGCCTTTGGTGCCCTTCGTGCCTTTAATGCCCTTCGTGCCTTTAATGCCCTTCGTGCCTTTAATGCCCTTCGTGCCTTTAATGCCCTTCGTGCCTTTAGTGCCCTTCGTGCCTTTGGTGCCCTTCGTGCCTTTGCCTTTGACCTTTCCTTTGACTTTTCCTTTGGCTTTTCCTTTTGTTTTCCCTTTCTTGCCGTCAGCAGGAACAGTTAAAGCCTGAGCGAGGGCATTAAGTAAATCCATTGCGGTCTCCCTCCGCAGGATCACAAACACAGGGTCCGAACCCGAGCCTCCTCCTCCTTTGCCCTTGTTGCCTTTGGTGGTCTTGCCGTTTCCCATATTTATTTTTCCTAACTTTGGTTTCTCAAAATGCCGTCTCTATCCTGACGCGGGAAAATCGGCCGCACCGGCTGATTCGGTAGATTACGACGGGTGAGTGAACACTCCGAGAACCCAGACTTACAGGCAACAAGAATCGCTGTCTGGAAGTCATATATTTGTTGCCTCTAAACGACATGTTAACCTTGCAACAGATCAGTTGAGCCCGCCCGAGAATGAGGTAGAGAACGTCGCCTATGTTAACTTATAACGACCTGCACTGAGCCCGCCGCTTCGGTCTTTGCGTGTTTCTTGCGGACTAGCCCGCAAAAATCACGAAACGGCAGATGCGACGACCTCAGTGCAGGCTAGCCCGAGAATAGGCACAAAGCGGATCCAGGCGAATCGAATATGCGCAGGCCAGGCTGGTCTTGGACATCATCGCTTGCGCCGGACGCAACCGGGTGAGTCGCAATCATCCCGAAGACGTCCCTGACAACGGTGAAATACTCGCTGCACCGGCTGCGCCGAAATCGCGGAATGTACCTCTCGGTAGGGCAATCCAGACCACCGATAAGCCGGTCACTGTCAGCTTTGTTAAGATCGATGTAACTCTCGAACGAACTGACCAGATGATAGTCAACGCATTTCATCAGGTTCGCGCTCATTTCCAGTCGGGAACAGACAACATTTCCCTCGTTGACCACGAAATAGTCTTTCCGCGACTCGTATCTTTCGAATCCTTTGACAAAACACCGCACTCTGTCGGCGGCGCCGTTCGCTTCGAGGAAGCAATAGTCGCAGTTACCGAGGGGAGCAGTCGGGTCGATTCGCTGCCGCGTATCACATTCTACGACCAGGACCGTGAATAATTTTCCATAGTGACTCACCAGGTACCTAAGATTCCTCAAGCCGCGTTCGCGATCGCTCGATGCACGATAGGGAATGATCACTACCGTCCGCTGTTCCATGGACTTGACCTCCCGACAACGAATGACCATGGATTCCCTGATGTACCAATAGTTGTTCCGGCCCCCCTGAGCGTCGGAATAGCTGTCGTCGACCCAAGCGAGATGTGGAACGAAGCAGTAGCATTTGAAAAGGCGCTGAAGGATGGTGTTATTTCTATCGACAGCTTGTTTCGCGCGGGAATTCAGACGGATAAAAGCCTCGTAGACACTTTGACGAAGGGCGTACATGAAGGTAGAGAACGATCCTCGGAGCCTATCAATACCGTTCGCAACCGGAGTCGGCTTATCGCTGTGCAAGCAGCCGAAAAAGAGCATGTCCCAGTTCCCAGGCAGGTTCCGGACTCGTTCTCGGAACTTCTCGTGAAACCGTTCGTCAAACAGGACATCGTCTTCCATGATCAAGACGCTCTCCCATCCCTGCGCCCGGGCGTGCAGCACGACCGCCAGATGGCTCTGGAGACAGCCGTAAGCGCCTGGCGATCCCTTCCATTCCGAAGGAATCTGCACTTTGGCGCCGTCCACGGCGGAATATCTTTCTACCGGCCAGAGATTGAACTGCGAGAATCGCGACTGCATCCGGTTCCACCTCTCCGGTCTGCGGTCGAGATTGATGCAGACCCGATAGGGGCAAAGATCGGTAAGTTCCCAGCTCGGCTCATCCATGATGATACGATGGTGGTTAGAGTCCTCGCCCGCTGGTGACAGAGAACGACGCGACCACGTCCGGCCGCAGGGCTTCGCGGGTCGGCTGCGAAATTTCCGCTTCGTATTCTCTAGCGAAGCCTTTCGCCATCACTTGGTAATGATACTCACACATCGCTTTTTTCCTGCAAGCCCGACTAGAGATTTGTGTCACTCTCTCAATGGCATTCCGGTAATCACTCTCCTGCCGACAGATAAAACCGACATCCGGCGAGATTATCTCCGGGCAGGCACCCCGATCACTGCAAATCACAGGTGTTCCGCTCATGAGCGCTTCTGCCATGGCAAGCCCAAAAGCTTCGTTGAGGCGCGTCGGGTACAGCAATGCGCGAGCGCCGGCAAGGAGCTCGGCCTTTCGCTCGCCGCGCACGTCTCCGACGTATTCCGCCCCTGCCTCCTCGCAGATCCCTTCAATTTTGTGAATGACGGAATATTTCCCACTCGTGCCGGCCACGACCAGTCTGAATCCCATATCCGCGGCCAGACCGAGCGCGGTATCCAGCCCTTTCTCGAAGGCCCAATCCATGCTGGAGATGAAAAAAAAATAATCCTCCTTGGTCTCGGAATAGAGATGATTGGAAGGATCAACCCCGTTATGCACGTACCGATCCCGGCCGTAAAGCCGAGCCAGCGTTCGTGAGACAAAGATCCAGTTGCTACGGGCGCGGCTGCGATCCGCTCCGCGGTCCTGAATGTCAAGATGACAGGTCGCAACCCAGGGAATTCCGCGTTGATTCACGTAATTCGCAAGGCCGGCGTGACTTACGATGGACGAATAGTTGTGCAGGATGTCCACCGATTCCGGCGGCGCGGTGATCCGCTCAACACCTTCCGGAAGCGAATCGGCAGCACCTGCTTCCAAATAATAAAGGACTTTATGGCCCAACTCGGCCAGGCCTTTTGCCAAAGCGTCGTGGATATAGTGGCCCGAGCCAGAGGTGAATGCGCGCGGATGAAGTCCGACGCCGCTTCCTGAATAGGAACCATACCGATGGTTGGACCAGAGCAGTATCTTCATGACGCTTTCAATTGGAATTGGAGCGTTCCCAAGCTTCCAAGGACTCCCGGGTGTTGCGAACAGGAGGCTGCTCGGCAAGTTTCAGGTGCTCGCAGTCGAAGTTTCCCTTCGCGCGCAGGAACGGAGTTCGCTGCGGACCGAGATCGTACTTGGGCGTGACAAAGCGCACAATGAATCCAAGCCGTTTGGTATCGGATCGGTTCGGACGAGATCCATGGATGATCGCATGATGATGCAGCGACATTTCACCGGCGCTTAAAACAAGGTCGATCGCGTCGGCTTCTTTCACGTCCACCTGGATCTCTTCTCCGCGCCTGAGAAGGTTGTCAGGCGCGCGCGTTTCCTGATGGATCAATGTCCCTTGCAAATGAGAGCCTGGCACGACACGCATACAACCGTTCTCTGAGGTGCTGTCGAGCAAGGCGATCCACGCGGATACCGACGGAGTAAGATCCAGATTTGAGTAGAATGTATCCTGATGCCAGGCCACGAAAGCGGGGTCGTGCGGGTACTTGCAAAAAATCAACGTACCGGAAATAAGCAGATCGGATCCAAGAATCTCCTCCACGGCATCCAGAACTGGCGACTCTGTCGCAAGGCGGTAGGCCCATGAAAAGTGAAGCGCGGGATTCCCCATTCGTTTGATCGGCCGCCCAAGCAGATCCTCGATTTCTAAGAAGCAGGTGAGATAAAATGAAATCTTCTCAGGCGAAAGTACCGGTATCGGATACACGACACCTTCTCGCTCGAAACGCGTGCGAAAGCTTTCCGGTATTGCGGCACTCATAGTTGGTTAATTGGCTCTCTTCGTCCGTAGAGAAACCGGCGAAGAAGGCATTCATTTTCTGAGAATACAGCAATGTTGGCGCTCAGGGCTGACCGGCGGAAAAATCTCAGCTCCAGGAAGCAATTCCTTGATGTAGTCGACAGTGTGGAACTGGTCGTAGTGTACGCCAAACTCTTCATGAATCGGAGGAGCGACATCGGATTCCACATAAAAGCGATCACCGACGAGGGTACACGATCTCGCGTTACTTGCCTGTTCGATAAATGCTTGCCCGTCGATGCAAGGATAGTCTGCCATCTTCCACAGAAAACGGTGTCTTAAATTCGATCCCCAAGTCACTTGCTCGTTTGCAGCACTCATATCGTATCGCGGGTCCCTCGTTGGATCATAGTGAGGGTCGCAAAAGGTAAAGGCTAGACTACCTCGTCCACTTAGCATTCTCATTAGCTGATCCAAAAGATCGAGCATCTCGCGCACCGACACGTGAGTAAAAACGGAAAATGCCAAAATGAAATCAAACATCCGTCCCGGGAAGGGGATGGGCAAATCGAGGGCGCCGGCTGGATTGTAATGACTGTTGTATCGATCGTAGAATACGAAGTGCGCGCGCGGAAACGTCTTCCGACCGCGTTCGAGCGCCGGCTGACAAAGATCAATGCACCAATAGTCGTCGTGCTTGATCGCAGGCGGAGCCCCGACCAGAAATCCTCCCACATTGCCTCCGAAATCCAGGATTTTCTTGCCGGTCCAATCCGGTTCATCAAGAATTTCATTAAAATAATAGTATTGCGTGTTTCTAATGCAAATCAAAGGCAGGTGCTTCCTGGCGTGTGAGGTCGTCGGAATGGTTCCCGCATTCGAGCTGCGATTGGTGCCCATCACCAAGACGTTAAAGCATCAATCTATTCTGGCTGTCAAGATTCCGTTTCCGAACCCTCGGTCCTGCGAATTTCTTTGCGGAGAGGGGCTCGACTGACAAAGCAGCGAAGCGCCTCCAACAGTTCAGAGTGCAGAATAGGCTTACGCAGGTGGCCGCTACCCATTTGGCGGCAGCGCAGCGCCAGATCTCCCTCGATCACGGCGGAATGCATCATGATCGTGGCGCCGCCCAGGTCGAGGTTCTTGTCCAGTCGATTGACTACTGCAAAACCGTCTATTCCCGGCATTTCGGCATCGAGCATAACCAACCCAACAGCCGTGCCAGCTTCATTTCGCTCTTGTAAAATTTGGAGCGCTGCCTCACCGCCGTCAACTGCGGTTGGTTTCATTCCCCAATTACTTAGTATCTCGACCAATACGCGCCGATTCGACGCACTGTCGTCCACGATCAACACTGGCAAGTCTCGCAACTCTTCGATAGGCGTTAGAGTAGGTTTCGAAACAGTGTCTGTGGCAATCGAGAAACGCACCGTAAAATGGAAAGTATTTCCAGTTTGGCCAGGGCCGCTCTCCGCCCATATCTTCCCGCCCATCACCCCTAACATCCGCGACGCGACCAACAGGCCGGGGCTAGTAGTACCACCTTTCCGCATTGTCAAGCCGTCCCCCTGAGTCGGCGCCTCGAAGAGCATCTTATGTGCTTCCGGCGGAATGCTATCGCCAGTATCGATTATGGAAAAGTGTAACCAAATATCAGCTTCGGCCTCCAATCCCATATCGACGCGGATAACCACTTCGCCCGCCTTCGTAAACTCGATGGCGTTATTTGCAAGCCTGATGACTACCTCCTGCACCCAGAACGGATCGCCCACAACAACTTCCGGCACTCTGCCGTCCACGTCGTAGATCAGTTCCAAGCCTTTTCTCTGCGCATGCAGTCCGAGGATTTTCACCGTCTCTCCCAGACTCTCGCGCAGGTCGAACTTTATTCTCGCCGGGGCCTGTTTTCCCGCGTCACAGTCGGAAGAATTCAGCGACGGAACACCCGCATGAAAAGTAGGCGCCCTGTGAAAGAAGCCAGCCAATCCAGTGGTGATGAAGCCGATGTGCTGTACCAAAGACCGCACAGTTCCGTAGAGCCCGTTTATCTCGATTGCGTACTCTCTCACCAGCATATCACCCTCAAGGCGATAATGGCTGACGCCGTGCTCGTGAACAAACCGCGCTAGTTCCAACGCAACTGGGCGCGGGTAATACATGCACTGTGTCCCGTAGAACGACTGTGCATCATACTTTGCACAATATTGTCCGAAGCGGAACGACGGCTCGGGGAGAAGGCCGGACGGCAAATAAAGGTTTAACAGATACTTGGTAAGCTTGTGCATCTGCTCCATCTCGTTGACGGCTGCAAGCATCTTCTCGATGAATCCATCTTGAAATATCACGTCATCTTCGCAAATGCAGATCCCGCTGCAATCTGCTGGCGGTACTGTCAAACAACGATAATAGTTGAGGCAGAATCTCTGGCGTAAAGTCCACCCGCGTATCCGTTGGGCATCTTCCTGGCCCATCTGGTGGATTTCGATCCGATGATGATGACGATACTGATTCAGGTACTCCACCTCGGCGCCTCCCACGACTAGGTGGACGCCTCTGAGCTGGTGTACGAGCGGATCGCTAAGCAGCAGACTTGCCAAAGTCATGTGGACATATTCGGGTGATCGCTTAACAGTCATCACCGCGAGCCGAAGGTCATTGGGCGTAATCATTTCCAAGCTCGCCTCTGTCCAAGATGGCCTGTTGACAAGCCGAGAGGATGTTTTGCGATCCCCGTCGGATTTGCACCGATGATCTTAGCATTCCAACGCTGATTCCTCAATCGAGGTTTCCCGCACGACCCCGCCATTCGTCGAGTCCGAGGTTGATTGCGTTTGCTAGAATCACGGTCACCAGCAGAGTCTCAATCTTTCGCCGCATCAGCCTCTTTCGGATAGAAGCTCTTAGCTACGATCGGAGCGCAGGTTTGTGAGTCACGACTTCCGAATTAAACGGCGTAAAAGCCATCGGGGACTTGAAGGTAAGCGCGTCCCCGGACCAGGAAAAGTTATAACACCTCTCCGGCGGAAGATTAATGAGGCCGCAATCCCATCCAGCACAAATTGAATATCCGCTGACATCGGAGCCAATGACTCCGTGAGTTTTACGGAGCAAATAGAGCGACACCACCGCGTCCACAATGGCGCAAGAACAATTGCGATCATAACTGCAAACTGGAAAAACGGAGACCCGGTTGCAATACCGATCGGCGAATTGATCAAGTACGGTGGGGTCATCGCTGGTTAAAAAAATACCGGCATCTATCACACCCAACACTCTATCCAGTGCCGCGAAATATCGCTCCATCGATGGCAGGCCACAATCGCGTCGATCGGTGCGTCGGACGTGAACGCCAATCATTTTATCCCTCCAGTTACGTTCGATGAACTGAGTTACGAGCCGATCCACTTCTCGGCAGGGACGAATGACTTGGTCGAGCCCATCAAAGTTGTGCCCGAAATATCCATCCCGGAGCAACAATACCCGATAGGCCGAGTTTCGTTCTGCCCGATGAATGACTTCATTCGCACTGAAAGACCCCCAGCCTTCTCCAATCGTCACTCCATCTAGCCCAAACGTATTTTCGGAAACTTCAATGACATCCGTCTCAAACAAATTTTGGAAAGGACAGTTGCAAAATTGATTGGCCACCCAGTGCCATAACGATTTGCGTCCGGTTTTTTGAGCGATGCAATGAAGCAGCAACATGGCCGTCAAGCGATCGCACACGCCCGCCGTTTGCCATCCGTAAACGATCCGCTCCATTTTCTATGATCTAAGAACGCAACAGTGTTGCCGCAAGGGGCTGAGGGGTGCGAAAAGCTCGGCTTCAGAAAACAACTCCTTCATAAAGGCGACGGTGTGGTACTGGTGGTAGCCCACCCCTCGCTGTTCGCTCGCTGGCGAGACATCTTCTGGCTCGACATAAAAGCGACTACCAACTAACGCACACCATCGCGCGTTTCGCGCTCGAAGAATAAATTGTTCGACGTCGAGCCCCGGGTAGTTTGGTTTCACTCGTAAGAGCCGGTGTCTTAAGTTCGATCCCCAGCCAACTTCTTGGTCGGCGACAGTCATATCATATCGAGGGTCCTTTACTGGGTCGTAATTGTGATCCTCGAAAGTGAAGGCCAGAGTGCCGCCACTCTTGAGCATGCCCATCAATTGGCGCAGGATCTCCTGCATCTCCCCCACCGAGGTGTGCGTGAAAACCGAAAATGCCAGAATAAAATCGAACCTTTGCCCAAGGTCGGGCACCGGCAGGTCGACAATTCCGGTCGAATTGTACAAGTTATGATAGCGATCGTAGAAGACGAAGTGGGCTCGCGGGAGCGCCTGCCGACCGCGCTCAAGGGCCGGTTTATGGAGATCGACGCACCAGTAATCCTCCTGGCTGATGGTAGGAGGTGCCCCCATCAGAAAACCTCCAACATTGCCTCCGAAATCGAGAATCTTCTTTCGAGTCCAATCCGGATTTCCTAAATGCGCGTTGAAATGATAGTACTGCAGCGTTCTGCCGCTAAAGAATGTAAACTCGGACTTTTTGCCATCCTCGCTTGTAGGAAGGAGTTCCAGTTTCAACTGTCGATCCGCAGCCATGCCTGAAAGTTCAAGCACCAACCGAACCCGTTTGTCAATGAACATCAAGGAACGCTTAGCGACCGTCCATGAAGAACAGGGAACGACACCGAGCGACGGCGCCTATTAACGTCCACGAATATTCATTGACAATGATTGTCATTCGTTGTTGTACACTGACGTTCGTTTTTATGTTTGTCGTCCCTCCTAGCATTCGGCGCGCTCTTCGGGTGTGCCGAGAGAGCCGGACTATGGCGCACCGCCCGGACCGCGAGTTGTTGATCGCGCGGATTCTGCCGGAGTTGTCCAAGCCCGGTACTACGGTGCTTTGGGTCGGCTGTCAGCCCTACACCCAGCCGTATCTGGACATTATTGAACGCCCAGGTGCGAAATGCTGGACGCTGGAAATCGACCCTTCCGCACGCTGGTGGGGTCACCCGCAACGTCACGTCGTGGGCGACTTGCAAAAGGTCGGAACGCTATATTTGACGCTCCAGTTCGATGTGGTTTTGGTCAATGGCGTGTTTGGCTACGGCCTGAATACTCAGTACGGCCAAAATGCGGCGATTGCAGGACTCGCCCGCGTTCTGAAGCCGGACGGCCTGCTGATGCTTGGCTGGAACACGCACTGCGTTTCCGACCCCCTCCAATTGTCCGCGATCGCGCGGTTCTTTGTGCGGTCGCAGCGTCCAGGCTTCGAGCAACGAATTGCTTTCCCGGAAAGCACGCACGTTTACGATTTTTTCGCCCTTCGCAATCAAATGTAATCGAAGCGTCCCGCTTTTGCCTGGCAAGGAGTCAGGAGTCCAGGAGTCAGGAGTTGCAGGAGTTGCAGGAGTTCAGGAGTTGCCGTATTGGGAAAAATCGAAATTTTTCAAGTACAGTTGACAACATTTTATTGACTTGTTTCGATATTAGTTCAATTTCCGCGGCATGGCAAAAGCAGCAAAGACATTCAAGGACCTGGTTGTATGGCAAAAGGCCCATCGTTTCGTATTGGCGACCTATTCACTGACGGCAATCTTTCCCAGAAGTGAGATCTATTGCCTTACGAGCCAAATGCGGCGCGCGGCGATTTCCATTCCTGCGAACATCGCAGAAGGATTTAAGAAGCGCGGGCCAAGTGACAAAACACGGTTTCTCAACTTCGCACAGAGCTCCCTCGAAGAGTGTCGATACTATCTGATTCTGATTCAGGATTTGGGATACGCTGCCACGACAGATATGGAGGCCCTTCTGGAAGAGGTCTCCAAGCTGCTTGTTGCCTACGCAAGCGCAATCGAGTCCAACCGGTGAACCACTCCAACTCCTGAACTCCTGAACTCCTGCAACTCCCTGCAACTCCCTGCAACTCACAAATCTCTAAGCTAAGGATTTGTGAGCGGTGGCAGGCTAGCCTCGAGCTTCCTTACACGTGGCAGAACTTCCCTCCCGAACAGGATCATTTCATCAAGCTTTGGCCATCCGGAAAGAATGAATTGGCTCACACCAACCCGTGCGTAATCGATCAAGGCCTGAGCGACCTCCTCATAGCTGCCAACGAGAGCCACTGCAGGCGCGCCGTGAGTGCGGACCGCGCCCGTCCAGAGCCGCGGATTCAGCCACTGGTTTTCAGCAAGCTCATATATTTTACCGATGGAAACTGAATCGCTCGCACGGGTAAAACTCCGTTCCTTTTCATAATCTCGCAAAGAAGGATCGAGGCCGGCCACCAGTCGATAGGCCGCGCAAACAGCTTCCTCGCGACTCGCACGAGCGATGATTGACATCCGCAACCCCACCTCTTTTTCGGCGGCGAGAACCGGAGCAATACTCTCTTTGAGATTCTCCGGAGTATCGGCCAATCGCATCCACAAAGTTCCTTGAGAGACGGCCAGGTTGCGGGCCTCATCAGAGCCTCCTGCAATAAACAACTCAGGGTATGAGCGACGGGGCGACACGAACGGCGTATTCAATTTGCCCTCCTCGACGCAATAATATTTGCCGCTAAAATTTACCGGCGCGCTATTCTTCCAGAAAGCGTGACAGATCGCTAGAAACTCTTCTGTCCGTGCATAACGCTCGTCATGTGAGAGGTAATCTCCATAATAACGTTGTTCAACCGACGAGTGACCGGCGACGATGTTGAGGCTGACTCGTCCGTTCAAGAGCGCCGAAAGCGTGTTCAACTGCTGTACAAAGGTCGTCGGAAATGTCATTCCGGAGCGGTATGCGACTATGAACTCGATGCGTTCCGTAGCTAGTCCGAGACCGGCGGCGAGAAGAATCGGATCCGGCTTGGCCGCGCCGATGTCCGTTAGCAGGCCGGCCATCCCGCTTTCTTCGGCTTGACGGCAGAACTCAATTTGGCGTTCGAGATCTGGCAAACCGGTCGCGCGTTGACTCGATGCAGTCGCCCTGGTGACACCCGCAGTCTCGCCGCCTTGCAGCAACCTCCAATGGAACCTGAGATTCATGGCTGATTGAGTTCTGCCTCATCATTCAAAGGCGTCCCCTGCGAAATATCGGAGCCCGCATCATATTGAGCAAGAACACGCGGGCGGACCTCCTCGCTAAACGCAGTCATCTCCGGCACATCCGGCCACCCCAGGAAGAGGAACTGCGTGACTCCCGCCTTGGTAAATTCAAGGATGCCCTCTGCAACTTCGTCGTACGATCCGACCAACGCTATCGCCGGAGCACCAAGGTAAGGCACGGCACCGGTCCAGAGCCAGGCGGTCAGCCAATCGGATGAACTCTCCTCCGCCAACGCCAGCGTGCTGGTAAATGCGACGGAATCGGAAACTCGGGAAAAGTCCTGGTGAGTTTTCCTCGCGCGGTCGCCGACTTCAGCCAGCATCGATTGAGCCGTCGATAATGCTTCTTTCCGGCTCGGACGCGCTATAATGGACACTAAAATCCCAACCTCTGTCCCGCTCTCCAATATAGCCCTTATCTGCTTCGCCATCTCTTCGGGTCGCCTGGGAAGCGTCCAGAGGCAGTGCGCATGCCGGGCGGCCAATCCGAAGGCCTGCGGCGATGAGCCGCCGAGGAAAATCTCCGGACCTCTACGGTCGGGCGCAACAAACGGAGTGTTCAGCCTCCCGTTTTCGATGTGGTAGTAATTCCCTTTGAAATTAACGGGACCATCCCCTTCCCAGAAAGCTCGGCAAACCGTTAAGAACTCGTCAGTTCGGGCATAGCGGTCATCGTGAGACAGAAAATCGCCGTATCCTTTTTGTTCGTTGGGTGTGTGGCCGCCCACCACATTCAAGCAAATCCGGCCATTCGTAAGAGCGGATAACGTGTTCACCTGCTGGACTAATACAGTCGGAGAGCAAATCCCCGAACGCACCGCAATCATGAATTTGATTTTCGTCGTGAGCACCCCCAATGCACTCGCTAAAACGATCGGGTCCGCACGGTGGAATCCGAACGCGGTTAAAACGGAGTCGATACCGCACGCTTCCGCGCGCCGGCAGAAGTCGACGTGGGCCTCCAGATCGGGTATTCCGCTCTGAGCGGCTCTCGACTTCGCCCCCTTCCACTTTTCTCCTACGGAGGACATGCTCCAGTGGAAACGAAGCGGTCTTTTTTTTATAAGACTCACTGTTAGTCCGATTTGAAAAAAAACTCCCGATTGAAATAGTCCGGCCGGCCGCTCTGATCCTTGAAACGGGTGTACTGCGAAACCACTATTAACCCTTTCGCGTAATATGCTGCGAGCGACATTTCCAGGAACCCAAAATCATAACGAGCTGTAAATCCATCCGCCCGCCTCGAATCGACATTCGGGGCGAACGGAACTACCTCGGTCGCTCCCAGATCTCCGGCTTCGGTCGAGACATAGACTGTTATCGTGTAGCCCCCACTCGCCTGAGCCAAAACAAACCGGGTGATGCTGCGGGTATCTCTGAAAGTGTTAATCCAGGTGCCGAGAAAGTGCGAAAGATCTACCCTTGCACCCGCATTCGAGAATCTCAGACTCCCCTCAGCGACCTGATCGTCTCCCTTTATCGCTGGCATTTTTGACATGCTCACTGGTGAAAGAACTCCTTGCAGATGTAGTTGGTTCGAAGATCGTCGTCTTTGAATTTGTGATACGTGTGAATGACGAGAACACCGCGATTATGAATGGCGGTCACCAGTGCTTGTTGGTCTTCGAACATGTAGGTGAGCTCGAAACCCGCAACAATCTCGCCGGTAACCTCGTAAGCATAGGCAGTAGCCGGTCGCACTCCCCAATCGAAAAGACCCGGAGACTGAACGCCGAACACCTGAATTTCGAGCACATCATCGACCTGTCTAACATAGATTTCGGCGATACCACCAGTGGCGGGATTGGTATTCGTCCATTTCCCGATCAGCGAAGACAGGTCAAGTTTGGCGACGCGCCGAAGTCCCGGTTTTACCCGGCTATTGTCGTTTAGACAGACGGTATTTTGAGTATAATTCATTGTTTGGGCTAACTCCTTTTGATAGTTGGTAAACTGATATCTGTTAACAAGTGGTACTGCCGGTGCTCGTAACTCTCGGCCTGAAGAAAGACCCATCGTGATCTCTTCCAAGGACCTGGGAGCCGATCGTTGCAAGGACCTGGTCACAATTATCATGCCGCACATAAATCGAGAGGTCGCGATAGATTCGCTCCACCGGACTCGGTTTGACTAATGACCTGGCCCCACAAGCTCGAACACAGTGGTCCAGTATCTCCATCGCCAATTTCTCCACCACGTAGCGAGCGCGAATGCCTGCAACCTTGGCTTCCTCGATCCGATTGGTGTCCCACAGTTCGGCGACATGCTTTAACCAGACATGAGCGGTCTCCACGTTTAGCGACATCTGGGCGATTCGGTGAATCACATAGGGATCATCCTCTCGCTGCTGCTTTTTGATTGATGCAAGAGCATACTCATAAGCTGCCTCCGCACCACCCAGGAATGCGCTCGCGTAGTGGGGTGAGAACCGGGTTTGCCATGCTTCATTCAGATATTGGCCCGGCAGCCCAATCACG
>Ga0209656_10000558_pt1 | contig 24536 bp, 24 predicted proteins | sample BogFormECP12_OM2_FD_188239 | JGI IMG/M metagenome (GOLD analysis project Ga0209656, IMG submission 188239) | Bog forest soil microbial communities from Calvert Island, British Columbia, Canada - ECP12_OM2 (SPAdes) (version 2) | ecosystem: Environmental > Aquatic > Freshwater > Wetlands > Bog ... | reverse complement strand
GTTGGAACTGTGGTATCGAGGGCTCCAGCGACGATCCGGCCATCGAGAGGTTGCGCAATCGCATGGTCAAGAATTTTCTAGCTGTCACGCTGCTTTCTGTAGGTACACCAATGCTGCTGATGGGCGACGAAGTTCGCCGCACTCAGCGCGGAAATAACAATGCGTACTGTCAGGACAACGAGATCAGTTGGTTTGACTGGTCGCTATTGGAAAAGCACCGGGATATTCACCGGTTTGTCAAAATGCTGATCGAGATCCGCCGCCTGGAGACTGAGGCGACATTGCCTAACCTGACGCTTAACCAGTTGCTAGTGCGGGCTCATCTGGAGTGCCATGGGGTCAAACTGCATCGACCCGACTGGAGTTATCAGTCTCACAGCCTGGCCATCAGCGCGTCTGCAGTTTCGGCTGACTTGGATCTCTATTTGGTGCTGAATGCGTACTGGGAACCACTGAGGTTCGAGTTGCCGCCCATTCCGGAGGATGGTCTAGGACCGTGGCGCCGTTGGTTAGACACGTTTCTTGAATCGCCCGGTGACATCTGCCCAATCTCGAGCGCGCCCCTGGTAGCGGATTCAACTTATCTGGTAAACCCGCGTTCCGTCGTGGCCCTCGCGCGCATCGCCGAGAGATTTAGATCAGGAATCGGAAGCACAAGCGTGCACTGCGAAGTGTGAACTGCGGACGCCCAACAGTGAACCGGAACGCTGTTCCTCGGAAGTTTCACCGAATTGCGCTTGCAGCTTCTGCTTGTACCCTACTATCGGCGTGCGCCCATCTGGTCACGATTTCTTACCCTCCGCAGGCCGTCATTCATCCAACATTTAACCTACGCTTCACGGCTTGGGAGGGCCAACGTGTGCAGGTGGTATTAGCGCCATCGTTGCGCGGCGAAGCGTTAACTTACTTGCGTAAATACGATCAAGTACTGCTAGCGAATTTGGTTCGTCAACGAGGTCTTCATCATGAATACGAGGTCGCCGGCAAAGGCACGCCGCTCGTCGTCTACAGCAATAATCCGGTAGTTAACCCTCGGGAAAAACATTATCCCAGATCCGGCATCGTCCTTGGCGTAACTGCCGTAAAAGAGGATCGGCCGGGCCAAGTGCCACTGCTCAAACTGTATGACACCTTGGATCCTAGCGTCGTCCCAGGTGATCGCGGTCAGAATCCGATCGCGGCCAACTACACGGCCACGTTAGCGGTACTCCTTTCCCACTCCCGGAAAGTGGCCACCAGCTCAGCGAGCGATTTTCTTCGGCCCGATAACCCAAGGTTTGTCACCGGCGTTTACCTGATACACCCCTACGACCCAAACAAAATCCCGATTCTGTTTGTTCACGGACTGATCTCTTCTCCGATTTCATGGCAAAACCTGACCAACGATCTCTGCTCGGACCCCGCAATTCTCATGCATTACCAGCCCTGGTTTTTTCTGTATCCAACTGGTCAATCGGTGTTGGAGAGCGCCCAACACCTAAGAGAGGATCTGCTAACGACCCAAAGATTATTTGATCCAAAAGGGACCGCCGTCGCATCGCATCACGTCGTTGTCATTGCTCACAGCATGGGAGGAATCCTGGCGCACACATTGGTTTCTGATAGTGGCGATGCGCTTTGGAGGCCATTCGCGAAGAAACCATTTAACAGTTTGTCACTCCGCCCCGAGGAAAGGAAATTGATCTTAGGAGCTTTCTTCTTCCGGCATCAATCCTGTATCGATCGCGTCATTTTTCTCGCAGTGCCGCACCGGGGTAGTCGCCTGGCAGCGGGTATTTTGGGCACCATCGGAAATCGCCTAATTCGGCGGTCCAAAACGGTGACTGAAGCGGTGCGAGAATTGATTGCCGAAGATCCGGACGTAGTGCGACCTTATTTTGCCAGGCTGAGCGCCCGAAGCGGTCCGACGAGTTTAATTTCGCTGGCGCCAAATCCGTTGTTGGATAGCCTGGCCGCTTTGCCGATCCGAGTCCCTTTTCACAGCATCATGGGTGATCGAGGACTTGGCGGCGGACAGCTAAGTTCCGATGGCGTGGTACCCTATAGCAGTTCGCATTTAGCTGGGGCGGAATCGGAAAAGATTGTGCCGGCAGGGCATACGGCTTTTTCCAATGAAGCCGCTATTATCGAGATCAAGCGGATCTTGGAGAAGAATCTCACCCGCTCTGCCCATCGCTAATCTGCGATCGCGATGCATAGTGAAACTTGCGGCATGCGCCGTCAAAGCTTTTGCGTTATCAAGATCTCGCTGCTTCCCCCCGCGAACTTAAGTCTTCGGGCGTCGAGAATCAATTGTAACAAGAGCTTCGCCGGCATTCGGAATAGGGTATCTCCGACTGGCGTTGGCATTCGCAATTCGAGACCATTTATTGCCAAAATAGGTCCAGACTCTTGTCGGTCCCCGACCCACATTTCTGCTGGCAAAAGGAGATTAATATGGCTCGAAATATGCGCCACGGACTGGGTAATGACAGGAGCGCGCCCACAGATAAAGCAACAATTTTGAGCGTAAACGCAGACGTTGCACCAAATACAGTCCGTATAAGCCTTCAATGGCAAGGCGATCATGATATCACGGATTTCGATCTGCAAAGTTTCGGTAAGGTTTTGCGATTTCAGGATGAGACAGAAAACACTGGGTGGGCGATTATTGAACGTCCATTCCATGCGAGAATCGCACATGCAGTACCTGGGTGGGCAATCCATGAGTCCATTGAGCGCGGGAGACACCATACTGCTGCGGCGAGATCTCGAATAGCGGCTCGATCGAATACTAGGAAGCCCAAATTTTTTACAACGAAAGAACACAGGCGAGACGCTTGTACTTCTGTCCTACGTACGAGGAGGCTACGAGGTAAATCTCACGCAACGGTACGCAGGAGAGTCATAAAAAGTGACATTGTAGCCGACATTGTTCGGTCACCGGGGCTCCCTCGAGGAATTGGTTGAATTCTCCCAATTCTCTGTCGGGTATCTTCGGCAGCTCGATGGAAATGTCATACATGTCATCTGGTTTTTGAGTGTCTGACACATCGAGCAACTCGAAGGATGACTCGATTAAAGCCTGTTGCTCTTCCCACTTTTCACGGGTCCAAAGGTATCGGTTGCTCATCTCCGAAACGTAACACGCAAACCGAAGCAAAGGCGAACGCTCTGACCCTCGAAAACTTCAAAAGCCGCTAGGCACGCTCTTCTTAGCGGCTTTTTACTGCCCTGGTGGAAAATACGATCTCCTAGAATGCCCCAGGACGGGCGATTGAGGCTCGGGTGGTGTAGCCCTTGCGTGAAAACCAAAATCAAAGATGAGGCAGCAGTATTCATCACAGAGGACGCTGTTGTCGCCTTCGAATCTAGCAGCTTCGACCCTGGATAAGATTATCGTCGGATATGCGGAAGGGAAGCTGACCTTTGAACAATATCAGGCTGCCTTAACTGCGGAGATCCATTTAGGACATATACTCTGGACTGGAAATCGCTCACACGAAGTGCAGTTGACGGGGGCTCCTCATCCGAGGACCGCCCGGGCTAGCCCCTCGATTTCCTCGGCTTGCGCCGAGATGACCGACTTCATTACGTCACCGATCGAGACAATCCCGATCATCTTCGTCCCCTCCAGGACCGGCAGATGGCGAACCCGCTTTTCGGTCATTACCCGCATACAGTCCTCGATACTGTCGCTCGGACTCGCCGTCAACACCTCCCGCGTCATGATATCCCTCACTGGCGTATTCTTTGAGGACAGCCCTTTCAGGATAACCTTTCGCGCGTAGTCGCGCTCGGAGATAATTCCGATCAGTCGCGAGTTATCCACGACTGGGAGCGCGCCAACGTTCTTATCAGCCATCAGCTGCATCGCCTCAAAAATCGTTGCATCTGCAGAGATTGACCAAACCGCAGAACCTTTTCGCCCGATAATAATGCGGGGGAAGCCAGTGGTAGCCATAGTTGACATAGTGCAACACAGTATGGCGCGTTAACATCGCTGTCAAATGCCGTCGAGATCTCGGCATTTCAAGCTCGAGCTTCCCACAGCTCGGTTGTTGCGAGGCCCTCGAACGAGCTTTCGATCAGGCGCTGTTGTTCTTGCCATTTTTCCTCCGTCCAAAGGTAACGGTTGATCATTTCCGAAAACGGTACAGCAAATCGAAGCAAAGGCGAACGCCTTGACCCACCGAAAAACTTACAACCCCTGTTTGACGCTCTCAGGCAGGGGTTTTTCGTTGCCCAGGTGGATCTCCAGGGACACCTTATAAGTGAGCCAGGAGAGGCTCTAAGGAGGCGCAGGAGCGCGGGAATCTAGACCGCGCTTTAAGCTGCCGCTGGCGCCCAAACAATGGAGCCACTAATGTAGCGCTAAGACTACATTGTTAATAAGATCAAGAATATAATCATCCGCATTAAGCTGTGTAATGATAACCGTTGAAGGATGAGCCGCAATGTTTCGACGATCCAATTTTTCTTTTAGTATCTTGAATGCGTTTTTGGAAACAAGATGTGCTGAGTTGCAAACCTCCAATACTTCATGTTGTTGCAAGCGAGAAAAGTCATCAAATGTTGCAGTACCTGTGATTGACGCTTTGGGATACCTTTTCGGCAATGCTAGATTAAAGTCAGTCAATCTCGTAGTGTCTTTAAGAATGAAGTTGCACAGGTGATAGAAGGCGAGATTCCAACACATGACTATTGCTGCGCGATAGGCTCCGAAGCTATAACAGGTTAGGGCTTCATCCAGAAATTGCTTCTCTTCTGTTATTGTTAATTTGCTTGGTAGTTCCTCAAGGAGTGTATGGACTTGTTTACTGCTCGATTCCATGCCGAACTTCGTATCCAGTAGGTCTAGCGTTCGCCAGTTTAACTTGTAGCCGTCTGGTGTAGAAACAAAGGGCTTATTGACTAAAATCCCGATGGTCTCAATAGTAGGAGAGAGATCAAGATGTTTTAAGCACCTATCAATATCGTTTACTGTGAACTCGCTTTTATTGCAGTAGTTGTGGAGAAACCAAGCAATCAACCAGATCCGCCGAGAATGAAGCAAACTGTCAAAGTTTGAGATACGGCGAACAAGGTTCCTCAGTTCCTCCTTCTCGTTCATGGGACATGCAACCAAACGAGTTTCCTACGAAGCAGCAGGAAAGGCAACGATTTTCTGTTTTTCCTTGCTTCTGTGGAAAGATTGACCAGAACTGTTCTGCAAGGATTTGTCCTTCACTTGCGCAATTTCCACGCTATGACGCAAACCCATAGGGACAAGACAATAGGCAATAGGTTCCAGAAGAAGAATTCAGAAACGCCATGCTCTCGGTACTTTGTATTGGTAATAAGCCACGCATAACGGCTGAGACTCACAACCGCATTTATGATCCAACTGAGAGCATATCCAGCCGCTAGGAATGTAACCAAGAGACAACCGGCATATCGTAAGAAGTTCTTCAAGTCCTAGAAGAGTGACTTTACTTGTACAAGTTGTTATTTCCTGTGGGTATAATGGGCGCGGGAAAATATCCAGACTGATGCCAGACTAACCAGCCATGTTAAACCCAGCATTCGAGGACTGTAATCCTTTCCGGAGACTATCAAATCTAGAGATCCCATCACTGCGATACATATCGACAAGCCCATGATCAGTGCCATAACTGTTATCACTGACTCTCGCACTGCCCTTGCGAAGTTGCGGAATGCAACCATTTCCTCTTCGGTTGGTTCTCTAAATAGCTTCATTGCCATACCCAGATAAAAGTATTTAATCACGATTGCCAGGGAGGGAGGTCCAAAACATCTTACCGTTGCTCTCGAATGGCTTATCCTTCATTTCGTGTATGGACGGTAGGCGACAAATCGTCCTATACCCCCGGGAGGAAACAATGAAAATACGCTTATTATGTGCGCTTGCAGTGTTGGCAATCAGCTTCGTTTTACCGACCTTCGCCCAAGAGAAAGCAGCTACCCCAGCTGTGCCCAATCCCTTTCAACCCATTCCTGCGGGCCCCGCACCAGTGCAGCAGCTTGAAGCGATAAATGAGAAGCTTGATGAAGCATTCAACAAGCACGATGCAACTGCGGTTGCAGCGTTCTACACCGAAAATGCGATTCTTAGCTCATCGTCGGGGATCGCCTCGGGGCTGCAAGACATCGAGAAATATTTCACAAATGTGTTTCAACGTTTCAGTCCTTCCGATAATTCTACAAAAATCAATTATGTCTATGCCTTTGGTGGCGATTTATGTGCAATCGGAGGGCTCACCCAAGGATTGTTTTAGGGTCTCGCCGATAACATGCCAGAAATCAATTCAAAGCTTCCACACTGAGGACTCAACAATGAATGCTGTCGAGGTTGTACAAAACAATTTCAATAACTGGAACCGTCACGATGCAGAAGCAATCGTCGCGGCGTTCGCTGAGGGGGGGACCTACAGTAACCCCACGCCATTTACCGGAGAAGCAATTGGCGATTTCGCCAAAACGGTTTGGACAATCTTTCCTGACTTCTCGCTCGACCTAATAAGCATCGGTGAAACTGGGGGGGGTCTCGTCGCACTCCAATGGGTGTACCACGGCACCAACACCGGCGCATTCCCAGACGGTACTCCTGCCACTGGTCGGCGCGTAACGTGTCCGGGAGCAGCCTTCGTTCAGGTTGAAGGGGATAAAATTCGTTCGGAAAGAGTGTATCTTGACCGGCTAGATGAAAACAAGCAGTTGGGATTCATAAAAGACTAACCGACACAACAGCTCAACCGCCTGGACCACAACCCACCTCCTCGCAATCGCGAGCGTAAACCCGCTGAGGACAGAACTCTCAAACGTCGCTTGGCGAAGGTTGACCGTGGCGACATCCGGGGATGTTGCCTCTAGCCATCTTTTAGAGTTTCAACTTGCGCTGGGTCCGCTTGGCGTTTCGCTATTCGCCGGTTTCTCGATGAGCAGGTTTCTTGACAGCCTCTGACCCGAACAATGTCACCTACAATGTCACTTTTTATGACTCTCCTGCGTGCCAGTTACCTCGGATCCCCCTCGTACGTAGGACAGAAGTACAAGCGTCTCGCCTGTGTTCTCCCTGATTCCTCGACTCGCACCGGTTATAAACAGGGTGCGACCTCGTAAACTGCGCTGTTCCATTCTTAATTACCTCTCGACGCCCGCTTGCGGCGCTCAAAGAGCAATCGGCGCAGCGAGGCATTCATCGGGTATTCCGAAAGCGTCTACGAGCGCGACGGCGTTTTCGGATACTTCCGCGCAGAGCCGAGTGACCAACCGGGTAAGTGCTTTCGATTTCTCTCCGGACATTACGCCGTTTTCGAGGTACCAGCCTTTGCCGCGGATGCGTTCGTTATCGATAGCCCCACCTACAGCGCGGTAAAAACTTTCATCGGAAATGCCGGCAACCACGGTTAGCTTATGACCGTATCTGCGCAGCTGGAAGTGGAAGGCGAGCGCCACGGCGTTCACGCGTTTATGGTTCCCATCCGCGATGACCAGGGAGCACCGATGCCAGGCGTTACTATTGAGGACAATGCAGGCCCCATTAAAGCGTCTTTGCGATCTATTCGCTTTGACCCGTCTGGAGCAAGAAGTTGCTGCATCACTTGGGGATCAAAAGCAGTTTTCCTTCGATCCACTGGGGGATACTTGCATTCTTCAACCGACTCGTTCTGTGGTGGATCCGCCTCGGCAGCGGGCCGTGCGCGAACTGTAAACACTCCCTGTACTAAGAGACAGTAGAATTGCCGTCCCCAACGGTGTTAGTTGCCGCTCGTTGGAGAACTGCGAGAGAGCGGCGCGATCGGCAGTCGGAGTTGGCTCACGTCAGCCGAGTGCTACGCTCCGAAGCTCGAGCACCGAACCTACGCATTGAACGAATTCATGAAATCCAAGCGCGATTGTTTAACAGTACAGAACGTAGAACCGCAACTTGCGCGACGTTTTGGCGAAATGGGAAACGCCGACTCGTCCGACTTAGGCTTGGCTATCCGGCAGTCGTCCGACGAATCGCCGGCCACTGTGGTTGTTGCCGATGACCATCCCATAATCCTAGAAGGATTAATTAAGATTCTAAACTCACAAAAGGACATAAGAGTAGTAGCTAGCGCCGCCGACGGCGAGGAAGTAAGGAAGCTCTACTATGAGTTTCTTCCTGATGTGCTCATACTCGATCTTCGCTTACCAAAGAAGGATGGGCTGCAGGTGCTTAATGAGCTAATGGCTCGTGGGAACTCCAAACCGCGGGTGATCATAATTTCAACTTTAGATTGTGAACAAGCTATTTTCCAGACGGTCCGTGCAGGCGCCAAAGCTTATTTAGCCAAAGTGGCAGATCCTCAAGAAATCCGGGAAGCAGTGCGTCGGGTCGCCAAAGGGGAAACCTTCTTTCCGTCAGACATTGGGTTAAAACTAGCTAAAGCGATCTCCTCTCCTAGGCTTTCGAAGCGAGAAATGGAGGTTCTTGAAAGTTTAGCTACTGGTAAAAGCAATAGAGACATCGGACACGCTCTCCACGTCAGCGAAGGGACTACAAAGTTTCATGTTAAGTCAATCCTTCGAAAACTAGATGTAATCGGCCGAGCTGAAGCTATTGCGGTTGGTACTAGACGCGGGATAATCCAAATAGCTTAGATTGACCGACCGCTGCCTCTCTCTCGCGTTATCGTAAAACGCTCACTCCAGCAACAGCGAACCAGCGTGGCGAACAGTATTGTGCCTGTCGTTGCAGAAGGAAGGAGTAATCACCAATGGTCGCTTGCAACTCTAAATACAATGCCTATTACCCCAGGCCGGACAAAGGTTGTGGTTTGATCTGCGGAAGCAGGAGAATCAGATATTATCGGGGGTTCCTCCTGGTGAGCCCAAAACAACCCTCAGCGTTGAAACTCAGCCGAAGAGATAGCAAATAGCAGATAGCAAAAGCAGATTTCGGGAAACCCGGAGACTCCACAATTCATAAAGGCCATGAAATCGTCTTCTGAATCCTCCACCAATCCCATAACTGTTGTGATTGCAGATGATCATCCAGTCGTGCGGGAAGGCTTAGTGTCGATCTTCAAGTCTCAGAGTGACATAAAGGTCGTCGCTGAGGCCACCAACGGTGAAGACACCTTGGTGATGTGCGATCGACATCTTCCAGATGTGCTCTTGCTCGATCTTCGAATGCCGAGGAAGGATGGATTCCAAGTCATGACAGAATTAGGAGCGCGCACTGTCTCCGGACGCGGGGTTATAGTAATGACGACGTACGACAGTGAAGACGATATCCATCGCTCCCTGAAAACTGGCGCCAAGGGCTACCTGGTCAAAGACATGGCGCCCCAGCAAATCCGAGAATCAGTTCGCAGAGTGGCCGCAGGCGAATTCGTTCTCTCGTCGAACTTCGCGGCAAAACTCGCGAAATCTATCGCGCGTTCGCAGCTCTCCAAGCGCGAACGGCAGGTGCTGAAATACTTAGCCAATGGACGAAGCAATAAAGAGATTGCCCAGGTTCTTTACATTAGCGAACATACGGCAAAGGCCCACGTCAGGGCTATCATGACCAAGTTAAATGCGGACAGCCGTACGGAGGCCATTGCGATTGCGACTAAGCACGGATTGATAAAGGCTGTGCCGGGTTAGCGGTCAAACCGTTCGTAGTTTCCAATTCGCAGGGCGTACGAGATTATTGGAGGTCCCGCATTTGGCCGTCGCTGAAGAGGAACGCGTGTTCACCCGCGCCAACGACCTGCCCGCGATCGTTAAACCAAAACGTTGAGTTGGCACACCGCCGCGAGGGCCAAGATCAATCAATCCGCCGAGCTTACGCGGTTGCTGCGACGCGACGTTTGAAGGAAAGCCCGCGCGCGCTCTCTCAAGGAAAAATATGAAAACTGCAGATTGTTCCTGTTCCCCCACGCGAAGAATCTTGAGCGCAGGATTTTTGTGCCTATTGCTGCTGTCACCGGCTAGCCCATCTTTCTCTAAAATCATTGTTTTCGCCTGCCGAGCCGGGTCACTGAACATTGATACGCCATTGGTGACCTTCGGCTTCGAATTCGCCCGGGCGCCCCTCTCGGATGCGCCTGCGGCATTGAATGAACGGGCGGTCGAGGTCGTTGACACTGTTGCAGAGATTGCCGCGAAGAAGCAAACGTGGTGCTCCCCCAGAACCCTCCGCACCCTCCAGTTCAAGCCCAAATCCGGCATAAACGGAACCTCCCTACGGGCTTCCCTCCAATTATTTCGTTTTGGCCTTGATCTGGAGAATGCTCCGCTCAGAGGCAGTAACTGTATTTTGCGTTTAATCGCTTTCCGCTCGTAGCTCGCTCCTATCGATTAAAACAGAAAATGCTCCACGCTAATGAACGAAAACTTGCCAACGTTGCTCAAACCCTTTGCTAAGCATAAAAGTGGCCGGTTTTGAATTGTGATTTGGGAAATTATTTTGCGTGATTTTTGGGGGAATAATTTGCGTGTTTATGTAGCTGAATTGGGAGACAAAGATCAAATCGTAGCCGCGCTGAGAACCAAGAACGCCGCTAATAGCTATGTCTGACCATTTTCATGCACCTTTGCCGAAAGTTCACGAATCAAGCGCTCAGCTCCGTTGATCGTTTCACGAAGGATTTCGGCAGCGGGCCGGATTTCGTCTATCAGACCCACGGACTGTCCGGCAAGGAGGCTCATCGACTCGATGTCTCCGGTTGCGTGGATGTTCGGAGGCATACTGGCGAACCGTTGAATCGGTATCTCTGCACCACCAATGATCGTGCGGCCGACGATGGGTTCGTCAGACCGGGAATCCTGGGTTTCACTCTCAACGTTTGGGTTGCCGGTAATCTTCTGCACAAAGTCATCGCCTTGGTTGAAGACCTCGCGGCAGATTCGGACCAACTGATCCGCGTGCGAGGCATGCGGAATATCGTTGACCGCGAAGATCAGGATCTTGGGAAATCGGTCGGTCTGCGCTTCGTGGGCGTAGGCATGCTTGGCAACTTCCTCGATGATCTTGCGATTGCTATCTGGGGACGTAATCTCGCGCTCAACCTCTTCGGCGGAGAAAGTCCGCTCATCCTCGACATCATCGAAGAGTTCTTCACCAGTTTCCGTGTCAATTTTCCCAACCCGCTCGCCTTCCTTCAGGAAGACGCCGTTTATTCTAACCTTTGACTTAATGAGTACAGCCTCGTAATCGACCAAGTAACCCTCACGAATGGCTTGCTCGACACCGTACGGAACACCGGCTCGCCGAAGAGGGCGACGGTGTGAGCGGCGGGCGTTGCCGTGAGACCTACTCGGATAGCGTCAAAGTGCTGTAGAGTATCGCGCCAAATGCTCAGCTCCTGGGCTGAATATCCTCGGTGACATTCGTCAGCCACAATGAGATCGAACGCATAAATTGGGATGTCGAGTTTGTCTGCGTCGTCGTCGGAATCCGGGTCATCCGGCTGTGGAAAACCAGCCTGCGCACCGAACAGGTTTCTCGCCATGTGCTGAATCGTAGACACGTAGACGAAGGTATGGCTCAACTTTGGCGCGGTGAGATACTCGTTTGGCAAAACCTTTGGATCAAACGGGGAATCGTCTCCGAAATCTTCGCGTTGAAAACGCTGGCTGTAGACTTCGTACTCTTGCGTGAACTTGTTGCCTTTAGGGTATTGAAGGCATTGAATTCGCGGACTGCCTGCGCCGCGAGTGCCTTGCGGTCTACCAGGAAGAGGATTTTTCGGACCAGCTTTGACTCAAGCAGACGGTAAATTTGGGCGACCGTGAGAAAGGTTTTGCCTGTTCCTGTGGCCATGGCGACCATCAGATCGCGTCCCCCGGCAATTATTTCCTTTTCGACCGCGATGATGCATGACCGCTGATAAGTCCTGAGCCGCTCAATCCGTTCTGGGGGCGTGTGGAGGAGCCAGTCGATGGAAGGAGTGGAGTCCTGGTTGAATAACCACTGTAACGCTTCCGGTGAGTGAAACCCCTTAAGTTGTCGCGAAACACGCTTTGCAGGTCGGACGTCAAGGTGCCAGATGATTTCGCCGTTGCTCGCATACAAGAAGGGCACCCGTAGCCCGCCCCAATTACCAACTCCATTGAAAGCGCCCTCAGCATAACGTTTTGCCTGCTCAAGGACATTTTGCGGGTTCACCGTTACCTTCTTGGCTTCGATAATCCCGAGCAATTTGCCCGAAACAAATAGGGCATAATCCGCAGGACCGCTTGCAGTGGGCAGTTCCTCAATGGCAACCTTATCGAGCGAACCGAGACTGATCCCCTGGGAATGTCTGACGACCTTCCAGCCGAGCGCAGTGAGCCGACCGTCGATGCGCTTTTTCCGGGTTAACCACTCACTCTCGCTGATCATACTGAGAAGGGCTGAATTGAATTCTGAGCACGCTGGCTCGGAGCTTGCTCAAATGAGCTTTAGCACGAAGGGAAACGTAGCAAAGCCTGCTATGGAAATTCTAGCGGTTTATCGTGCGAACTGTGATCAAACAGTCAAAGGCAGAGTTTTTGGAGCCAGCAGGGGGAACGGATTAGATAAAGCCTGATTTTTTGCGGCAACGGGGTTTCGTCTTCCAACTGCCCCAGCAGGGGTCAAGTTTTGCTGGTTGAATGAATTTCACTAATGTAAGAAACGAGTTGCTACGGTCCAAAAAATGAACATCACGCTCCAACCCCGAGTCCTGCGCTGGGTAAGGGAGCGTGCGGGACTAAGCAAGGCGGACCTAGCGGACGGCTTGGGCTTGGGTCTTGACAAGGTCGAGGATTGGGAACGTCGAGGAGCCCTTACGTTCGGTCAGGCAGAACGGCTCGCCAAAAAGACACATGCTCCGTTGGGTTATCTCTTTTTGCGAGAACCGCTCCGTGAGTCGCTGCCGATTCCAGACCTCAGGACGGTGGCCGGGCAGCGAGCAGCGGAGCCAAGTCTTGAACTCTTGGATACGCTTGATGAAGCCGAGCGTCGCCAAGACTGGTATCGCGATTATGTTCGCTCCGAAAATCTCGCTCCATTGGATTTCGTGGAGAGTATTTCGCTGAACACGAACCACGATATCGCCGCTCAATCGATTCGCGACCGGGTCGGCTTTCAGACCGAAATTAGAGCAGTAGCGAGTACGTGGGAGACGGCTCTGACACTCCAGATCGAGGAAATTGAAGAAAGTGGTGTTCTTGTTATGCGGAACGGAATTGTCGGAGCGAATACCCATCGCCCGCTTTCTGTTGAAGAATTTCGAGGTTTTGCATTAGCCGACAAATACGCTCCCTTGATTTTCCTAAATGGCGCTGACGGAAAAGCAGCCCAAATGTTTACACTGGCGCACGAGTTGGTTCATATCTGGCTGGGGGAGTCCGGGATTTCGAACCTTTCGAGAACGTACGCAGTCGCACAGAGGGTCGAGGCATTTTGTAATTCCGTCGCTGCAAAAGTGCTAGCTCCAGACGGTGAAGTCCAAGCGATTTGGCCGGAAGCCAGGACCAAGGAATCGCCTTGGGAATGGATTGGTCGCCGCTTCAAACTCAGTAGCTTAGTAGTCTTGAGGAGGCTCGCTGACCTCAGGTTGATCAGGCGCTCCGAGTTCGATCGAGCATATGAGGAACAAGAGCAGAAGTTTGCGCAGCTAGACGCGCGGACTGGTGGGGGCGGAAACTATTATACCGTACAAAAGCACCGCGTGAGTCCACGCTTTGCGCGTGCGGTGATTGAGAGCACAGCTGAAGGAAAAACTTCTTTCCGAGACGCTCTGAACCTCCTCGGTATGAAGAAGACAGACACTTTCCGCCGTTTTGCGAAGGAACAATTCGATTTCTCCTTTTGATGCCCTATCTCTTGGATTCGAATGTTTTCATCGAGGCTAAGAACAAGTATTACCGGTTCAGCTTATGCCCCGGCTTCTGGGATTGGCTGATTGGAGCGGTGCTGACTAATCTCGCCCGCTGCGAGCCTTCTGGCGTATTCTGCCAGCACTCTGTCTACCAATTCAGTGACGGTGCAGGAAGCGCTGACTCGTTTGAGATACGCAAGGTAAAACGCTCCGGCGTCACGAATTGTTTTGCCGTACGGTTTCAGGAGAGTTTGGACTTCGGTAGCTTCGGATAGCAATGCGGGATCTACCGAGACGACGGATTCGCCAAATTGTTTTATTTTGTAATTGCGCTCCTCGGCTTCGGCTTGCGCTTGCTCTTTGGTGTTGAACCATGCTCTGTGCCTTTTGCCATTCGGACGGCCAACGATGAACCATGTTTTGTTTCCATTGCCGACATCCGATTTCCCGATTCTGAAGAGTCCTTGGTGGGTTCTCATTTTATCCGCCAGATAACAGGAAACGTTAAGGCATATAAATAGCGTCAGACTGTTTTGCCTTCGAGGAGACTCCCTCTGTACGAGGGCAGAAAAAACCGGAGTTAACGGGGCTCGAACCCGCAACCTCTGCCGTGACAGGGCAGCGCTCTAACCAGTTGAGCTATAACTCCAGGTTCAGGGAACGCGAAGCTAGAACCAATTCCGGTGGCCTTCAACCGAAAAACGCTCTTTTCTGACCGCGCCTTGAGCGCTCGGCCACATACAAAAACGATCCCTGGGTCTCCGCTTCGTCCCGTGGCGGCGGGACCCAGGCTTCAGTCCGGTCGCAACTTCGGTGCATTAAAAATGCGAACCCAAAAGAAACCAGGGTTAACCCCCCTACTGCATCAAGACCTCGACCGCTTTTTCCAGCTGGAGGTCTTTTCCTTCGGCGACACTTTTCGGATCGTTGCGAACTTTGATGTCCGGTTCGACCTGGGTCTGCTCCATGAACCGGCCCTGTTCATCCCGGAGACCGATCTCCGGAATCCCGAGAAGCAATCTGGGATCCAGCAGAAGCTCCCACCAGACGGCGGTCCCGGTCCCGGGGACCGGCCTCCCGATGAGTTTGCCGATTTGGAAATGCTGGTAGAGCCACGGAAACAGATGCGCATCGGAGTAGTTGTTCTCGCCGACGAGCACCACGCTCTTTCGGTACCACTTTTGCTCCGGCTCCCAGCCCAGGCTTTGTCCTCGAGACAGGTTTTCGAGATACGGCCGGCCGCTCAGGAAGGTCGCGAGCGTGTCGCTCAGATTGCCGCCGCCGTTTCCGCGCGTGTCGACGATCAACGCCTTTTTGGTGCTATCGCGCCCGAGCGCTTCAGAATAGGTGTCGCGGTAGCTCGCGTCATTCATGCCGCGGACATGCACGTAACCGATCGTGCCGTTGCTTAGTTTGTTGACGAGATCGCGGCGCTGTTTAACCCATCGATGGTACAGCAGGTCCTCCTGTTCTGCGGTGCTGATTGGTTTCACCGTGACAACGAACCTGCTGTTTTTCGCGGGATCAAAAATTCCAAGAAGTGTCGGCTTGCCGGCCTGATGATTCAGCAGCGAATCGTACTCCATTCCCGGCGTGATCGTGACGCCGCTAATCTTTTCGATTATCATCCCGGCCTGAATCGGTGCGGAAGCAGTCACGAGAGGCCCTTTCTCGATTACTTCCTGAATCTTGAGTCCTGCGCCTTGGTAGCTCCCGTCAAAGAACGCGCCGAGAACAGCGGTTGCATCCACGTTCTCTGTCTCCGGCAAAAGTTTGCATCCGGTATGGCTGGCATTCAGCTCGCCCAACATCTCGCTCGCCATTTCCGAGAAATCGCGATCGTCGGAAATGTAAGGCAGGAACTTGGCGTAGACCGACTTGTAGTAGTCCCAATCAACGCCGTTCATGTCTTTGACGTAGAATTTTTCCCGAATCTCGCGCCAAATATGTTCAAACAAAAAGCTACGTTCCGCGGAGCCGTCGAGGTCCTTTACCGCATTAAATTTTGCCGGTTCAGCTTTCCCATCGCCGACTGCGACCTTCGTTATTTTCCCCGAAGCAAGCACGAAAACATTCTTCTCATCCTTGTCCAGTTGAATGGTTGCAGGGAGCGGGATGTCAGTAAGCGAACGCTTGGGGGCTTCGAGCTCCCATAACCGTTTCAGTTCGCGTTCGCGTAACTTCAGCGACCAGAGTTCGTACCCTTTTTCTCCCCTGACGAGGTAAACGAGAGTCTCGCCGTCCTTTGTCAGGAGGCCAACTTCGATTTGCACTGAGCCGAGAGTGAGCCTGTCGACGCGGTCCTCGATATTGTTAAGATCAATCGTAACCGGTTCGACCTTCTTCGGCTCATTTGCGTCCGCCTCTTTGTTCTCCTCCTTTTTCTCGCCTTCCTTCTTCTTTTTCGCTTCAGCTTCCGATTCGGTCAGAACGTCGTATTCCGCTTTTGAGAGTTTGGACCGATCATACGCCTCCTGAGTGAAGTACATTTCGTAAACATCCTCCTCGGTTTTTGCTCCGTAGCCGTCGCCATGGAGACCGTATTTGTCGGAGAGCCAGATCATCGATTTTCCGTCCATCATCCAGCGCGGATACATGCAGTTGTAGCCGCTATTGGTCAGATTGGTCAGCTGCTGCTGGCCTCCGGCGTCAATCAGCCCGGCTTCGGATACAAAGCTCTCCGGGTTAAGGAAGTTGACGAGAAACCACTTTCCGTCCGGTGACCAGTCAAACCATTGGTCGCCGTCTGCATAGGAATAGTTCTTGTCACCAGGGAGAATCAGGCGTGACTGTTTCGTCTCCAGGTTGATGACCTTCAGCGTTGTCCGGTTCTCGAGGTAGGCGACCTCTTTGCCGTCCGGCGAATACTTGGGCTGGAAGTTCTCCTGGTCGTTCTCAAGGATTGGGTGGACGTCGACCACGGTCGAATTGAAGAAGTAGGGTTCCTTTTCTTTTGGCTGGGCAATGGACGCTTCATAGATTCCCCACGGTTTGCCGTACTCCGCCGCAAACACAATTCGGCGTCCGTCGGGACTAAACGATATGTTGCGCTTCTGCCCCGGCGTATTGGTGATTCGCTTGGTCTCACCTTCATCGATGGAGGCGACGTAAATATCCCCTCGAACCACAAACGCGAACTCCTTACCATTCGGGCTCACGTTCATTTCGGTGACGTTGTCCGTGTAGTTTTTGATTTGGGTCTCGGCGACGCTGTCGCTTAATCCGACTTGGATGCTGACCTTCTCCGGCTGCGATGCTCCGGTTGGAAGGGTGTAAATTTCCCCGTCGTATCCGAAACAGAGTTTGCCATTGTTGGCAACGCTAAGGAATCGGACCGGATTGCGCTGGAAACTGGTAATCTGGCGCTCTGTTCCAGGCTGGCCGTTCGTCAACTGGACCCGCCAAATATTAAATGACCCGCTCTGCTCGCTCAGGTAATAGATGGCGCTTTCATCCGGAGACCAGACCGGTTCGCGGTTCTCTCCTCGGTACGTTGAGATTTGCGTGTGGTCACCTGTTCTGGAGTCATACACCCAGACATCGTGCGCGACAGAGAAGGACTCATGTTTCCGCCACGGATCTTCGTATCCTTTCATGTCTTCATAGAGAATGCGGGTTTGATCTCGGTCATACCGCGCGTGCAACGCCGGTGTCGTCAGAATCATTTCTGGAGCCAGACCACCATGGATCGAGACCTTATAAAGCTGGGTGAAAATCTTCTGGGGAAACATCGAGCTGTCCGCCGATCCGATCCGGTTTTCGTTGAACAAGACGTACTGTCCATCCGGAGTGAAGCTTGTTGGCACACTGTTCGTCGAGTAGGTCGTTAGCCGCCGGGACGGACCGCCTTGTGAACTGATCACGAAGACGTCGTCGTGCCCGTACCGGTCGGATGAAAAAGCGATCAGTTTTCCATCCGGGGACCAGACCGGGGAGGAATCATGCGCTGGACCGGCAGTGAGTGCGGTGGCCAAGCCGCCGGTTGCGGGAACGGTGAATAGGTGTCCGCGAAAACTGAATGCGATTGTTCTTCCATCCGGCGAAATCGCCGGATATCGCAGCCAGAGGGGATTGCTTTCGGCCCCGAGAGCAGGGGGGGACGATTCAGGTGTAGTTGCGAACAGTGACTTGGCCACTGGACCAAGACCCACGGCCAGAACGGCGATTCCGAGGCGGACAAAAGCTGATCTGGCGTTTGACACGAACGAAGCTGAATTGAACATCGGTACCAGAACAGATGCAGATTCTGTCGGTTTTTAAATAGAATTTGTTACTTTGTACTTTCACCCGGGAACAGATCATTATCGGCATCATCATCGTACTTGCTGTCGCCTTTGATACCTTCGCGAAGTCACGCCGGCGGGCCGGATGATTGACGCGCTTCGCCGGAGAGATTCTATTAAATAGTTGGAATTGCCTCTTTTTTACTTTGTTGTATTGACCTCCTCTCGAATCGAATGAGTTGGCTCCGAGTAGTTCCTGGCAATGCCGGGTACGTTATGCACCGTCTGTATCCAACTCGATGTATGCGGTTGGGGATCGCGATCGCAATAATGATTTGCGCTTCCGTCCAAGTCCTTTTTGGCTGGGGCGCGGAAGGACATCGGGCTGTCGCGGCGCTGGCCCAGGAGTTGATTACCGCCGAGACGCGCAACAAGGTGCAGGCGCTCTTGAGTCAGAGTGGGGAGCGCGACTTGGCGAGCGCATCGACCTGGGCAGACGACATTCGCCCGCACGCGCGCTCGGATAGACCGCGACCGCAGGACGCTGATGCTTTTAACGGCCGGTTTCCAGATAATGCGAACTGGCATTACGTCAACTTGCCGCTCGGGACGAGTTCGTTTGCGGAAGCGGCACGCTTTATCACCGGCAAGAGCGATGTGGTAGACGCAATCGAGCGCTGTATTGCTGTCCTTGAAACATCCGAGCCTGCGGCGAACGAAATCAGCAGGCCAGACGCGCTCCGGCTCCTGGTACACTTTGTCGGCGATATCCATCAGCCGTTGCATTGTGGCACGGGATTTTACAGGATTTCCGAAACCGGACCCCCGGTTCTGGTAACCGATCCGAATGAGGTCGCAGGCCTGGCTAATGATCGCGGTGGCAATAATCTGTTTTACGGACCGAAGGATGTACTCCATGCGTTTTGGGACCTGGATTTGGTTGAAGATATTGCCGGCACCTTTGATTTTCGTTTGCTTACCGCGTTTCTGAGACATGAGTATCAGCATGGGTCATGGCCGGCGACGCCGGGAGACTATCATCGCTGGGCTGAAGCTTGGGCGATCGAATCGGTCAAAGCCGCCAACTTGGCCTATGCCGGGATTCGGTTCAATTCCGTTGAAACGATGGGCGACCCGAACTCGCTTTGGATTGGGATATCGCTGCCCGCCGATTACGAGGAGAAAAATCGAGTCGTGGCAGCGCATCAATTAACAAAAGCAGCCGTTCGACTGGCGCAGCTCCTGGACAAGATCAGGTGGCCGTAGCCGGGGAGACTACGAAGGACGATTGCCGTTTTTTCATTTGATCTGGATACCGGTTCCGGCCGGTGGGGCTTCTGGATTACATTGAGATTACCCGTTCGGGTGATATGATTCGCTCAATGAGAAAAAACGCCTGACAGGCGGGTAAAATGACGTTTTGTGCGAAACGAGGACGCTTTTCCGATCAACGGCGGGCAACAAATGGACGATAGAGATGTATAGATGAATTTTGTTCGAGGCAACTTTCGGCTGACACGTGTGCTGCTGTGCCTTGCGCTGGCAACCGCGGCCAATGTGCCCGCGAGAGCCGACGACACCTGGCACAACGTTTATCGCAGCCTGAAGCATTTCTTTACCGGCAAATCGGGAAGCAGCCCAACGCCGACCACTCATCACCACGTCAAACACTCGGCGAACCACGAGAAAACCGAAGAGGCTCCGCAAGCTTCACCTTCGCCTTCAGCCTCCGTTACCACCGCACAGGAGGTCGTGCTTCCACCAGGCCAGTCTGCGACACCTCGTGTTGTTGTTTTGCCGGCTTCGACGCCCGCGCCAACCCCTGCAGTCACCAATTCCCAGAACATTGCCGGTCCGGGTGCCACACCAAATTCATCCAGCGAACAGCCGACGCCGCCACCGCCGATAGCCATCAAGTCAACTGATTCGGCTTCAAAATCGGATTCCGCAACAGCGGTCGAACCGGTCTTGCGTTCGTTGTCCGACCAAGAAGCTGCATGCAGTCCCACCCCGACACCCTAGCCTGCATGGCTCATCCCTGGGCCAGATGAGCCAGGCAGGCTGTTTCAGCAGACGCGCAGCGTTTGCTGACTCGCCATGAAACAGGTCCGGGCGTAGAGTGCCCGGCAGAAAGCTTACGAAGTAAGATTCAAACCAGAACAGCTTATGGAACCAACGTCGGCGCAGGACGAGGCAAAAAAAGTGGCGGCAGCCCGGGCTATCGAACGATTTCTCAAGGACGGAATGACGATAGGACTTGGATCAGGAACGACTTCCCGATGGTTTGTGCGCATTCTCGGCGAACGCGTTTCGCAAGGACTGCGAGTCATCGGGGTATCAAGCTCGAAATCGACAGCAGAACTCGCGCAGGAGGTAGGCGTCCCGCTTGCCGACCTCAATGAAGTCGGTCAGCTGGATATGACCATTGATGGTGCAGACGAGATCGATGGCAAAGGCCGGATGATCAAAGGAGGCGGCGCTAACTTGTTGTGGGAAAAGATTGTCGCTTCCGCCTCGAACAAGATGGTCTGCATTGTAGACGGATCAAAACGAGTCGAGCGGCTCGGCCGGTTCCCGCTCCCGGTCGAAGTGGTTCCTTTCGCCTGGCGCAGCACCGAGCGCCACCTTATCAAGCTCTTCGAGGCGCAGGGCTTCGGGTCTGCAAAGATCGACGTGAGAGGTGGCCTGGAAAAACCGCTGATTACCGATAGCGGTCACTATCTTCTCGATTGCCATCTGGAAGCGATAGCCAATCCCGAAGCGCTTGCGGATAAATTGAACCAGATTCCGGGTGTCGTTGAGCATGGCTTGTTCATTGGAATCGCGACTGACGCAGTAGTGGGCTTTGCCGATGGAAAGGCGGAAGTGCTGAACTTCAGCACCCATCAGGAACATGGTGGCGTGACGAGTGGCGCGCCTGCTTAGCGGCAAGGGTAGAACGGTTATTCAACGACGCGGGAAACCGAAGCAAACATCTGAGTTGTCGGAACGGTAAATGTCATCGGCGGCTTCGGTGCTCTTATCGAAGCTGTTTCGACCTCCCGGAGGTCGCATTTTTCAGACAAATCAGCGATTTCCGCGAATGTCAGAGGCCGGTCGAAGCGGCGCTCTGAGAGATACTGCCGGGAGCATTTGGCTCGGGTCGAATTGAAGGTTTGGTTTACCGGAAGATTAGCGTAATACATAAATATTAGATTGACCAGTCGGTATAAATAAATAACAAAAAAAAGAGCTCCTTGAAGTCCCTTAAGCGGGTACTGCCACTCGGGATGCGCCTATGAGCCGGAACACCCCGTCTTTTAAGCAGTTCAAGACATTCGGTTCGTTTTCGACCTTCGCATGTGCAATCAGGCCGTTCGCGTAACAGAAGACCTCGCGCGCCAATTCTACAGGGTCCTTGACGTGCACAGAACCTTCGGTGTCGGCATCGCGCAAAGCGGAGGCTAGATACTTCATTGTCCGCTCGGACAGTTCGTGGGCCTTCCGCCGGATCTGCTCGTCTTGAGTGCTCAATTCTGAGCCGATGGAGGCGAATGGGCACCCGCACATTTTGCCAAATTTTTCGTACTTCGCCGTCTGATCCTGGACGATGCGGTCGCAGTACTTCTCGAGGCGCTCGAGCGGCGGGATCTGCGAAGAAAAAAGCCCGTCCATCAGGGCTCGTTTCTTATTCCAGTGATCTTCGTAAGCGGCAGCTGCAAGGTCGGATTTGGATTTAAAAGCGTAATAGAAACTGCCTTTATTAACGCCCGCCCGGTTGCAGATATCATCGACGCTGACTGACCCGTAACTATTCTCCCAGATCAGCTCGAGGGCTGTGTTGAGGAGTTTCTGTTTGGTATCACTCTCGCGTTTCACGAGCGCAACTTATTTGACTAGTTGGTATAGTGCAAGTGTAATTTTGTATTTATTCGAGGATGAATCGTCACTCGGTCCGACCAGGACCGATCAGTATTGGACGACCCGAGGCAGTGCCTGGGATTGTTCGACCCACTTGATCAGATGTTCTCGGCTGGGGACAACTTTCACTGGAGGATATCGATCCCCAAAGGAATAAAGGTTCGCGAGTTTGCGAGCGAGCTTAAAGTGCCGGGGCGAAGAGATTTCCGAATCATCAACGCGGAACACGGAGCGACCAAAGCCGATCGGTCCATGAACGCGGGAGTCGTGCCAAACGATAGACGACCAGTCAGAACCTGTTATTCTTCTCCGTTTCATGAAGATTAACCGCGCTCTCATTTCTGTTTCCGACAAGGCGGGTATCGTCCCATTCGCACGGCGGCTCACCGAACGGGGGATCGAGATCGTTTCCACGGGCGGAACGGCTGCTTTGCTCAAAACTGAGTCAGTTCCGCACATTGAAATCAATAAATTTACTGGATTCCCCGAGATTCTGAGCGGACGAGTCAAGACGCTGCATCCGAAAGTCCATGGCGGCCTGTTGTATTTGCGTGACAATCCGGACCATCAGCGTCAGGCGGCGGAGAACGAGATCGTGCCGATCGACCTTGTCGTGGTGAACCTCTACCCGTTTGAGAGCACAGTCGCGCGGTCCGACGTGAAGATGGAACAGGCGATTGAACAGATCGATATTGGCGGGCCCTCGATGATGCGAAGTGCCGCCAAGAATTATCGCTCGGTGACGGTTGTGACCGATCCCGCCGACTACGACACAGTGTTGGAGGAACTTAAGGAGCACGAAGGCGAAACCACGTTGGCGCTCCGTGAGCAGTTCGCGATCAAAGTATTCCTGCTGACAGCGCGATACGATCAGGCGATTGCAAATTTTCTGCGCCGAGAGCCGATTGGGAGCGGCTCGTTCACCCTATCGCTTCCTTTAGAAACACGGTTGCGTTACGGCGAAAACCCGCACCAGGGCGCCGGTTTGTATGGTCATTTCCAAGAATATTTTCAGAAGCTCCATGGCAAGGAGCTTTCGTATAACAATATTCTCGATATTGATGCCGCAGGGCGGCTCATTCGCGAATTCCCGGAGTCGACCGTCGCAATCCTGAAACACACGAACCCGTGTGGAGTCGGTTCGGATCCCAATCTGCGCGAAGCCTGGGTGAAGGCGTTTGCCACGGACAAGCAGGCGCCGTTTGGCGGAATCATCATTTGCAATCGTCCTCTCACGGAGCCTTTGGCACGCGCAATCTCGGAAATATTCAGCGAAGTCATCATTGCGCCGGAATTCGAACCGGATGCGAGAGCGCTGCTCCAGAAGAAAAAGAATTTGCGGTTAATGAAGATGCTTCCCGAACCGGGGGAGGAGGTTGCCGAGCCGGACGTACGGTCGGTTGTTGGGGGGGTGCTGGTGCAGGAGAGAGACGATGCCAGACTCCAGGAACCAGAACGCCACGTGGTCTCGGCGAGACCGCCTACGGCGGAAGAGATGAAGTCAATGCTATTCGGTTGGCGGGTCGTAAAGCATGTCAAATCGAATGCCATCGTTTATGTCTCGCAGGATCGAACTCTTGGAATTGGTGCGGGTCAGATGGCTCGTGTCGATTCGTCGCGGATCGCTATTTGGAAAGCAAAAGAGGCGGGACTTTCGCTCAGAGGGAGCGCGGTCTGCAGCGACGCATTTTTCCCTTTCGCCGACGGATTGATTGCGGCCGCCGAAGCAGGTGCAACGGCTGCGATTCAGCCGGGTGGCTCTGTCCGGGATCAGGACGTGATTGCTGCTGCGAATGAACGGCAGATGGCAATGGTCTTTACCGGAGTACGTCACTTCAAGCATTAATGAAGAGCCGTGGGCGGCGAGGAGAGACCTCACTTGGCTCCGATGTTTGGACAGACTTTATTTTGCGCTTTGATGAGTACCGTTGAGTCTAAGAATCCATGGTTAAACTAGGAGTCAACATCGATCATATCGCGACCCTGCGCCAGGCGCGTTACGCGGACATGATCGATTCGCCAAATTGTGAGCCGGACATTCTGGAAGCCGCGTCTGCGTGTGAACGAGCCGGCGCAAGCGGCATTACCGTGCACCTGCGTGCGGATCGGCGGCATATTCAGGACCGGGATGTCTTTCGCTTGAGGGACAGCATCATGACGAAACTGAACCTCGAGATGGGGAACACGCCCGAGATCGTCGAAACCGCGTTAAGAGTTCTTCCGGACGAAGTCTGTCTGGTACCTGAAAACCGCCAGGAAATTACCACGGAAGGGGGTCTGAACGTTACGCGGCATTCAAAGGCCCTCAAACAGACGGTTGACCGGCTTCACACCGCCGGAATCCGGGTCAGCATGTTCATCGAGCCGGAGGCCGCGCAAATTGAAGCGAGCAGCGACGTGGGAGCGGAAGCGGTGGAGTTGCATACCGGTGCGTTCGCGAATTTGTCAGCCGAATTAAAGCAGGATGAGGTGGATCGACTGGAAGCAGCGGCCGTGTTGGCTATGGAAAGAGGGCTTGTGGTAAATGCGGGTCACGGGATCAACTACTCAAACGTCCGTTTGCTCACCGCAATTCCGCACTGGAACGAATTTAACATTGGCCATTCGATTGTCGCGCGCGCCGTTTCGA
>Ga0209656_10000557_pt1 | contig 24540 bp, 23 predicted proteins | sample BogFormECP12_OM2_FD_188239 | JGI IMG/M metagenome (GOLD analysis project Ga0209656, IMG submission 188239) | Bog forest soil microbial communities from Calvert Island, British Columbia, Canada - ECP12_OM2 (SPAdes) (version 2) | ecosystem: Environmental > Aquatic > Freshwater > Wetlands > Bog ... | reverse complement strand
GCCGACACCTCTCCAGCAAAAGGCTCATGACCTCCTCGGCCTCACCCGTACCCAGTAGAAACCCCCTCTCGCGTATAATTATCGCGCTAAATCAGTGGCTTCCATGTTCGCAAAGAAGGAAGCTCCGGCTAGACCAGCTGAGTGACACTCAGGTGGAAGAAGTAAAACTTCTGCTCAAGGAGCGTCTAATCTGCCTCCGTTGCAGACCAGGCTTCGACGCTGGCGCCGGCAAGCGCGCGGACGCGCTCTTCGTCCTTGGCGAATTCGGCAGCCGCGCCCGAATAGACGACGCGACCGTCGTCGAGCACATAGGCGCGGTCGGCGATTTCGGTCGCAACGCGCACGTTCTGCTCGACCAGGAGGATCGAGATGCCCTCCCTTCGCGCCGATGTAACGACCTTGAAGACCTCTTGCACAATCAACGGCGCAAGACCTTGCGACGGTTCGTCGAGGATCAGCAGCCGGGGGTTGAGAACCAGCGCCCGGGCAATCGCCAGCATCTCCTGCTCGCCGCCCGAGAGCTGACGCCCCTTGTTGCGGCGGCGCTCCGCCAGACGCGGAAACAGCTCATGGATTCGCGCAATCGTCCATGGCCCCGGTCGTTCGAGCGGCACCATCAAGTTCTCGTCGACCGTCAGGTTGGGAAAGATGCGCCGTCCTTCGGGGACGTAGCCGACGCCGAGCGCGGCGATCCGGTAAGGCGGCCAAACGGTTGTCGTATGGCCGAAGATGCGCACCGTTCCGTCGCGCGGTGGGGTCAGCCCGACCAGACTGCGCAAGGTCGTGCTCTTGCCGGCACCATTGCGGCCCAGCAGCGTTACGATTTCGCCCTCGCGCAGCTCGAGGTCAACGCCGTGCAGGATGTGGCTCTTGCCGTAGAAGGTGTGCAGGCCTTCCGCGGCCAGCACCGGCCCGCTCATGCAGGCTGCCCCAGATAGGCCGCCTGCACCGCCTCGTTCGCGGCTATCTGTTGCGGCGTGCCCTCGGCCAATAGCGTGCCCTCGGCCAAGACCATGATACGGTCGGCAAGGCCGAAAACGACGCGCATGTCGTGCTCGATTAGTACGATCGAGAGCTTGTGGTCCTTGTGCAGCTGGCGAATGAGTTGGGTGATGTTGTCGGTTTCCTGATCGCCCATCCCGGCGGTCGGCTCATCGAGCAGAAGCAGCCGCGGGTTCAGAGCGAGCGCCATCATGATCTCGGTGGCGCGCTGGTCGCCGTGGCTCAGTTCTCCGACGAGCCGGTCCTCCCGATCGGCCAAGCCGCCCTGGTCGGAAAGGTCGGTGACCCGCGCGCTGACCACCGCCTCCGCCTCACGCGAGATCCATGGCCGCAGGCGATAGCCCGCCGCGGCCTCGACCGCGATCCGCAGGTTCTCGCGCACCGTCAGCTCTGGAAACACCTCGGTGATCTGAAAGGTGCGGGCGATGCCGCGCCAGACGCGCTGCGCCGGCAGCAGTCTCGTGACATCCTCGCCGTCGAATACGATGCGGCCCGAGCTCGGCGCCAAAAATCCGCTGATCATATTGAAAAAGGTGGTTTTGCCGGCGCCGTTGGGGCCGATCACCGCGCGTAGCTCGCCGGGCTCGACCGCCATCGACACATCGCTGACCGCGACGAGGCTGCCGAACCGCCGCGACACCCGCTCGACCGACAGGAGGCTCATGACAGGGGTCTGCGGCGCATGATGCCGAGAACGCCGCGCGGGAAGAACAGCACGATCAGCACGAAGAACAGGCCAATGAAGGACATCCAGTTCTCGGTGTGGCTCGAGATGTAGTCCTGCAGCACAAGGAAGATCGCTGAGCCGATCAGCGGACCCCAGAACGAGCGCATGCCGCCGAGCACGGCCATGATCACGAAATTGCCCGACTGGTCCCAGCGCAGCGCGCGCGGATCGACGAAATTGTTCATCAGCGCGAACAGCGTGCCGGCGATGCTGACGAAAAAGCAAGAGATGACCCAAGACATCCAGATGTGGCGGTCCACCGGGATGCCGAGGAACCGCGCGCGGCGCTCGTTCTCGCGGATCGCCACCAGAGTGTGCCCAAAGGGTGACCGCAGCAGAAACGCCATCGCCGCCGCACAGATCGCGAACATTATTAGCGCGAAGTAATAGAACGCAGTGGAATTGTTGAGAATGTCGATGCTGGTGAACCCAAGGTCGAGTGGCATACGGTGCCAGGCACTGACCCCATCGTCGCCGTTGGTGAGTGAGAACCATTGGAAGGCGATGAAGTAGAACACCTGGCCGAAGGCGATCGTGCACATCGCGAAATAGACGCCGCGCAGCCGCACGATCATCGGGCCGATCACCGCCGCGGCCGCAGTGCCCACGACAATCCCGACCAGCATGCCCGCGGGCGTGCTCGGGATGAGATACTTGATGGTCAAGGCGGTGCCGTAGGCGCCAAGACCGAAATAGGCCGCGTGGCCGAAGGACAACACGCCGGTGTAGCCGAGCAGGAAATTGAGTGCCGTCACCGCCAGCGCATAGACCACGACTCGGGTGCCGAGCTCGACATAGCTGCCGGCCGCCGGCAGCCAGTACGGCGCCGTCAGCAGCAGGAACCAGATCAGAACGTCGCCAGCGCGCTTATCGAGCCTCGGCATCAGAAACGCCCCTCCTCGCCGAGGAGGCCGCGCGGCCGCACGATCAGCACTGCCGCCATCATCACGTACATCACCGCCTCGCTCGCCGAGGGCAAGAATACGGTGGTAACGCCCGAGACGACGCCGATCAGTATGCCGCCGGCGAGCGTGCCGGGGAGCGAACCGAGCCCGCCGACAATGATCGCGATGAAGCTCGGCATGATCAAGTTGTCGCCAATTGTCGGCTGCAACCCGAGCATACCGACCGCCAGCACACCCGCGAGGCCGGCGAGATAGATCCCGAGGCCGAAATTCAGGCTGCGCAACACCCGCACGTTGACGCCCAGAACAGAGACGGTTTCGAGGTCGAGCGTTCCGGCGCGAATGCGCAAGCCCAGGCGCGTGTGGTTCAGGATCACGAACAGACCGAGCACCGCGGCCGCGACCAGGATCATCATGAAGACGCGGTAGCCCGTCAGGAAGAAGTATTCGCTGCTCAACGGCGCCGCGAGCCAGCCCGGGATTTGATAGGGCAGGCTCTGCGCGCCCCAGATGAAGCGCGTTCCGTCCTCGATCATGAAGGCCAGCCCGAAGGTCAAGAGTAGGCCGTAGAGCGGATCGCGCCCATAAAGCGGGCGAATCAGCACTCGCTCGATGGCGATGCCGATCAAGGCGACGAGAAACGGTGACGCCAACAGCGCGCCCCAGAACCCCAGATAGGGCTGGAGCGTATAGGCGAGATAGCCGCCGATCGCCAGGAACCCGCCATGGGCGAAGTTGATGACCCCGGACAGGTTAAGGATCAGGGACAGGCCGAGCGCCATCAGCGCATAGAATGCGCCGATGATCAGTCCGTTGAAGACATTGAAGAGCAGCAGCTGCGTCATGTGGCAGTCACGGACTTTCTAACCCCCTACGGCGTTTAAGGGTCAGGCCCACCAGTTGCAATCGGCGGGCCTGACGAATACCAACGACGGCACAGGGTGCGAACCCCTAAAACCGACCGGGCCGCGATGGCGCGGCCCGGCTCACAAAAGTCGTTACGACGGCCAATCCATCCGGCAGCCGGTCTGGTCGACCGGCAGGGCGGCCTCGTCGCCCTTGACGAGCTGCGACACCTTGAACAGGTCTTCCGGATCGCCGCCGGCCGGAGCAGGCTGCGATTGGCCCACAAAAAGCGTCGGCATCAATTGGTTGTCGCCAATACGGTAGTACGGGTTGTTTGGCATCAGCGCCACTTCCGGTGGCAAGACTAGACCTTGCATCGCCTTGGCCAGCTTGATCGGCTCCAGCGATTTGGCCTTGTCGGCGGCGAGTTTGCAGGTCCAGATCGCGGTGTAGCCGAACCAGGTGCGCGCTGTCGGCACCTTGCCGCCGCTCTTCTTGCGGATGTCCGCGACGAACTCCTCGACATGCGGCACGCCGGGCTGCTTCCAGTACCACTCGAACACCCAGTCTCCGAACAACGCATTGGGCGGCAGACCCTCGTTCACTTCGAGCTCCTGCTGCGCGCCGGCGATGTGCAATTTCTTGTCGAGCCCGAATTGCACCGCCTGCTTGAGGCAGTTGATCATGTCGTCGCCCGCGAGCAATAGGATCAGCGCGTCGGGGTTCGTCGATTGCGCCTTGATCAGATTGGCCGAGAAATCCGTGGTGCCGAGCGGCGTGAAGTCCGCGCCGAACTTGGTGCCGTTGGCTGCTTTCAGGCTCGCCTCGAAGCCGTCTTGTAGCGAGTGGCCGAACGCGTAATCGGTCGTGATGAAATACCATTTTTTGCCGTAACTATCGAGCAGCAGCTTGGAGACAGAGTTGGTTTCCATGCGCGTCGTGTTGCACACGCGGAATACGTTCCAGTGGCATTGCGTACCAGTGACCGAGTCGGTATGGCCGCCCGGCACAATGTGGAATACGCCCTTCTGGTTGCTGGTGTTCGCCATCGCCTGCGCCAGCGCCGAGTTGATGTTGCCGATCAGGAAGTCAACCTTGTCGCGGTCGATCAGCTTGAGCGCCTTTTGCACGGCGGTCGCGGTATCGCCACTTGTCGAGTCCTCGACCAGCAGTTCCACCTGGCGGCCGTCGATGCCGCCCTTGGCGTTGATCTGCTCGATCGCGAGCTGCGCGCCGATCAATTCGTTCTTGCCGAGCGCGGCGAAGGTGCCGGTCAGTGGGTTGTCGAGGCCGATCTTTACGGTATCGGCGGCGCGCGCGGTCAGCACGAAGGGCGCCGCAAGTTGCGCGACACCGGCGGCGGCCGCCGCCTTGATGATCATCCTACGGTCAAGCTTTTTCGAAGCGGTTCTACTGATCACAACCTTCCTCCCTCTCATCGCGGTGGTAGATCGCCTTCCGGCGAGGCGTCCCCGCCGATTGCGTTCGCGTGCAAATTGCAGGCTTCTTGAGCCACAGCACGCTTAGGAAAGAAAGCAAAATTTCGGTGATCGAGCGAAACCGCTTCGCGGGTGCTCGACGGGCACGATAGTTCGAGCCGAACAGCCCATCGCGGCGGGGTTGCCATCATAGGCACACCGCTTCAATGGTCGCCGCAACATCCCGCCGGAGCCGGCCTTGGATGGTGCGATGAGACAAGCTCCTAGACAGGTGTCAGCGGCCGGTACGGCTCTGCCGGGAGCTCGATGCGGATCGCATCACCCGGGCGGATCTCGCCGCCGGCAATCACGACGCCCATGATGCCGGCCTTGCGGGACGAGGTTGCCGTATTCGTCGCGTCCCAACGTCGCCCCCATCAACCCCGGCCGAATGCGGTCGAGCTGGGCGCAAGGGTTGCGCAGACCAGTAACCAGTAACCTCGACGACCGCCGAGCTACCGAGATAGAGTCGCGCGCTAGTCGGCAGCCCCAGCAAATCGACGCCGCGCGTCGTCACGTTCTCGCCCATCTGCTCGGCCGAGACGGCGAGGCCCCGTTCCCTCAGCTCATCATGCAGTTCGGCATGGATCAGGTGCACTTGGCGCAGATTGGGCTTGTTCGGGTCGCGTGCCACCCGCGAGCGATGCTTGACCGTGGCGCCCGAATGCGCGTCGCCTTCGACGCCGAGCCCGACCAGCAGCCGGATGGTGTCCTCGTTCGGCTTGACCAGTGTGTGTCTCGCGCTACGGCTGACCGATGTCACGACTCCGGCCATGATGATCTCCCGATCAGCTTCGCGCTTCGGCCTCGAGCAGCCCGAGCGCCACTTTCATGGCCGCCTGCCGCACCGCCGAGCGGTCTCCGGCGAAGACACGGCGCTCGGTCCGGCTCGGTCCGTCACGCCGCGACACGCCAAAAATGACGAGGCCGACGGGTTTAGCGGCGCTGCCGCCGCCGGGGCCGGCGACGCCGATGACCGAGATCGCGAGATCTACAGGGGCGCGGGCGACGGCGCCCTCGGCCATCGCCGCGGCGGTCTCGGCGCTGACCGCACCGTGCGCGGCGATGGTTTCCGGCGCAACCCCGAGCAATTCCGACTTCGCCTCGTTCGAATAGGCGACAAAACCGCGCTCGACGACGTCCGACGAGCCCGCGACCGCCGTCAACGCCCCGGCAACCAACCCTCCGGTGCAGGATTCGGCGGTCGCGACATGCCAACCGCGAGCCCGGCAGGCATCGAGAACGGATTGCGCGAGGGTCAGGGTTTCAACTTCGAACACCAGGGACTCCGCCGATTGCAAGCAGACCCGACAACAAGGCGACAGCGTAGACCGCCGCCAGGAGATCGTCGAGCATGATGCCAAGCCCACCCTTGACGTGGCGGTCGGCCCACCGCACTGGCCAAGGCTTCCAGATGTCGAAGAACCGGAACAGCAGAAAGGCGAGGGTGTAGGCAAGGGGGTCGAGAGGTGCCGGCACCAGGACGAGCCATTGCCCCGCGACCTCGTCGATCACGATCGCCCTAGGGTCCTCGATGCCGCTCGCCTTGGCGACGGTCGCCGCAGCCCACCAACCAAGCGCAAAGGCGATGCCAACGGTACCGGCGAGACCGAGGACACCCCATAGGTAGACGATTGCCCAGGCGACGGGCAGCGCGGCGAGCGATGCCCAGCTCCCCGGCGTGATCGGTAAAAAGCCTGCGCCGAACCAGGTGGCGACCAGCACTGCCGGATGCCAGAGCGGCAGGCGGAGGGAGCGACGAACAGGCGGTTTCAGAGTGGCAGGCGCACGGTGGCGACCGCTTGTGCGGCGACGCCCTCGCCGCGGCCGGTAAAGCCCAGCTTGTCAGTCGTCGTCGCCTTGACGCTGACGCGGGCAGGCGCAATGCCGAGGATCGCGGCGACCCGCTCGATCATCGCCGCGCGATAGGCGACGATCTTGGGCCGCTCGCAGATGATCGTCACGTCGACAGCAGCCACCACACCCCCTCGCTCGCGGACGAGATCGGCGGCGTGGCGGAGAAACTGGTCGGAGGGGGCACCACGCCAGCGCGGATCGCTCGGTGGGAAATGCGCGCCGATATCGCCGGCGCCGACGGCTCCGAGCACCGCGTCGGTCAAGGCGTGGAGACCGACATCAGCATCGGAATGACCGGCGAGGGTCGCCTCGTGCGGGATCTCGATCCCGCAGATTCGGACCTGATCGCCCGGAGTGAAGGCGTGCACGTCGAAGCCCTGACCGACGCGAATATCTCCCTGCCGCGCCGCGATCAGCCGCTCGGCAGCGGCTAGATCTTCGGTCGTCGTCACCTTTAGATTGTCCTCGCTGCCTTCGACCACGAGCGGAGCCAACCCCGCAGCTTCGACGACCGCGGCGTCGTCGGTCAGCGCGCGACCCATCGCAGCGCGGTGCGCGGCGAGGATCACGTCGAAGTGAAAGCCCTGGGGCGTCTGCGCCCGCCACAGGGCGGAACGATCGATCGTCGCTCGGATCACTCCGTCTTCGGCGCGTTTGATCGTGTCGCGTACCGCCAGGCAGGGGATTGCCGCCTGTGCCCGGTCGAGCCCGTCGATGACCCTGTCGACCAGCGCCGAATTGGAAAACGGCCGCGCTCCGTCGTGGATCAACACCCGCCGCGGGCGATAAGGCGTCAATGCCTCGAGCCCGAGCCGGACCGAGTCCTGCCTGGTCGAACCGCCCGCCGTCGGCGGCATTACGTGCAGACCGACGACGGCACGCTCGTACAACCCCCTGTCCTCCGGCCGGATCGCCACCAGCACATCAGAGACCCGCGGATGCCCGGCGAGTGCCGCGACCGCATGACGCAGCACGCTGGCGCCGCCGAGCGCGAGGTATTGCTTGGGCACGGCACCGCCGAACCGACTGCCCCGACCGGCCGCGACGACTAGGGCATATACGGAAGTCATCCCCGAATTTAGCGCACGATTCAGGGTCTCGCCATCGCCTGGAGTCGGGTATATCCAACCCGCCCCGATGCAAAGCGCCACATATTGCGATAATCACGATCCTAAAGTCGCCTAATTCGCATCGCAGAGTTCCGCCCGATAGCGGCTTCCGAGACGGGATCGCGGCCGGAGGAAGAGCAACGATCCGCGTTGAGCGAGAACCGCGCGGGCGCGGTGGACGGCCGTTTTATGAGGAAGCGGACGGGCAATTTTGCGGCCACTCTGGGCGCGCGGTCATTACAACCTGAAGGAGAGATGTTGCTGCAGATTTTCTGCAGATTTAGCGACGATTAATTACCGAGACAACCCTTCATTGTGGCTCGGGGCAGCCCAGGATACCGGCTCGGTTGGTATCGAATCGACCGCTCCGCCCTGATATTGCAGTGCAACACGAAAGGATTTAATATCTGCCTAAGAGCTGAGCAGGCCTTATTATTGCATAATCTATGAGCATTTCGGTCGGCCCATCGGTGCTTGACGACCCGGTTATCCTCGCCCCGATGTCGGGCGTAACCGATCTGCCATTCCGGCGGCTCGTCAAGCGCCTGGGGGCGGGTCTCGTCGTCTCCGAGATGATCGCCAGCGAGGCCATGATCCGCGAGACCCGACAGTCGCTGACGATGGCGCGAAGCTGCCCGGAAGAGCAGCCCATGGCGGTTCAGCTAGCCGGCTGCGAGCCGCAGGTGATGGCCGAGGCGGCAAAGCTCAACGCTGATCGCGGCGCACGGATCGTCGACATCAATTTCGGCTGTCCGGTGAAGAAAGTGGTCAATGGCCATGCCGGCTCGGCGCTGATGCGCGACGAGATCCATGCCGCGCGTATCCTGGAGGCGACGGTCAGGGCGGTCGACCTGCCGGTTACACTAAAAATGCGTACCGGCTGGGATGAACGTAATCGCAACGCGCCCCGGCTCGCCCGGATCGCCGAAGCATGCGGCATCAGCATGATCACTGTGCATGGTCGCACACGATGCCAGCTTTATTCCGGCTCTGCCGATTGGAAGTTCATTCGTCTGGTCAAGGACGCGGTAAAAATCCCAGTCATCGCCAATGGCGACATCGTCAGCCTCGAGGATGCCGATCAGGCGTTGCGGGAGTCGGATGCCGACGGCCTGATGATCGGTCGCGGATGCTGTGGACGGCCGTGGTTCGCTCGCCAGGTGGCTGATTGGCTCAGGAACCGCTCACTTACTCCAGACCCGCCGCTGAGCGCACAACGCGATATCGTGCTCGGCCATTATGAAGATATGCTGAGCCATTATGGTAGCGAGGCAGGCTCGCGCCTGGCCCGCAAGCACATCGCCTGGTATTCGAAAGCTCTCCCCGGTTCGGCGGAATTCCGTGCTGCCGTCAATCAAACGATCGAGGTCAATCGCGTCAAAGACTTGATCCGCTCTTTCTACGAGCCGCTGTTGGCTCTCCGGGCGGCGTAGCCGTGGCGTGGCCCCGACGGCGGGGAAGCGCGCCCACGCCCAGCCCAAAAACCCATTCCGTCGCCGATGACGGGCTGGATGCGGCGGTGATCCTGGGGGCACTGCCCGATCCCGTCATCGTCATCGATCGCCGCGAACGTATTCTCTTCGTCAACCCGGCAGCCGAGCAGTTTCTAGGCTCCGGCGCCGCCGCGTTGCGCGGCAGCTCACTGGCTGATTTCGTGGCGCCGAATAGCCCGCTGCTCGCACTCGTCGATTCGGTATGGCGCGTCGGCAACACGATTTCCGAGTATGACATGCTGCTCGAAGGACCACGGCTCGGCAGCCGCTCGGTAACGATCCAGGGAGCGCTGACCGGCGAGGGGGCAGACAAGCTGATCCTGACACTGCACGAGCGCTCGATGGCGGAAAAGATGGACCGCCAGCTCATCCATCGGAATGCCGCCCGATCGATCACGGCAATGGCCGCGATGCTCGCGCACGAGGTCAAGAACCCGCTCTCGGGGATCCGCGGCGCGGCCCAGCTGCTCGAGCAGGACGTTGATGCGGCCGGACGCGAGCTTACGCAGCTGATCTGCGACGAGACCGACCGGATTGTCGCTCTCGTCGATCGGATGGAGGCGTTCTCCGACCATCGGCCGGTTACGCGCGAAGCCGTCAACATCCATGAAGTGCTTGAGCGCGTCCGCAAGGTGGCGCAATCCGGCTTCGCCCGGCATGCCCGTCTCATCGAGGAATACGATCCGTCGCTCCCGTCAGTGCGCGGCAACCGCGATCTTCTCGTCCAGGTGTTTCTCAATCTCGTCAAGAACGCCGCAGAGGCGCTGCCCGGTTCGGATGGCGAAATCATTCTGACGACGGCCTATCGTCATGGTCTGCGTCTTGCCGTGCCCGGTGGCGAGGGACGTCAACATTTGCCGCTGATGGTCTCGGTAACCGACAACGGCGGCGGTATTCCGGAGGATCTGCGTCCGTACTTATTTGACCCGTTCGTCACGACCAAACGGAACGGTACTGGCCTCGGTCTTGCATTAGTCGCCAAGGTGATCGGCGACCACGGTGGCATCATCGAGTTCGACAGCCAGCCTCGGCGGACGGTGTTCCGGGTGTTTCTGCCTGTGGTCGCGCAAGATGGTATCGGATGATGGCCTCGACGATCCTGGTGGCCGATGACGATCGCGCGATCCGGATGGTGCTCAACCAGGCGCTGATCCGGCTCGGGCACGACGTGCGGATGACCGGCAATGCCGCGACCTTATGGCGATGGGTCGCCGACGGCGAGGGCGACCTCGTCATTACCGACGTCATCATGCCGGACGAGAATGGCCTCGACCTGATACCGCGCATCAAAAAGATCCGCCCGGAGCTGCGGATCATCGTCATGAGCGCGCAGAACACGTTGTTGACTGCGGTCAAGGCGACCGAACGCGGCGCTTTCGAATACCTGCCCAAACCGTTCGATCTGCGCGAACTCGTCAGCGTCGTCGAACGTGCGCTGGCCGCCCCACATGATGCACCGGCATCGCTGTCCGAGGACGATATCCAAGATCAGCTACCCCTGATCGGCCGCTCGCCGGCGATGCAAGAGATCTATCGCATCCTCGCCCGGCTGATGGGAACCGATTTGACGGTGACGATCATGGGCGAAAGCGGCACCGGCAAGGAGTTGGTGGCGCGCGCTCTGCACGATTTTGGCAAGCGCCGAAGCGGCCCGTTCGTCGCAATCAACATGGCCGCGATCCCGCGCGAGTTGATCGAGAGCGAGCTGTTCGGCCATGAGAAAGGCGCGTTCACCGGGGCTACCGCGCGCAGCATGGGGCGGTTCGAGCAGGCGCAAGGCGGAACGCTGTTTCTCGACGAGATCGGCGACATGCCGATCGACGCGCAGACCCGTCTCTTGCGCGTGCTTCAGGAGGGCGAGTTCACGGCCGTCGGCGGCCGCGTACCGATCCGCGCCGATGTCCGGATCGTCGCCGCGACCCACAACGACCTGCGGCAGCTGATTCGGCAAGGCCTGTTTCGGGAGGACCTGTACTACCGCGTCAATGTCGCACCTATCCGCTTGCCGCCGCTACGAGAGCGAACCGCGGACATCCCGGCGCTCGTCAAGTATTTCTCGGCGCTGGCGGTGCGCGAAGGCTTGCCGATCAAACGGCTCGACGAACCGGCGATCGAGCGGCTGCGCACCCATCGCTGGCCGGGAAACGTCCGCGAGTTGGAGAATTTGGTTCGGCGGCTTGCAGCGCTCTATTCGCAGGAAGTCATCGGTGTCGACGTGATCGAGGCGGAACTCGCCGACACGCCGATGACGACTGACCCGCTCGAAACGGTGGGCGCGGAGGGGCTCGCGGGTGCGGTCGAACGTCATATCAAAGACTACTTCGCCGCCCACAAGGGGGGCCTGCCGGCGGCCGGGCTCTACGATCGGGTGCTGCGCGAGGTTGAGCGGCCACTGATCGTCCAGACCCTCGGCGCCACCCGCGGTAATCAGATCAGGGCCGCCCATCTGCTCGGTCTCAATCGCAACACCTTGCGCAAGAAGATCCGCGAATTGGACATCCCGGTCGTCCGCGGCTTAAAATGACGCACTAGCAGATCGACGACGCCACCCCCGCGCCCCCGACCCCCCAGCCACAGGAAGGAGGGGCCCACGCAGCGGGAGGGTGTAGGCCGTGACGCCATCAAGGGATCGGCCGGAGACAATTTGGCTCGCTTTTGTCAAAATCGCTTGAAGCGGAGCCTCGCACGAGGTTGCGCATGAACGCTATGCGGGGGCTGCGTATCTGGGCCGGTCGAATTGGGCTCCGGCGCAAGATCGCAATCTCGTTGGCGATGGCCGGACTGGCATCAGGGATCGCGACCTATCTGGCCCTGACCGAGACACCACCTTTCGGCCCCGATCCGAACGCCGTCCTGTCGCTCCTTAACCTCGACCTCGTTCTGCTGCTCCTCCTTGGCGCGGTGGTCGCGTGGCGCCTGATCGAGGTCTGGGCCGAGCGACGACGCGGCCTTGCCGGGTCGCGGCTGCAAATCCGGCTCGTGGTGCTGTTCAGCCTAATCGCCGTCATGCCGACGATCATCGTCGCAGTTTTTTCCTACCTCTTCTTCAGCTTTGGGGTCGAATCCTGGTTCAGTGACAAAGTGCGTACGGCGATCTCCGAATCACAGGCCGTCGCCGAGGCCTATCTGCACGAGCATCAGCAAGCGATCCGCGCTGATGTGCTAGCAATGGCAAACGATCTCAACAGGGATGCGCTGAAGTTGGCGCTCAATCCGCAGCATCTGGGACAGGTCGTCTCGGCTCAGGCCGCTTTACGCGGGCTCACCGAGGCGTTGATTTTCGATCGCGCCGGTCACATGCTGGCGAAGTCCAGCCTTTCATTCGCCCTCGGCTTCGAGCCGGTTCCCGAAGAAAAGATGCGCCTTGCCGACGAGGGCGACGTGGCGATCATGACCAATGACAGTGACGACCGGGTGCGAGCACTCGTTCGTCTCAATCAGTTCGGCAGCGACGTCTATCTCTATGTCGGCCGGTTCGTCGAGCCGCGAGTTCTGAATTACATCGAAGAAAACCGGCGTGCTGCCGCCCAGTACGAGCAGTTGGAAGGTCAGAGGTCGGGTTCTCAGATCAAGTTCGCGTTGATTTTCCTGATGGTGGCCCTCCTCTTCCTGGTCGCTGCGGTGGCGATCGGGATCCATTACGCCACCCAGCTCGCGGTGCCGATCAGCCGCCTCATCACGACAGCCGAACAGATCCGCGGTGGTGATCTCGCGGCACGGGTTCCGGAGGGCGATAAGGACGACGAGCTGGCCTCGCTCAGCCGGGCGTTCAACCGCATGACCTATCAAATCGAGAGCCAACAGCGCGAGCTCAAAGAGGCAAACCGCCAGCTCGACGAGCGACGCCGTTTTACAGAGACTGTGCTGACCGGCGTTTCAGCCGGAGTCATCGGGCTGGATCGCATCGGCCGCGTCAATTTGCCAAATCGCTCCGCCTCGTCGCTTCTCGGGGTCGATCTCGAGCAATCGATCGGACGCGACCTTGCCGAAGTGGCGCCCGAAATGGCCGGGTTGCTCGACGAAGCGGAGCGACGCCCGGAGCGACTAGCCCAGTCGCAGGTGCAACTCGCCCGCGGGACCAGCATGCGTACCTTGCTCGTCCGCATCGCGGCCGAGCATTACGGCCGCGAAATCAGCGGCTTCGTCGTCACTTTCGACGACATCACCGAATTGCTGTCGGCTCAGCGCAAGGCGGCCTGGGCCGATATCGCCCGTCGCATCGCGCACGAGATCAAGAACCCGCTGACCCCCATTCAGCTGGCGGCGGAACGGCTGCGGCGCAGATATCTCAAGGAGATCAAGCACGACGCGGAAACCTTCACGGTGTGCACCGATACGATTATCCGGCATGTTGGCGACATCGGCCGCATGATCGACGAATTCTCCTCGTTCGCACGGATGCCCGCGCCAGTGATCAAGCCGGAGAACCTGGTCGAAATTGTGCGCCAGACAGTGTTCCTGCAGCGCACCGCCCATCCTGATATTGCGTTTGAGACGATTTTCCCTACTCGTTCTGTAACGGTTCGTTGCGACGCGCGTCTCATAGGCCAAGCCCTGATCAACATCGTCAAGAATGCAATCGAGGCGATAGAGCTTCGAATCGCCGAACAGCGCGCAGATCCCGTAGGACATATTCGCGTGTCGATAAGCGTTGTCGCGGGCCAGGCCGCGGTGATCGTCGAGGACAACGGCAACGGCTTACCGCAACAGGGCCGCGAGCGATTGACCGAGCCTTATGTCACGACGCGCGCAAAGGGGACCGGTTTGGGTCTCGCCATAGTCAAGAAGATCATGGAAGATCACCAAGGAGAACTCGTACTGGAAGATGGAGAACCGGACGGGACACGGGTGAAGCTGATATTCGCCACCGAAACCCGCATGCCGGATCGTCCGGACAGCGGCGAACAGCTGAGGGAGTTGAGCACGGCCGGTCATGGCGCATGACATCCTGATCGTCGATGACGAAATAGACATCCGCATGCTGATCGGGGACGTGCTCAAGGATGAGGGCTACGCCACCCGGGAAGCTGCCGACACCTCTCAGGCCCTCGCAGCAATCCAGGCCCGTCAGCCAACGCTCGTCATCCTCGACATCTGGCTTCAAGAGGGAGGACTTGAGGGGATCGAGATTCTCAGACAGCTTCGCGCCGACATGCCCTCGGTCCCTGTCGTCATGATCAGCGGACATGGCACGATCGAGACGGCGGTCGAAGCGATAAAAATGGGCGCCTATGATTTCCTGGAAAAACCGTTCAAATCCGATCGGCTATTGCTGGTTGTCGAGCGTGCGATCGAAGCAGCACAGCTTAGGCTCGAGAATGAGGAGCTGAAGCTGCGCGCGGGGGGCGAAATCGATCTCGTCGGCGTATCACCGGCGGCCAACCAGCTTCGGCAACAGATCGAGCGAGTAGCGCCGACGGGCAGTCGGGTGCTGATCACGGGACCGCCTGGTGCCGGAAAGGAAGTCGTCGGGCGATTGCTGCATTTGCATTCGCGCCGTTCGAAGGGTCCGTTTGTTCCGGTCAACTGCGCGACGATGCGGCCTGACCGGCTCGAGATCGAATTATTCGGGACCGAATTTCGGAGCGATGGGGCGGCGCGCAAGGTCGGTACCTTCGAGCGTGCGCATGGCGGCACGCTGTTTCTCGACGAGGTCGCCGATATGCCGCTCGAAACCCAAGGCAAGATCGTGCGCGTCCTGCAGGAGCAGACATTTGAGCGGGTAGGGGGGTCGAGCCGCGTCGAGGTCGATGTTCGCGTCGTCGCTTCATCGAATCGGGAGCTTGGCAGTGAGATCAGCGCCGGCCGATTCCGCGAGGATTTGTATTATCGGTTGAGCGTGGTGCCTATCAAGGTGCCGCCGCTGCGCGATCGGCGCGAGGACATCCCGATGATGGCGCGCCATTTCATGGCGCGGGCATCAGCGGCGGCACGGCTCACTCCGCGCCAATTCGGCGAGGATGCGATGGCGGCGTTGCAGGCTTATACTTGGCCCGGCAATGTGCGGCAGCTGCGCAACGTCGTCGATTGGCTGTTGATCATGGCACCGGGCGATGCGCGCGAGCCGGTGCGCGCCGACATGCTGCCGAACGAAATCACCGCGATCGCCCCAACCGTCGTCAAATGGGACAAGGGCAGCGAAATCATGACCCTGCCGCTGCGCGATGCGCGTGAGGTTTTCGAGCGCGAATACTTGATTGCCCAAGTGACGCGTTTTGGCGGCAATATTTCCCGCACTGCAGCATTCGTCGGCATGGAGCGCTCGGCTCTACATCGTAAGTTGAAGTCCCTTGGTGTCTTCGGCAACGACCGGCCGCTGAAGATCGGGGCGTGAGCGGAGTTGTGGGTCGGGTCACACAGTCGGACTTTCCCGGTTTAACCGGGAATATGCGGGAAAAAAACCTTAGCGCTATCACGTTCGATGCTGATAAATCTTTTAATTCATACACTTGCGAGCCAGCCTCCGTCTTCTCCATGCGATAAACCGGGAATCTTTGACGCCTCCTTGACGGCCAAATGCGAAGCAGACTTGTGAGCGCAAATACATGCGGAGCTTCTCATTATGCAATCCGTGATACTCCCCAATCTAGACGCCAAGATGGCGACCCGGTGGGAAGCACGGTGCCGAAGCAGCTGAGCCGACAGCGCGAGTGCAATCTCTCGCCTGCGGCCACGGCGGCATCAGCAGCATGAGCCTCACGGCGGCGACGCCCCTTCGCCTACATCGGCCACAAGCGATCCTGTTCGATTGGGACAACACGCTGGTCGACAGCTGGGCGACGATCCACGAGGCGCTCAACTTCTTGATGGCGGCAATGGACAGGCCGCTCTGGACAATCGGGGAAACCCGCGAACGCGTCCGCCTCAGCCTGCGCGAAGCCTTTCCTCGTATCTTCGGAGGGCGCTGGGAAGAGGCGCGCGACATCTATCTCGCCCGGTTCCACGCCATCCACCTTGAACGGTTGACCGCGCTGCCTGGTCGCACCGAATTGCTCGAGGGGCTGTCGGAAGAACGAATTTTTCTTGGAGTTGTCAGCAACAAGACCGGTTCCTTGTTGCGGCGCGAGACGGATCACATCGGGTGGACGGCGCGGTTCGGCAGCGTCGTCGGGGCAGGCGACGCGCCCCTGGACAAACCCGATGCTGCCCCGGTCCGGCTAGCACTGGAGCAGAGCGGCATCGATCCGGGCGAGACGGTCTGGTTCGTCGGTGACACCGGGCTCGACATGGAATGCGCCCGTAACAGCGGCTGCGTTCCGGTTCTCCTCGGAAGCCGAATGTCGGAGCGAGAGTTCGGCGTGTGCCCGCCGCGCCTTGTGTTTTCCGATTGCCCCACCTTGTTTCGCTTTGTCCAGGGCTTGTGATTTATCGCGGCGCGCCCATCTTCCAATCGGAAACTCGGCAGCTTCTTCCGAGTATTTGTTCACTTGGCACGAGCCGGCCCGTTCGGCTCCAAGAAGCGATGGGGGATACCCATGACGCCGGAAAAGTCACAAAACGTCCAAGACGTATTTCTGAACCATGTCCGGAAGAACAAGACACCGGTCACTATCTTCCTCGTCAATGGGGTAAAGTTGCAAGGGATCATCACTTGGTTTGATAACTTTTGCGTGTTGTTGCGGCGCGACGCGCATTCTCAGCTCGTATACAAGCACGCGATTTCTACGGTGATGCCGGGACAACCGATCCAGCTGTTCGAGCCGAGCAAGGAGATCGAGGAATCCTGAGCCGCGCAGACACTGCCATCAGCGCGAACGGTGCCTCGACCGGTCGTGCGCTCGTCCTGCATCCGGCACTGAAATCGGCCCCCGGTCAACAGCCGGCCGCGACAGCGGGCCGTCTGATCGAGGCTCGACTAGAGGAAGCGATCGGTCTCGCGCGGGCGATCCGCCTCGACATCGTCCGTGCCGAGATCGCCCGGGTCACTCGTCCTCGGCCAGGCTACCTCCTTGGACGCGGGACCCTGGAAAGCCTCGGCGAACTGATCAGCGAAAACGCGATCGGCGTGGTTGTCGTCGATGGCGTACTGAGCCCAGTGCAACAGCGCAATCTCGAAAGGCGCTGGCAGACGAAGGTTATTGACCGCACCGGTCTGATCCTCGAAATTTTTGGCGCGCGGGCGCGAACGTATGAGGGTCGCTTGCAGGTCGAGTTGGCCGCACTCTCCTACCAGCGCTCGCGGCTGGTCCGGTCGTGGACTCATCTTGAGCGCCAGCGCGGCGGTTTTGGTTTTCTCGGCGGACCCGGCGAGAGCCAGCTCGAGATAGACCGCCGGCTGATCGGCGAACGGATCGCTCGGCTCAAGCGCGAACTCGATGGAGTCAAGCGGACGCGGGCGCTGCACCGCGAGGCGAGGCGCCGAGTGCCGTATCCGGTGGTGGCGTTGGTTGGCTATACCAACGCGGGAAAATCGACCCTGTTCAACCGGTTGACCCAATCCTCGGTGGTCGCCGGCGATATGCTGTTCGCCACCCTCGACCCGACGATGCGGCGTCTCGTCTTGCCGTCAGGTCGCACCGTGATTCTATCGGATACGGTGGGCTTCATCTCGGATCTGCCGACTCATCTCGTCGCCGCCTTTCGAGCGACCCTCGAAGAAGTCACCGAAGCCGACATCGTCGTCCATGTCCGCGACATCAATCATACTGACAGCGAGCACCAGCGCAGGGACGTACTTGGAGTGCTCGTCGATCTCGGGCTCGGCGAACTCATCGAAGGCAGGCTGATCGAAGCGATGAACAAGATCGATCTCGTCGAACCCGCCACCCGGATGAGCCTCGAGAACCACGCGCTGCGTAATTCGCAAAGCGTCGCGTTGTCGGCCGTCACCGGAGAAGGCTGCGAGGCGTTTTTGGCGCTGATCGATCGCCGGCTCGAAAGCGAAATCCGCTCAGTCCGACTGGACATCCCGCTGACCGACGGCAAGACTTTAGCGTGGATTTATCGGCACGGCGAGGTGCTCGGCCGGCGCGACGACAATGATGCGGCCCACTTGTCGGTTCGACTCTCTGAGGCCGACATCGCGCGGCTGCGCCACCAGCAGCGCCTGCACTAGCGCTCCTCGCGCTTTACCTCCTGCCATAGCGCTTCGAGCACGTCGAGATCGGCGCCTGTCGCGCGCTCTCGGGCGAGGGCTTCGACACGGCGGAAGCGGCGCTCGAACTTCGCGGTTGCCCGGCGCAAAGCTGCCTCGGGGTCGATGTCGAGCTTGCGCGCGAGATTGGCGACGGCAAAGAGAATGTCGCCCATTTCATCCTCCAGTGTTGCTGGATCGGCATTCCGTGCCAGCTCTGATTTAAGCTCGGCGATCTCCTCTTCGATTTTCGCGAAAACCTCTGTCGCATCGTGCCAGTCAAAGCCGAAACGCGCCGCGCGTCGCTGGATTTTGACCGACCGCAACAGTGCCGGAAGCGCCAGGGCGACACCTTCCAGGACACTTTCTCGCTCTTCGGCTCGGCGCGCGCGGTCCTGCCGTTCGGCCGCTTTGTGCGCTTCCCAGGCCTCGTTCTGTGCCGTCACAGACGAGATTTTGGCGGTACCGAACACGTGGGGGTGGCGGCGCAACATCTTGTCGGCGATCGCTGAGGCGACGTCGGCGAAGGCAAACAGCCCGGCTTCCTCGGCCATGCGAGCATGGAAGACCACCTGAAACAGAAGATCACCGAGCTCGTCCTTCAGCGCCGTGGTGTCGCCGCGGGCGATCGCGTCGGCCACCTCATAGGCCTCCTCGATCGTGTATGGCGCGATCGTCGCGAAATCCTGCTCGCGATCCCAGGGACAGCCGCGCTCCGGGTCGCGCAGTTGCGCCATGATCGCGAGGAGCCGGTCGAGAGAAGCCGCCATCCGTTTCCCGATCATCGATAGAGGATGTGTCGCAGGATGATATCATAGAGTTGCGACCACCGGCGTTTTGGTCGCACGGCGCTGGGTGATGCAGCGCGACTGGGGCTGAGCCGGCGCCAGATCTTTCAGTAGCTGCGGTACTCTCCGGTGACATGGACACTTGCGCCTAAAGTGGGGTGTCAACGATTTAGAGATGCCACTCTTTCCGCCACCGGTTGTTGAACGAGCGAGGAGACGGGTCACCCCGGACACCCCCCCGGAAATCCTCGGGGGAGTGTCATCTGTAATTGGCAGAGGAGTGACATTTCTATCTTGCGCCGACACACATAAGTCGCATAATATATATTATGGAAAATCAGCCACACGTTTCCGGACGAGCAACCGGTCGTAGCGAGCGGGTTCGAGCTCGAGAGCCCTGGCGAACGCGGCGCGCGATTCTTCGAAACGGCCCTGTGCGAACCGTGCCCGGCCGATCGCGCGGTGCAGGCCCGGCGATGCCGGCGCGAGCGCCAACGCGCGCTCGTAGCAGCCAATCGCTTCCTCGAATTGTCGCAGATCGCAGAGAACGGCTCCGAGCTGGCCGAGCAATTCGAAGAGCTCGGGGCTCCACGCGAGCGCCTGCCGCGGCGCCGGCATTGCATGCTCTGGGCGTTCGAGCGCGCGAGCGGTAATCGCGAGCTGATACTGAGCATCGGCAAGCTCGATAGCTCGGGCGCTGTGGCCGCGGGCCGTCCCGGGCTCGCCCTTGGCCCGCAACGCGATCCCCAGTCTGAGATGATTGCCGGCGTAACCGGGGTTGAGGGCGACTGCGCGCCGACTATGCCGGCAGACGATTTCAGTTCGCAGGCCTGGCACAAGGTGACGCATGGCGGCGGCCCGTTCAACCTGCCGACCGACATCGCCTTTGCCCCCGACGGTTCGATGTTCATGACCGACGGCTACGGCAATGCCCGGGTGCACAAATTCTCGCCCGACGCCAAGTACCAGTTTTCCTGGGGTGAGCCGGGCAATGCGCCGGGCCAATTCAATCTCCCGCACGGCGTATGGATCGACCGACGGGGCCGGGTCCTCGTGGCCGACCGCGAAAACGACCGGGTGCAAGTGTTCGACCAGAACGGTAAATTGCTGTCCGTCTGGTCGACAGAGCTGATCGGTCCGGCGTTCTTCTATGTCGACGATGACGACATCGTCTACATCCCCGAGCACAATGGCGGCAGGATCAGTATTTTGACCCTCGACGGCGAGCGCCTGGCACGCTGGGGCGATGGCCCGATCCATCGTTCCTGTCATGGGATCTGGGTCGACTCGCACAGCGACCTCTGTGTCGTGCAGCCCGGCGAGTGGGGACGCGTGCGGCGCGTCGTCAAATACGAGCGGCAATAGGCCTCGACCCGGGGGCGCGGCGCAGCGCCGCCGGCAAAGCCGCCGGGCACGGCGGCGCCCCTGCACCTGCGGAGCTTCGCTCGCGGACCTCGATCTCCAAACCATCCGTCAATTGGTTGGCGAGGTCAAACTCCACAGGAGCGGCCAGCTCGCCAACTTGCCCGTACCGAGCCGCAATGTCGAGGCTCCGCGCCTGCCGGGGTCGATGCGTATGCGGCACAGACACGCCGCGACGCTAACCGATCCGCGATTCTGGCCGCTTAAGGCAGCAGAAAATGAATCACAAATAGCGCCGAGCAGAAACGAAAAGGGGCAGGCCGGTGATACAAGCCGCGTCATCGGCCGTTCAGCAGCCATTGGCTGCTGCCCTTCTACATCATCGGGCTGGGCGCCTGGGTGAAGCCGAACGCGCCTTCCCCAGGTTCTATCGGTCAATCCCCGCGATGCCGACAGCCTGCATCTGCTGGGGGTGGTTCCTTCCAGACTGGGCGGCAACCTGATCCGCAAGGCGACCGCGATCAATCCTAAGGAAGCCTTGTCTTATTGTGGAACAGGGGCGGCTGGACGAAGCGGTCACCAGCTATCGCAGGGCCCTCGAGCTCAGGCCGGAGGATCCGGAGGCACATTACAACGTGGGCGATGGCGCTGGCGGCGCGTGGCAATATGGCGGCCGCCCTGGGCAAACCCGTCTGGCTGCTCAACTGCCTCGATCCGTGCTGGCGCCGGCTCGTCGAATGGCGCGACAGCCCGCGGTTTCCTGGCTTGCGCCTCTACCAGCCGCAGCCCGGCGACTGGGATACTGTCATAGCCGAGGTTGCCCAGCACCTGCGTGGCTTCGACGTCGGGCTGATACCTGATCGCGGGATGCTCAGCAGCTAACGGATCGGGCGGGGTTGTGGAAGCCCGGATAACCCGCCTGCCGAGAGTGGCGCCTCGACGTTAATTGTTGGGCGTCGCTTAACGGTCCACCGCAAGAGGATCCGGTAGCCTCGTTTCTGGCGCAAGAGAGACCAACGGATACACAAGTTGACCAGCCAATGAATTCGGCAGCTTCGCCTCGATGCCGTAGGCCGACGGCCATTGGTTCCGGGGAAGATGAAAGGTGCCGAACAACCAGTCTACGCAAGGCAGCATCGACGCGAAGTTGCGGTTCCGCGGCTCGGCCAGGGTGTGATGCCAGTGATGGAAGGCGGGGGTCGAGATCACCCATTCCAGCGGACCCAGCCGCCAGCGCAGATTTGCATGAATAAGAAACCCCCACATGGTGATCACCAGCACGAGCACCGCTGACACCGTGCCGCCCGAAGGGGTGAGCGGCGTTGCTATTCCGAGGACGTAGACCGGGATCAGGCCGCAGAGCCGGATGAAAACATTGTCGATTGGATGAGCCCGCGCGCTGATCAGGAAATAAACCTGCGTCGGGTTGTGGTGGACGGAATGGAACCGCCAGAGCAAGGGAATTTCGTGGGCCCATCGATGGCCCCAATAGAAGCCGATCTCACCCACTGCCAAAGCCGCCAGCGCGCGCGCCCAGATCGGCAAGGCGGCGACCGCGGCGTGCAGGCTGTACGGAACGAGCTGGTGCGCTCCGATAGCAACGAGGGCCATTGGAGGAGCGAGCAGAAGTCCGGGTATCAGGCCACTAATAAAATAAAAGCCGATATCGCTGGCCAAGCTCTTGCAGAAGAATTTGCGAGGATGCAGCGCCGTCAACCGCTCGAGCGGCAGGAAGACCACGGCAAGCAGCAGCAGCCACACCGAAACCCTGGCGACACTCAACAGGAGCGCCTGAAGATGCTGATGGTCCAGGAATGCGGGCAAAGAGTCGACTGTCCTGAGTTGCCGGTTCGCGGTAGGAACGGCTTTCGCGCCTGGGCGAGAAACGGTCCCGTCCAGGCGCTATACCAATAGGGCGATCAGACCGCCGCGTTGCGCTTGGCCCGGCGGCGCAAGGCGATCCCGCCAAGGCCGAGCAGGCCAACACCAAGGAGCGACAAGGAGGCGGGCTCCGGCGTCCCGACCACCGGCGTATTCACGCCTTCGAGGAACACCGTCGGCGGAAGATTGGTGGTGCTGCCGCCGTCGCCCCAAGCCAGGAATGTCAATACCGCGCTCCCGCCGGCGCCCAGGTCCGCGGGAGTTGGCGTAAAGCTCAGGGTGACGCTGTTCCAATCGGTGTTCATTTGCGACGGGGTGTTCATCAGCGTCGACATATCCTCGAGATTACCGGTGGGGACGGTAGGGGTGCAGGGATTTGTCGAGCAGTCGACTCCGATCCCGCCAGTGCCGAGAAACACTAACCACTGCTCGGTGGTGGGGCCGCTAAAGCCGACTTGCTGACCGGCTGCCTGCTGGAACTGGAGGGTGTATGTCGTGCCCGCCGTCAGCCCCATAACGGTCTGCATGATCGTGTTCTCGAAACTTGGATTGCCGTCGGCCTGAAAGAAGTTGGTGCCGGCCGGAACGGTAACCGAGAATCCGGGGGTGGTAAAAACCGGGTAAACATTGCCGGAGCCGCCCTGAAAGCCTTCGGAGCCTTGCTTTCCGACATAGGTAAGGCTGCCGCCCGCACCAGCCGTACCGGCCGACCACCCAATCGGCGCCACGGAGTTAAAAAAGTCCTTTTGCGAGTTTAACGGGTTGAATGGGTTGGTCAACATATTGAATTGCAGGTTCGTAACCGGCAGCATGGTCGACGCCTTAGCCGAATAGGCGAGGCCTAGCGACAAGGCAATAGCCGAAAGACCAATCGTGGCTGATTTACCCAACGTCATGGATGACAACTCCTTTGCGAGGTGCGCGCTCGTGCGATGGCCGTAGTGGTACAAGCAACACCCGTGCCACTATAATCATATCAATTACTTACTTCAGATTTTGGTTGAAATCGGTCTCGAATTGATCCCGCATTGTAAGAAATTCCGACAGAACAGATCGGCAACCCTGCCAAACCGTGCCGGGATTGGCGTGACGAGGCGCTGATGAGTCCGACCGGCGACGCGTTCCAGTTTTTCAGCTTTTGCGGCGCCGCACACACGGCGTTATCCAAAAAACATGAATATTTTCGGGTCTTTATGACATTGCTTTAGGATGCGTCCGACGCTCGCTCTGGCTTGGCCGGGCCTCGCGGCGATCGGCGTGACGCGCTGTCGTCGGGCGCCACGGCCGCCTGAGCTACCTGTCGGAATTTTTTACACAGCGCCTTCGGTCGCGGCGGCTCTCTCCGCCCACCCCCCTTTTTGGGGTGCCAATTGTCGGTATTCTTTACAAGTGATCCCGGTCGGGCCGCCTTTCGCCTGTTGCGCCGCGCTTGGCCACCGACGAGTATCATCAGCAGTTCATGAAGTTCCCCACCGATGGCCGGCTGGTGCAGATCATCGGCGTCAAAGGCCAACGCCCCGATACCGGCCTGCCGGAACACGATGTCAGCTCGGCCGCATGAAAAAAGGTGACGCATGGCGGCACGCCGTCGTCGGGCGCACGGCCGCCTGAGCTACCTGTCGGAATTCTTTACAAGGCGCCTTCGGTCGCGGCGGCTCTCTCCGCCCGCCCCCCTTTTTGGGGCGCCAATTGTCGGTATTCTTTACAAGGTGATCCCGGTCGGGCCGCCTTTCGCCTGTTGCGCCGCGCTTGGCCCACCGACGAGTATCATCAGCAGTTCATGAAGTTCACCACCGATGGCCGGCTGGTGCAGACCATCGGCGTCAAAGGCCAACGCTCCGATACCGGCCTGCCGGAACACGATGTCAGCTCGGCCGCATGAAAAAAGGTGACGCATGGCGGCGCGCCGTCGTCGGGCGCCACGGCCGCCTGAGCTACCTGTCGGAATTTTTTACACAGCGCCTTCGGTCGCGGCGGCTCTCTCCGCCCACCCCCCTTTTTGGGGTGCCAATTGTCGGT
>Ga0209656_10000555_pt1 | contig 24627 bp, 19 predicted proteins | sample BogFormECP12_OM2_FD_188239 | JGI IMG/M metagenome (GOLD analysis project Ga0209656, IMG submission 188239) | Bog forest soil microbial communities from Calvert Island, British Columbia, Canada - ECP12_OM2 (SPAdes) (version 2) | ecosystem: Environmental > Aquatic > Freshwater > Wetlands > Bog ... | reverse complement strand
GGATAGGTGTTCTGCGCCCCGCTCATCGCGCCGCCGGACCGCTGTGCAATCACTGTGATAACAGCGCTTGCCGCGGAAAGCGCGAACAGCGGCAGCTTTTCCCACACCAGCCAGGAGAGACTTCTGGCCGGTGAAATTGCAGGCGTGAGCGTCGCGGGGGATTCTTCGCTTTCAGCGAACATGCGTCGCAGCGGCCAGTAGTCCCACAGCAGAAGAACAAAAGGGAACGTGACCACCTGTGGCTTAGCCATCAACGCCAGGGCATAGAGGAGCGCGACCACGGTGTAGCGGCCAGCCCGCGGTCTAAGCACGTACCACCGATAGGCACCCAACGCGAGCAGAAAAAACAACATGCTCAACACGTTCTTGCGCTCGGAAATCCAAACCACCGACTCGACGTTTATGGGGTGCAAAGCGAACAGGGCAGAAACCATAGCGCTGCGGCCCACATAACCAGTGGCGCTAAGCAATATCCAGAACAGCAACGCGGCGTTGGCAGCGTGCAGGATGGCATTGGTCTGGTGATGCTTGCCGGCATCGAGGGAATAGAGATGGCAATCCAGGGCATGGGAAAGCCAGGTCACCGGATGCCAGTTTGCGTCACGGAAAGTCGTGAATGCCCAGGCTACGGTGTCCCACTCGAAGCCATACTTTATGTGTGTGTTGTCACCGATGTAGGAGTCGTCATCCGCACTGGCGAAGGGGTAATGGGTGACCGGGTGATAGAGCGCAAGGGTTGCGAACACCAGCAGGCATCCCAGGGCAAGAGTCCACTTTCCTGGCAACGGGATACGACCGGCGACGGGAGCGTATGAAGTCTGCTGCTCGGTACCCACACCCGCCAGGTTCACTCGTGCTCCCTCGGAGGACGATTATAGCGGATGAATCTGAGACTTCCCGATGGGCAACCGAGGTCCCAGTCCAGTTCGAGGCAACAAAATAAGGGTGTGGCAGCCACGTCTTACGACTTCGCAGCGCTCTGCATGACCCGCAGCAACTCAAGTCCAGACTGCTCCGGATCGTCGAACTTGAATCCGACCGGCAGTTGCAACACCGCTGCCGACGGGGCCAGCGACTTCATGGCAGCTACCACATTGTCGGAGGGGAGATGGGAGGTGTCCGGCCCCAGCACGATGTAATGGAAGCTCGTCCCGGTGAGCAGCGTCTTGGCGTCGTGAACCCGGCAGGTGGATAACGCCTCATACCCATGATTTTGCAGCAGGGCTCGCACGAACGCGCAAAGGTCAGGAGACTGATCAATGAACAGGACCCCTGGCCCGGCACTGGCGCCGCTGCCGCTCTTCACGCTGGGGTCTTTCAAAAACGACACAATCGCTTGGTCTTCCGAATCATAGACTTTGAAAATGCCGGAGAGTTTGGTGACCCGGAGCAGATCGCTAAGAAACGGGGGAACAGCGGCCAGCCGAAAATCGCCGCCGCGATTGCGGGTGTGGGAGAGAAAGCGCACCATCAGGCCCATGCCGGTACTGTCCACGCGGCTGACGTCGCCGACATGCAGCGTGAAACGGAGGAATTCCCGCAGGCCGCGGTTGACAGAGGCTTCCAGAATCTTGAGCTCTTCACCAGCCACGATCCCGCCGCTGCAACGAATCACATACACCGCGCCGCAGTGGCGCGCGTCCACCGACAGTGACATGCACTCCCTCCTGTAGGATAGAGACACTTTATCACCATCGTTCTGCCAGCTCCTATATTTTGTAAGGCGTAATGATAGAGCGCGGAGGGGAACAGGTTGAACACCAGTTCAAGCGAACCGGGTTAGGGCTTCGTTTCCTCCGTCTTCTTCGGCGCCTCGTCTTTGGCGTTCATCGATTCCTTGAAGCTTCTAATGCCTTCGCCAAGTCCTTTGCCTAGTTCCGGCAGCTTCTTGGGTCCAAAGACCAGCAGAGCGATGAAGAGGATTACCAACAGATGGGTGGGTTGGAACAGGTTGTCAAGCATAGCAACTCCTGCGCTAATCATAATCCAATTCGCGGAGTTCTGCCGCGTGACGGGCGTCACTGAGGTTGCCGCAGCGCTGGATGGCTCGGTGCAAAGAGCGAAGCGCGGGCCCGCTTGTTTGGCCTGACATTTTCCTGATTTACTGATGCACGCCGGCCAATAAGAATCGCTTCCTGGCCAGAGGAAGCGATGACATTGCAGCAGAACAGAAGAGGGCGCGGCTATCCGGCTTGGCGCGGGCGGATGTCGTATTGCCTGATCTTGTAGAGCAGGGCCTTATAGCTGATGTTTAGCTTGGTGGCCGCGCGCTTACGGTTCCATGCGGTTTCTTCCAGGGTTTGAGCAATGACCTCCATTTCGGCGCCATTCTTCAGATTGCGGACCATTTCCTTCAGGTCGGGTTGCGTCTGCGGAGGCTTTTCCTCCATTTGCACCACCGTGCCATTGCCCATGTCGAGTGCGGAGCCCTTCTGCAGCTCGGCGACCGCAGCCAATTCATCGCCCAGCACCAGGAAGCGTTTTACGAAATTCTCCAGCTCGCGGATATTGCCAGGCCAGTCATAGTTCTCGCACGCTTCCACCAGACGGGGGGAGACATTCAGAGGGGCGCAGGCATAGCGCTCGGCGAGATGAATCATGAAATGGCGCAGCATCATGGGGATTTCTTCGCGCCGCTCGCGCAACGATGGCATGCGCAGGACGAAACTGTTCAAGCGATAGTAAAGGTCTTCGCGGAATGTCTTTTGGGCGATGGCCTGCGGCATGTTGATGTTGGTTGCAGCCAGAACCCGAACGTCCACCTTTACGGTCGTGCGCCCCCCCAGGCGAGAGAATTGGCCGTCCTGCAAGACTTGCAGAAGTTTGGCCTGCAAGGCCGGAGACATCTCGCCGATTTCATCCAGCAGCAGTGTCCCCTTGTTGCACAGCTCGAACTTGCCCGGTTTGGCTTTATTGGCACCGGTAAAAGCTCCGGGCTCGTAGCCAAACAGTTCGCTCTCCAGCAGCTCGCTAGGTACTGCAGCACAATTGACTTTCAGGAATGTCCGGTGGGAACGGTCGGAGTACTTGTGGATCAGATGCGCCAGCACCTCTTTGCCGGTGCCGCTTTCGCCGAGCAATAGGACGGGAAAGTCGAAACGCGCCACTTGCATGGCCTGGGCGCGCAACTGGCGCATTTGCGGAGTGGCGGAGAAGAAATAAACGCCCTGACTGACTTCGATTGCCTCGCCCGCTCCCGGGCCACCGGGCTCTGTGTTCTCCAGGCAGAACCGTAATACTTCTTCCATCTCTTCTTTTTGCAGCGGTTTCGAAAGATAATCCTGCGCGCCGAGCCGCATGGCCTGGGCGACCTTGCGAGTGTCACGCACGCACGATAACATCACCACCTTGGTCGAAGGACGGGCCTCACGAATGCGCTGCAGCGTCTCTAGGCCATCGGCGCCCGGCATCACCATATCGAGCAGCACCAAATCGGGGCTCACGCGCTGCACTTTCTCGACGGCTTCTTCGCCATTGCACGCAGTGCTTACGCGATAAGAGTCCAACTCCAATACCGTCTGAAGATACTTCAGCATGCTCGGTTCGTCGTCCACCACAAGAATGTGGGCAGCGCTCATTGCTCCTCCGCAACGCGATTAGGTAAGGGATTCAGCAGAACTAAGAACGAAAACTTACTGCCATTGCCGGGCTCGCTCTCCACCCAGATTTTACCCCCTGCCGCCTGTACGAGCCGTCGCGCAATTGCCAGACCCAGGCCGTAGCCTTCCGCCCGGTTTCCTTCGGTGGTGAGGCGGAAGTATTCCTCAAAAATCTCCTGGTGAAATTCCGGCGCGATGCCGGGTCCGGTGTCGGAGATCGAGATGCGGCAGCAGTTGGGAGAGTTGGTTCGCTGCTGGCGGCGCTCGACTGCGGGAGGCCGTTGCATCGTCCGCCGCTCCCAGAAATATGGCTCAATATGCAACCAAACCGTGCCTGAGGACGGAGTGTACTTCACCGCGTTGTCCAGCAGATTCGAGACAACATGCTGCACTTTATAGTAATCGAAGGGGAAATGCGGCAACTTCTCTCCGGGCAAGAAGTAAAACGCGATCGCCTTGTCCTGAAAGCGCTGCGCCCAAACCTCGGCGATCTCGCGCACGCAGTTGTTGATGTCGCCAACATCGTATTGCATCTCGAAGCGATCAACCTTGAGCGTGGCGTAGGTCAATAGGTTCTGGACAAAATTGGAGAGACGTGCTCCGCTGGCCTGCATTTCAGTGAGCACTTCCATCTGCCGCGGGTTCAGCGGACCCAACTGCTGGGCGAGAAGCAATTGCAGGTACCCTCCCATAATCGCCAGTGGCGTCTTAAGTTCATGCGCGGCGGAGGCCAGCGCGTCGCGGCAGCTAACACAGTGCTCGTCGGTGAAGATCTCTAATTTTTGCCCGACAGAAACCTTGCTGGCTGGTTGCGTGGCGACGGTTCCATTCCTCTCCGCTACTCGCCGCGGTGACGGCTCTCTCGGCTTGTCAAGCGAGGTCCCCAACGTGTGTTCCACAGGCATATCCTCGACAAAAGCCAGTCCAAGGTTTAGCAAGCACCAATTCCTAGGGGGATAGAGCCGGAGCGCTCTACAGGGGGAGACTTGATATTAACGCAATCACCCGCAAAGTCAATCAAAATTTCAGTAAATCCTTTAGATGTGTGCAAAATAGTCGCCATTATGGAAAATCTCTTGCGCTTCAGTACGGTATTCTTGTTCTCCTAAACCGCAAGAGATTGCAATTCTGGGTTCAGCCCTGGAGGAAACAAGTTTGCTTGTTATTAGAATATGTATAAGAAAAGAAGAGGTTTGTCCGTTATTTGGATGGAAACGAGTTTGGCCGCTGGTGTGCGTACAAGGAGAACAGGCTAGTAGGAGTCCGAAGTGCGTCGAACCGCATCCGTAGCTGAGCGCCGCGGCTGGGAACGGTTGCCCATATCAATTCCCTTTTTCGTCCGCGGAACGAAGCCGGGCGGCGAGGAGTTTCTGGAGTTCGCTACGGCCTTGAATCTCTCGGCGAGCGGCTTGCTGCTGGCCACGCGGCGTTATCTGGATCCTGGTACCCAGATCTCTCTGGAAATTCCGGTGGCTCTGGTCAACAAGGCCCAACTGCCGCGTTCGGTCTCCTTGCTGCACGCCACCGTGCTACGATGTACCCCTGACCGGCAGTACTTTCTGTTGGGGCTCCAGTTCCAAGAGCCGCTCCTGAATAACCATTCTGCCCAAGATGCAGGGAAGAACCGCTGAGCAGGGAAAGTCAATTCTCAAAAGTGAAAACACTTTCATATTCCTAAGCGCAAACTTTTTCGTTTTGGTATGTCCGTTAGCGTTTTCTAAGGTGTCCTAAGGTGATGTAATATACTTGCGGGCAGCAGCTTAGGCGAGGAATGCGCATTCTCTTGCGATGTGCACAAAGTTGGCGCAAGAAATGCAATTCCTTTCCAATATCCTATCGATAACCAGCGACCTGAGGTTCACAGCATGCCACTCTTGGCTGGCTCGAACAATGAGAGCGCGATAACGGCCCACCAACTGCCTCCGGAGGCGGTGATCTTTGGTCAGACGCCCGCTATGAGGGATGTTCGCCAGAAGCTGGAGCGAGTCGCGGGAGCTAATCTTTCCGTGCTCATTTCCGGCGAGAGTGGTACAGGCAAGGACATTGTCGCCCGGCTGCTGCACCTGTACTCTCCCTGGGCGGCTGGGCCCTTCGTCAAAGTGAACTGCCCAGCCATCCCCGGCACGCTACTTGAAAGCGAACTGTTTGGCTATGAAAAGGGTGCTTTCACCGGGGCCGTCAATCCCAAGCCTGGACGGGTGGAGATGGCCCACCGGGGGACCCTGTTTCTGGACGAGATTGCGGAACTGGATGCCATGCTGCAGGCCAAGCTTTTACAGTTGCTGCAGGATGGTCAATTCAGTCGCATTGGCGCACAGGGAGATACCAAGGTGGAAGTTCGTGTGGTGTGCTCGACCAACCGCGAATTGCATGAGGAAATCGAGCACGGAAACTTCCGTTCCGATCTCTTCTACCGCATAGCTGCAATGACGATCCACCTGCCGCCGCTTCGAGAGCGGGCGGTCGACCTGCCAGTCATTTGCGATTACCTGCTCCAGTACTACAACGAGAAGCTTAACGGAAAGGTGTTGATGGTGCGGCCGGCGCTGCTGGCCAAGATGCAGCGCTATTCCTGGCCGGGCAATGTCCGGCAGTTGGAGAACCTGATCAAGCGCTATGTCGTTATGGGCACGGAAGATGTTATCTTGAGTGAGTTGCTGCAGCCCAATGAGCGTGACAACGTAAGCAGCCTCATGCTCGACGGGCCGGTCTCGTTAAAGAAATTGACACGGCAGACGGTCCGGAAGCTGGAAGCACGTATTATTCTTAACGCACTGCACGCCAACAACTGGAACCGGAAGAAGGCGGCGCGCTCGCTCGACATCAGCTACCGGGCGTTACTCTATAAGCTGAAGGAAGTCGGAATCCCCCAGCGGCGTTCCAGTTCCGCGAGCACACACGAAGACGACGATAAGACCGACTAATCATAGACAAAGGTGGGTAAATGGATTCGCAAAAGTGGGGACCAGGAAATCGTGCCGTTCTAGTGCTGACACTGCTGGTTCTTGTAGGCTCCTGGGTAGTCGCTGCGTCCGGACAGAATTCCGCGAACGCAGCCAGCGGCGCCAAGCCGGAATCAGCGTCGGCAGATACTGCCGAGCCCAGTCCACCCGCCACCCCCGACACGACTCCACCGCGGGTGGCTGGCGTTCAGCCCGACAGCTTCGTCATTGGCACGGAAGACATCCTCAATATTAATGTCTGGAAAGAGCCCGAGGTCTCCAGAATTCTCCCGGTGCGTCCTGACGGAATGATCACGCTTCCGCTGGTCGGAGAAATTATGGCCAAAGGTCAGACCCCGACGCAACTGAAGAACGCGATCACCGAGGAACTGAAGAAGTATATGTCCGACCCTCAGGTAACGGTGATGGTCACCGAAGTACACAGTTTGACCTTCAACGTAGTTGGTCTGGTGATGAAGCCGGGATACTATCCGTTGACTCGACGCATGACGGTGCTGGACGCGATCGCACTCTCAGGCGGCTTCCAGCCATTCGCGAAACAGAAGAAAGTATATGTGCTTCGTAGCTCGGCTAATGGGAAACAGGTTCGATTGCCGTTTAACTACAAGGACGTGATTAAGGGCAAACGTCCGGATGAAAATATCGAATTGCAGCCTCGGGACACAGTGGTCGTTCCCTAGTAGGAGGATGTCGTGAAGCTCCAAATCCGACCTATTTTGGCCATGTTGGTACTCTTGTCGGCGCCGCTGGCGAAGGCGCAGACTGGCTCCGGCGATTCGTCGCAAAGCAGCTCGAGCGGGTCATCGCAGAGCGGATCCAGCGATTCATCGCAAAGCGGCTCGAGCGGGTCGTCGTCGCAAGATCAGTCCGGTAATGGCCCGCAGCAGGTCTTCACCCATCCTCAAAATGGCCCGTCGCTGAGTTTTCTGGGGGAGGCGACGTCGAATAACTTCGTCAAGATTGGGTTGGGGGCGACCGCGGCATACGACACGAACGGCTCCGCGTTTTCCAGTCCAAGCTTTTCACAGACCCAGGGAATATTCACCGCTTCCCTCCAGCTGACTCAGACACGCCCTAAGGTGACCTGGGATGTGTCGGGCACTGCCGGGCTGAGCACGAGCAATGTCCCGGGCTATGAGACGACCTCAACTCCTTATTTGTCGGCCGGTCTTCTCTGGCAAATCAGCCAACGCTGGCAGTTTCACGTCAGGGAAACCTATTTGTATTCCACAGACCCTTTTCAGCAATACACGGTTTACGGCGGTACTCCGAGTTTCAACCAGCCGAATCCCACCACCTACGCCCCACTGGCGACGACGGAATCGAATTACGCCTATGCTGATTTAACCTATCAAATGAGCGCGTACGACAGCATCACTTTTACCGGGACCGAAAACCTCACCCAGTACGCGAATGGATTCTATACTTCCTCTTCTTTGTATAACTGGTACGCCTGGGGTGGAGTGGGGCAATACCAGCATGTTTTCTCGGCTAGGCTCTCGGCTGGAGGGTCCTACAGTTACACGGCTGTGGATTACGGCCACGGACAGTCGCGTTCCGGAATTCAGTCGATTCAGGGGTTCGCTACTTACAAAATCCACCCCAACATGTCCCTGACGGGATGGGTTGGTCCCGATTACACCGCCACCAAGAACGTGGTTCCGATTTTTTGTACTCCATTTGGTTGCTATTACGAGGTATTCCACAACGCCTCATGGAGCGAAGCGTTTGGAGGGAATTTTGCCTGGAGCGGGCGACGCGATACGGCATCTCTAAGTTTCTCCAAGGCGATTACAGACGGTGGCATTCTGTTCGGAATTTCGCAAACCTATTTGGTGAGAGGTTCTTATAGCCGGCAATTGGCCCCGCGCTGGAGCCTCAATCTGAGCACTCTGTGGGGGGACAATACGGGGTACGCAACCCGCTTCCAAGCTCAACACCTCAATTCTTTGACGGCGTACGCAGGCGTGACGCGGCAAGTGACCCCTGCCCTTAGTGCAGCGGCGCAATACGTTTTCTTTCACGAGACCCAGCGGAACCTGCGCGGTGCGACGGTGCCGACGTGGAACGATAATCGTTTTCAATTCACGCTCCAGTACACCTGGGGCCATTCCCTAGGACGGTGACCCCATGAATGAAGAAGTTGACGATCGGCAATCAACGCGCGGTATGGAGGAGTATTGGGCCATCGCGCTCCGCCGCAGATGGTGGGTCCTGGGTCCGCTGTTTTTTGGATGGCTGCTGGTATTTGCCTCCGCCTGGGTCATCCCGGCCACCTACACTTCGGACGCCGTGGTCTTGGTCGAGGGACAAAAGGTCCCGGAGAAGTATGTAGAGTCCAACGTCGAGGTGGACCTTGCGGAACGAGTCCAAGCCATGAGGCAGCAGGTTCTCAGCCGTACCCGCCTGCTTAATCTCATCAACAACCTGAAGCTCTACCCGAGATATGCAGGCTCTCCGGATGACCAGGTAAGGCTGATGCGCGACGACATCAAGATGGAGTTGGTCCAGGCGCCGCCGTCCGCTGGAAAAAATGCCGGTGAATTGGTCGCCTTTAAGGTGGCCTACAGTTCTCCCAGCCCCACTAGCGCGCAACAGGTGAATGCCGCTCTGGTCTCGTTCTTCATCGACGAGAACGTGCGCGCCAGCCAGGAGCAATCGGAAAGCACCACCCAGTTTCTGGATTCGCAAGTCAAGGCTGCCGGCCAGTCACTCGCCGACCAGGAAAACAAGTTGCACGCCTTTGAGTCTGAGCATGAAGGGGCGTTGCCTCAGGAATTGCAGAGCAATATTCAAATTCTCAATGGCATTCAGGCGCAACTACAATCAGCCCTGACCGCGCGCGACCGTGCAGTGGAGCAGCAGACCTATCTCAATTCGCAGCTGAATCAATATCAATCGATGGGCACCGAAGGCTTGGCAGGCGCTCCCCCCAGCGTCGATAGTCAACTGGAATCGGCGCGCGCCTCGTTGGCGGCATTGCGTGCCAAGTACACGGACGACCATCCGGACATCAAGGCGCTGAAAGACAACATTGCGCGCCTCGAGAAGTTGAAGAAAGACATGGGCGCGGAGGCCAAGGAGAACCTGGAACAGAATTCCGCCACCCCCGCCCAGGTGGCTGCCATGACTCCCTTGATGCAGGTGCAAAGCCAGCTCAAGAGCAACAAACAGGAGATCCAGTCGCTGGAAGTTAAGATCCAGCGGCTGCAGGCAGAAGGGCAGGAATATCAAAAGCGTCTGGCGGCTACCCCCACCGTGGAAGCAGCCATGGACGATATCCTGCGCGATTACAACGGATTGAAACAGAGCTACGCAAACCTGGTGGCGAAGAAAGCGGCCTCCTCGCTGGCCACCAACTTGCAACGCCAGCAACAGGGCGAACAGTTCCGCATTGTTGACCCGCCCAGCATGCCCGACAAGCCCTCCTTCCCCGACCGCTTCAAGTTCTCGCTGGCGGGCGTGGCCGTCGGATTGCTTTTGGCGGTGGTGTTCGGGGCAGGTCTTGAATTTGTAGATGACCGGATCCGCAGCGAACATGATCTTACTGCGGCTACAAATCTGCCCGTACTGGTGGAGATCCCGTCGCTGCCGACGCAAGCTGAGATTCGAAGGGCCCGCTGGACACCGTGGATTGCTGCCGCAGCCCTGCTGGTTATCTTGATCTTGATTCCGACCGGAATCGTCTACGCGTGGTATTGGGGATAATGCATGTATAAACAATTTTTTGGGTTGACGCGCAATCCGTTTGAGATTAGCCCAGACCCATTCTTCTATCATCCGACCCCGCGCCACAACGAAGCCCTGGCCAACCTGCACTACGGAGTGGGGCGGAGGAAGGGTTTCATCGTAATAACCGGCGAGGTCGGCACGGGCAAGACCCTGCTGGTTCGTTGCCTCTTATCGGAACTGCGCAAGAATAATATCGCCTTCGGTTACGTCTTCAATCCCTTGTTGCCGGTGGTGGAGTTTTTCCAGTACATCATGGCAGATCTTGGACTGCCCTATGCAGGCCGGACGAAGACGGAGATGCTGCTCGATTTGAACCGCTTCCTCATCCAGCGCCATGCCCGCGGGCTGATCACCGCACTAGTGGTGGACGAGGCGCAGGGGCTGCGCCACGAACTGCTGGAGGAAATAAGACTGTTGACGAACCTGGAAACCTCGCAGCAAAAGCTGCTGCAAATTGTCTTGATGGGCCAGCCCGAGCTGGAGATTGTCCTGGACTCCCAGGAATTGAGGCAGCTCAAGCAGCGGGTTGCGCTGCGGTGCCAGTTGCTGCCGTTGGACAGCCAACAGACGCATTCCTATGTTTTGTCGCGCTTGGAGCGTGCCGGGGCCGCAACTGAGCCCCCGATTTTCTCGGCCGAGGCGCTGGACAAGGTTTACGAATATTCACGCGGTATTCCCCGCATTGTCAATACTCTTTGCGAAAACTCCATGGTGAACGCCTTTGCCCGAGAGCAGCGGCCGGTGTTGCCGGAGATCGTTTCCGAAGTGGCGTCCGATTTCCGTCTGACGCCGGCTTCGCTACCTGAGGAAGCATCGTTGCCGTTGAGTGCGCGCAACGACAATAACGAGAGCGTCTTGCGCTCCTTGTTCCGCCTGCTGCGCACCATGGATGACCAAGGCCTGGAAGGTCAGAAACCGCTGGAAGCTACCCCTGGGAGGAGAGTTTAACGATGAGTCGAGTGTTCGATGCATTACAGAAGTCCCAAACAGAGAATCCAAGTGCGTCGCCCCTTGCTCAAGGTCAGCCGGAGCTATCGCCAGCGGAGGCGCCGGTGCCGGCGGTGACCGTGGCGGATGCTGCCGCCGCCGGCCTCCCGGTTGGTGTTCACACTGGCACGCCTGTGGCCCGGACCGACTTGCCTTCGGCCCCCGCCGGGATGCGAGACGCTACCGCGGCCGACGGAAAGTGGTTAAGTGTTCCGGACAAACGGGTTCTGCATCCCCATCCCACACCCGAGCAGCGTCTGGTCGCCATGGCTGAACCTGACAGCCCGGGGGCGGAGATGTTTCGGGTGCTCAGCACGCGGCTGGCACACATGCAGCGCAAGCGACGGTTGCAGAAACTGCTTATCACCAGTTCGGAGGGCGATGAAGGCAAATCAGTGGTCGCAGTCAATCTCGCCTTGTCCCTGGCCCGTCGTCCCAACGAGCGCATCCTTCTGGTAGAAGCTGATCTACGCCGGCCGACCGCCAGTTCCTTACTGACCACTTCGCCCTTGCTCGGGATTACCGAGTGGAGCGAGGGTAAGCTCATCCTGGACGATGCGCTGTACCGGGTAAGTGACTTACCGCTGTGGTTTCTGTCCGCGGGGCACGGCATCGAGGAGCCGATGTCCCTGCTTGAGTCGAGCCGCTTCTCCGAAATGCTGGAGACAGTTTCCTCAAGCTTCGATTGGGTGCTGCTGGATGCGACACCGATGCTGCCCATGGCGGACTCGATCTCTCTTTCGCGCCTCAGTGATGGCGTTCTGGTGGTGGTGCGCGAGGGATACACCCGCCGCAGAGTCTTGAACAAGGCATTGGCCTCCATTGAACAGAAAAAGCTCCTCGGCACCATCCTCAACGAGGCCTCCATGCTGGAGACTGGCAGCTACTACCGCTATTACGGCAAGACCGGCAAGTCGAAGAAGGGGACCCAAGCGGAGGGCAACAAGGTAGACTCGGTTCCGGCATGATTCGTCTGTTCAATGCCTATTTCCCGACCCGAACGCTGCTGCTCACCATCACCGAAGCCATACTCGTCACTCTAGGCTTCGTAGTGGCAGTGGTGTTTTGGGCTGGGACGACCGTAGACTGGATTGATCTGCTGTATAACAACGGACTCGGGCGCATTCTTCTCGTGGTGGCCGTTTTCGTTGTCCTAATGTACTACTTCGACCTGTACAACTCGTTCATCCTGGCCAACCGGCGCGAAGTGGTTACGCGACTGGTGGGCGTTCTGGGCTCCGCGTTTGTGGCCTTGGCGGTCTTGTACTATGCCTTCCCGGAGATCAGTCTGAACCAGCGCAGCTTATGGGTTGGGGTGCTGATCGCGGCGATCGCGGTTCCCCTATGGCGACGGCTGTTCTCCTTGTTGAACCGCTCCGCACGTTTTTCGGAGCGCGCCATCCTCTATGGCGATGGGCCGCTGGCTACCGCTCTGATGCACGAGGTCACGAACCGCACGGAGCTTGGAGTGAAGATCGTGGGCTTCGTCGGCAAGGACACTGCCACAGTGCCGGGTATTCCCCTTCTAGACGGAGATCTGGATGAACTCGTGAAGCGGGAGAACGTGCAGCGCGTGCTCGTCACCATGGCTGATCGGAGAGGCAGGCTGCCGGTGGAGCAGTTGTTGCGGCTAAAGACGAGCGGAATCTACATACAGGATGGTCCGGAATACTACGAGAACGTCACCGGGAAGATTCCGCTTGATTCCTTGCGTCTGAGTTGGTTGTTGTTTTCGACGGGCTTTCATGTCCGGGCTGCGCTGCAGCTTTACAAGCGCCTGTTTTCACTGATCTTCGGCTCGCTGGCGATTGTGGTGACCTCGCCAGTTATGCTGCTGGCTGCCATCGCCGTTCGCTTGGATTCTCCTGGGCCGGCGCTCTTCCGCCAGAAGCGCGTAGGGGAGCACGGCCAGATGTTCGAGATCTACAAGTTTCGTTCGATGTACGACGGCTCTGACAAGAAGGATCTGACACCGGCTGAGCACGATGATGCGCGCATCACCCGCGTAGGCAAGTGGTTGCGCCGGACCCGAATTGATGAATTGCCCCAGTTGTTCAACATCGTCAAGGGTGATATGTCCTTCGTAGGGCCGCGACCGTTTGTGCCTGAACAGGAAATGGAGTACGCGGAGAAAATACCCTTCTATAAGGAACGCTGGCTGGTCAAGCCCGGCGCTACGGGATGGGCTCAAATCAATCGCGGCTACAACGTGACCCTTGAAGATAACCGGGACAAGCTGGCTTACGACCTTTTCTACATCAAGAATGTCTCCTTTGGACTTGATCTTTACATCATGTTTGCCACCATTAAGATTCTGGTTTTGGGACGAGGAGGACGGTAACCCGGGGATCGCTGGTTCCTGCGGAAGAGTGCGTAAGTTCTCCTCGGGATGCGGTATTCTGTCGCAGTGGAAAACATTTTAGCTAATAAGCCGTGGCAGACCACATTGAGCAACTGTGGTGACGTCGCGGTCAGGAAGATGAGGGTCTAATGAAGAAGGCTTTAATTACGGGCATTTCTGGGCAGGACGGGAGCTATCTCGCCGAATACCTGCTTGAACTTGGCTACAGTGTGTATGGCATCGTGCGCCGCGAGGCAGGTACCATGCGGTGGCTCGTCCCCTCCCAGGACAAGATTGAGCTGCTCTACGGAGATATGCGCGACACGGCTTCGCTGGAAGTCGCCTTTGCCAAAGCCTGGCCGGATGAAATTTATAACCTCGCTGGGCAGGTTTTCGTGCCCACCAGTTGGCAGGCGCCGGCCGAAACCTTCGACATCAACGTTGGTGGACTGGCTCGACTGCTGAACATTGTCGAGCGGCAGAAGCCCGATACGCGGGTGTACCAAGCCTCCAGCTCCGAGATGTACGGCAATCTGGACGGACTGCGCGACGAGCAGACGCTGCTTGCTCCCACCTCTCCCTACGGGGTCTCGAAGACTGCTGCACACCGGCTTTGCGAGGTGTATCGGGCGCGCGGTGTGTTTGCTGTCGGCGGCATTCTTTTCAATCACGAATCGCCTCGGCGTGGGCCGGAGATGGTCACCCGCAAGATCACTCTGGCTTCGGCCGACTGGGCGCACGGCAAGAAGAACAAGCTCAAGCTTGGCAACATGAAGGCCCGTCGCGACTGGGGATTTGCCGGCGACTATATTCGGGCCATGCACGCCATGCTGCAGCAGGAGAAAGCGAACGACTACGTGATCTCCACCGGCGAGTCACACAGCGTGTATGAATTTGTGGTCGAGGTACTACAGTGTCTGGACCTGATCCCCGATGGAAGTAAAGTTGACGAGGTAGTGAACGAATACGTTGAGGTCGATCCCAAGCTCCTTCGCACCGGCGAGATTCATGATCTGCGAGGCGACTCCAGCCTGGCCCGGAAAGAGCTGAAGTGGCATCCAAAAGTGGATTTCAAAGGGTTAGTACGGATGATGGTGGAATCGGATGCCGGAATCGCCGTTCAAGATGCGCGGGCCGAGGTCGCTAAGAGCGGCCGGTAGACTTCGAAAGAAAGCGGCCAACTGCCTGGACTTTGCCCGAGGATGATCCGGCCAGAAGGCCCGATAGTTCGTACAGAACGGGTGGCCTGCGCCACAACAGCAGCCCGATGTACACCACAGCGCCGACAATCGCCGTGCTCACAAGCTGCACGGCGGCGTTGTGAATCCCTATAACACCCAACGTGCGCATCCAGCCGCCTGCGACCGCGGCCATCACCAGGCTGCACCACGTAATTGGCCAAAGAGTTCCAAAGAATATCTTCGGTGACTGGCCAATCAGACGGAGAGGAATTGCGAAGGATGGGAACATCAGAGCGGTCCAGGCGATCGCATAACAAGTCGCAACTCCCATAATTCCCCAGCGCAAGCCCACGATGAACGACAGCACATAGCAAATGCTCGCGAAGATTTGCCAGCGGAAAAGAATGTCAGTCCTGCCTTGCGTGCTGTAGATGAGGTTGATGGGAGCATACAAAGTTTGCAGCGCCCCAAGCGGAGCGAAAACCAGCAGCAGCCCCGCCACCGGTGTCCATCTCGGACCCAGGAATAGTCGCACAAACGGGGAAGCGGTGACGGCGAGACCCAGCATGGCAGGAAACGTCACCAGGGCGATCAGCCTGCACGTCCGCAAATATCCTGCGCGCAGGCGCTCGTGGTCGTCGGAGAAAACCGCCAGCGCCGGATACACCACCTGCTCCAGCATCATGGAGAAGCTCTGCAGCGGATACGCCATCAGCGTGTAGCCCATCTGGTAGTAGCCGAGCGGCGTGCTTCCGAGGAAGCGGCCGACGAGCACGTTGTCGGCATTCCTTGAGAAGTAATTGAAGATATGGGATCCGGTCAGGTGCAGCCCGAATGAAAGGATGCGTCGCGCGTCATTAACTCGAAAAACGGCCATAATGCGGAATGGCGCAAAGATCCATACCGCAATCAATGTGGCGAAGCTGGTCATCAGATTGCCGGCAACCAGCGCCGACGCCTTTCCGCCAGCCAGCGCAACCGCAACCGCCACCGCAGTTCCACAGACGACGCCTATGGTGCGGCCCAATGCCAGCCTGCGAAACTCCATGGCCCGGCTCAATATAGCCATTGGAACCGTGGCCAGGGCCGACAGGAAGAACGATATGGCGAGGAAGTAAAGGATAGTGGCAAGTTCAGGCTGCTGAAAAAAGCCGGTCGCCGGCCGGGCGGCAAGCACCAGAAGAAGTGTGACCGTCGCACCCGTGATGCAATTGAGCCAGAAGCCGGTGGATGCCAATTCGTTGGGCATCTCCCGTTCGCGTACCAGGGCGGTCCCGGTTCCCACATCGCGAATGGTCTCCAGCAGATTTGTTACCAGGACCGCCATGCCGACCAAACCGTACACCCCAGGCGGGATCCGCCGAGCCAGGATCGACACGGACGCGATCTGGAGCAACTGCCGGGCGACCTGGAAGGATGTGATCCAAACCACCCCGGAAGCTGTTGTTTGCCCGAGCGGGCGATTGGCTGTGGTCATAGCGTGGGAGCCGATTTCTCAAACACGAATTCGTTGCAACCCATCGACCCGCCGCTGGTTACCAGGCGCGTAAGAATGAAGCCCCGCTCCCGGTAAAATGCGAAAATCTGCTCAGGTTTTGCTACCTCGAACGGATAGCCTCCGACCCAATCGATCAAGTCTTGCCAGAAGGACATCCCTCGCGCATTCTTACCGTACTCGCGAATGGACTGAAATGGCCTGCCCCGAAGGGCGTCCTTCACCAGCCTGCGCCAGTTCGTCACCACAAATGACGGCCAAACCACCACAAAACGCAGACCGTGAGGCAACTGGTTGTAGGTCTTCTTGACCTTGGTCCAACGACGGCTGGCGGTGCCCTGGTCGTTGTAGATCGAGATGAACAATTTCCCCCCGGGCGCTACCGGGGACGCCGCGTTGTCCAGCGCGGTCCACATATTTCCGGTATGGTGCAAAACACCCCAGGAATAAACGATGTCGAACTGCCCGAGGGATTTGAGATAGGGAGCATCTAAAGCGGAGCCAGACTCCACCACCCACGAGCTGTCGTCGGGGAAATAGCGCCGCCGTAACTCGGCGGTACATTCCACCGATTGCGGGTCGTAATCGAAAGAGTGGACGCGAGCTCCCATCCGTCGTGCGGCCAGGCTGAACAGACCGCTGCCGCAGCCGATATCGAGAAAACTCTTACCGGCGAGGCTCTGGGTCTCGAGCATCTTTTGCAGAGAAGCAACCGCCTCATCGATCTTGGAGTCGTTCAAGGTTTGCAGAAACCAGGCCCAGTTCTTGCCAAATTCGAAGCGCTCGCCAATAGCAACTTCCGTGCTGTGTTGACTCATGCCGAAAACGGCTCCCCGAGTGGTCGCCTAAGTCTTGTCGCCCTGCTTCAAGGCTAAGATTGATTGTCGCACACGGTTTCGCAGAATCGAACGAAACAGACGAGGTAGGTGGGAGGAGTTCAACTCCTCTCTTGTGCGCCGGTGTTACCTCTCTCATCCGATAGCAAGCGATCCCGCCGGAATGGTAGCATTCCAACTAGGATGTGCGGGATAGCGGGATTTCTTCTTCGGGACGGCCAGGCGCAGGTATCTGACGTGCGCGCCATGTGCGACCTCATCCGCCACCGCGGGCCGGATGACGAAGGTTTCTACACTGACGGCGGTTGCGGTATCGGCATGCGCCGTCTCAGCATTATCGATCTCAGCACCGGTCACCAGCCGATTTCCAATGAGAACGGTACGATTTGGGTCGTCTTCAACGGTGAAATTTACAATTATCAGGAGTTGCGCCAAGACCTCATCCAGCGCGGTCACCGCTTTGCCACCAATAGCGACACGGAAACTCTAGTCCATCTTTACGAAGAAAAGGGGACGGATGGCCTGCAATTGCTCCGTGGCATGTTTGCGTTTTGCATTTGGGATTCGCGGCAGCGCAAAATTCTCCTCGCCCGTGATCGCTTCGGCAAGAAGCCGCTCTATTACGCTCAGACGCCTTCCGGCTTCTACTTCGGCAGTGAGCTGAAATGCCTGCGAATGGCAGGCGTCCCCCTCGACATCGATAGGGATGCGCTCCGTCTGTATTTTCAATTCGGTTACATTCCCGACCCGTACAGTCCATTCCAGGCGATTCGTAAACTCATGCCGGGATGCTGGATCGAGTGCTCGGCGGACGGCTCTGTCAAACAGGGTCGTTACTGGCGGCTGCCTCCATTTTCCGAAGAGAACCGCACCGGACTTACCGAGCCCCAGACTCGCGAAAAATTGCGAGAGCTGTTCGATGAAGCCGTGCATATCCGTATGATCGCGGACGTGCCACTGGGCGCGTTTCTCAGTGGCGGCGTCGATTCCAGCCTGGTGGTTGCTTCCATGGCGCTCCAGTCGTCAGATCCGGTTAAGACATTCTCCATTGGCTTCGAGGAGGCTGCCTACAACGAGCTGCAATACGCCGCCCTGGTCGCGAAGAAATACAAGACCGACCACCACGAGATTTTAGTGCGGCCCGATTCGCTGTCCCTGATCCACAAGCTGGTGCGCCATTACGATGAGCCGTTTGCTGATTCTTCGGCTATTCCCACCTACATCGTTTCGGAGTTCACCGTCAGGGATGTCAAAGTAGCTTTAAGCGGAGACGGTGGCGATGAGCTATTTGCCGGCTATCCCACCCTCAACAAAGTCCAGCGTTATAAGTTCCTCGACCAAATCCCGCGACCGCTGCGAAAGCTGGCCCACTGGACTGCGGCTGGGCTGCCCTATTCAGCCTACGGCATGAACTTCTTGTACGGAATGGACTATTCGACGGAACTCGATAGGTACTTCCATCAGGGATATACGGCCTATCTCACGCGCAAGCGAATGTTGAATCCCGAATGGATGCTTCCGCCGGATGCCGCCTTCTTGCAGGGCCTGCTGCCCGACGACTTTCTTCCTGACGGCACCGATATCTTTTCCCAGCTCATGTACTTCGAAGCGACGGCTAACCTTACCGGTGACATGCTGGTGAAAGTAGACCGCGCCTCCATGGCGGCCTCCCTTGAGGTCCGGTGTCCTCTGCTGGATCATCGCTTCGCAGAATTCGCCACCCAAATTCCCACGAGCTGGAAGTGGCAAAACGGCAAAGGCAAACGGATCCTGCTGGATGCGCTCGGCGACCGTTTGCCACCGGAGTTGTTGACGCGGTCGAAAATGGGTTTTGGTGTCCCTATCGACCAATGGTTTCGAGGGCCATTGCGGGAGTTGGTCCACGACAGTTTGTTGGGCAGAGATTTTCTCGATCGTGGAATCGTCGCCCCGGATTTTGTCGGGTATCTCCTGAAGGAGCACACCAGCGGCCGCCGCAGCAACCATCACCAAATCTATGCCCTGCTGATGCTTGAGTTGTGGTTCCAAAACCTGGAGGAACCACTCGCGCCGCCTGACTCGGCCATGCCCTGCGCTGTTGCTAGCCGCTAAAAGCTAGTGAACGGCCGTCCCGGCGGGAGTAACATGTTGCTGCCCGCTCTGATTACCAGTCACGGTAGCCGTGATAACGGTTTGCAATGCAGCCATGTCCACTCCAGCCACTTTGCCGTCACTAGTCTGGGTCCACTTTGGTGAAGTGAGCTGGTAGTTTCCGGTAGCCGGATCTGCATAGGTGATCTTCGTGGCCAGAGTATTCTTACGTGGGAAAGGGTGCGATATGTCACCTGGGGGAACATACATGACATTCCCCATGAAGCGCGGATCCAGCGGCCGGGGATCCCCCATGTAATAGACGAGGCCCTCCGTTCCCTGAGCTCCATTGTCCCCACTGGGCTGGCGGCACAGCACGTTATCCAGGATCCAGAGGTTTTGCGCATAGGATTGTGCAGGAGGCCACTTCCACGTTTGTATCGCGTTAAAGTAGAACGACCCGTAACAGGGAGTTCCACCCATCGTTTGCACGGTGTTGTGCTCGATAACGACGTCTTGCAAGGTGGGACCAATACTGAATCCAGGTCGAAATCCGGCGCCTCCATCCCGCATTAAGACCAGGTTGTTGGCGATCCTGACCCGCCTCGTCTCGCCCTTCCATGTTCCATCGCTAACACCCTCGTCGAACTCTACCATCGCAAAGCCGGCATTGACGTTCTTGAGGATATTACTCTCGATGTCAATGTCGTCGACGACTGTGTTCGGTCCTCCTTGGTCGTTGGCGACGCGGGGAGTCAACAGTAGCGACGTGCCGTTCTGCGCGCTCGGCCAGTCATTCTCCAGGACATTCCCCGACACGACGGCGCGCTTCATACTCTTGAACTCCAGATTGTTCTTGACCGACCACTTGCCGTTACCGCCAGTCGTCAAGGGGAGCCATGAGAGTGGCTTATACAGCCAGTTTCCACGGATCTCGACGTCCGAGGGCACGTAGGGATTGTTTGCGCCTCCAGCGCCGCCGAACATCACGTTCTCGGTCGTTGACGATATGAAATTATTGACGATCTTAATCGGACCGGGCGTGCGATACCCCAGGATCCCCTGCGAATCCATAGTCGAGTCGTGAATGTCGGATATGTAGCTGTTGATGACCGCAACCGAAGTGCCGTTAACCACCACGCCCTGCCGGACGTCTTGTGTGTCCGATCCGTGTATATAGCAACGGTCGATCGTAATGTTCCGAGGAAAATCTGCGTCACCTACCATGCCGGGCGCTGCGCCCTTCACCAGGTCGCGAAGCTTTGCTTCCACGCGGGACGTCAGAAAGTCGATATTCACCAACTGATAGGCCCGTGGAGCGCTTTTGGCCGGGGTAATTTCCAAACCGACGAGGCGATAGTTGGCAGCGCCGGGTTGAACTGTGATCGCCGCAGTGCTGTTGGGCGTTTGGATTCTCGGCATCTTGGGGGCGTCCGCCGGGGACGTCCTCTGATCGGCGTGCGCTATCTGATCGACGGCGGAGCTTTGGATGTAGATCCAGCCGTTGCCCTTCTTCGGTAGAAGGTCGAAATTACCGGTGAAGCTCGCACCTGCTTCCAGTACAACAGTGTCTCCGGGCTTTGCCCGGTCCAAGGCAGCCTGCAAGTCGCCGCCGCTCCGGACACGGATCGTTGAGCCCGCCGGTTGCTGATAGGCAGTCTCAACGTAGACCCGAGGCGCCTCGGGAATTGGCGGCTGGGGAGCTTGGGCTCTCGCGATGCCCGCCGTGAAGACCAGGCTGAGTAGTAGCGCGTTCTTCATAGAAGTCGGGATATCGAGTTTAGCACGGTAAAATCCGCGTCGCTAAACCGTGCCGAAGGGCCATCCCTCCGGCAGAATGTCACGCGGTGAGTTCGGTCATCCCGGCTCCTTTGGCGGCGCAAGCAAAGGAGCCGGGTCGCCGCTGCGTCACTCAGGGTCGTGCGGTTGGGCCTTTTGGCGGCAGACTGGCGACTGAAGGAGATATAGGCCCGCTAGTCGCACGTAGGAGCTGGCCTTTTGGCGGCGGACCGACGACTGGATTAGATATATACCCGGTAGCCGCTTGTAGAGAAGACCAATTGATTCCAGCCAGTAGTCCGTCCGTGGTGTCGGTCCAGTACGGAGTCAGAAGCTGGTAGTCTCCGATGCTGGGCACTGCGAAGGTAAACGGTACCGTGCTGGCGTAGTTGTGAAGCGGCCATGTGGCCACTCCTTGACCGCTGGGAACATACATGGCATTGCCGTAAAAGCGCGGCGCCAACGGCGCGGGATCGCCCATGTAGTAGTTCAGTGCTGAGGTGCCCAATTGTCCCCAATCGCCGGTCGGCTGCGCACACAAGGCATTGTCCAGGATCCAGACGTTATGAGTGTAAGACTGCGGCGGCGGCCACTGCCACGATTGATTGGTCTCGAAATAAATCGAAGCGCCGCAACTCGTACCGGCGTAGCCCACCAGGGTGTTGTGTTGAAACACCAAATCCGTCTGGTTGGGGCTTAAGGCGAGTCCCCAGTTCCGGCCTCCACCGTTGCCCGCGGGGTTAGCGAAGATCAAAAGGTTGTTGTGAATTTTCCAGCGCTTCTCCTCCCCGGGATTGGTGCAGTTCGGATAGCCTGAGGCCGGGGAGCAGTACGGGTCGACCTCCTGCGTATTGAATCCCGACGCCACATTTTTCAGGATGTTACTTTCCACGGTGATGTCGTCGACCACCGCGAGGTTCCCGCTCTGACTGGTCTGCACGGTGAGCACTACGGAGTATCCCAACTGTCCGCTTACCCACGTATTCTCCAGGATATTCCCGGTCACCAGCACCCGGCGTGCACTCTTGAACTCCAGGTTGTCTTTCTCGATCCACTGATTATAGGGAGGGAGCGTGATGCCGGGGACATTCCAGGTGAGAGGCTTAAAGAGATGATTGGCCCGGATCTCAACATCCGATGGAACATAGGGATTGTTGTAGTCACCCGCCCCACCCAACATAACATCTTCGGTCGTGGCCGATAGATAGTTATCCACAATCTTCAGCGGCCCGGGCGTCAAGTAGGCGAGAATCGCCTGACTGTCAGAAATACTCTGATGAATGTCAGAAATATAACTGTCAATGACTGCGAAGTTCGTTCCGTTGGCCTGTACACCCTGCCGGATGTCTTGGGTAGGAGAGCCGTGAATATAGCAGCGGTCAATGGTGATGGAGTCGGGCAGCGTTTGCGTAAGAACCGATTGCCAGCCAATGGTGTAGTACGAAAAGCAGTTGATCGGCGGTTTGTTGGCAGGGTTGCACCCCTGCGTCGATGCCGAGGTGACCTCCAGTCCCACCAGTCGCCAGTGGTCAGATCCCGGTGCCAGGGCTATTGCCGCGCTGACGTTGGGTGTCACGATCGTGGGCATGCTGGAAAGATACTTTGGGTCAGTCCGGGTTCCTGGAACGGGAAGCTTGCTTAGAGCAGAACTCTCAATATAAATCCACTTCTTGCTGGGGTTCGCTTTCGCCGGAAGAGCAAAGTTGCCTTTGTAGACGGAGCCGGCATCCAGGATGATGATGTCGCCTGGAAGGGATGAACTCAGTGCATTCGTAAAATCGGCACTGGTGTGGGCGTGCCACGTGGTGCCGCCTGTCGGTGGGTTCCACGTCGTGTCAATATAGACCAGGGGCAGGGCAGGCACTGGCTGTTGCGCTCCAGCGAGTGCAGTTAGTAGAAGGACAAAAAGTAACAGCTTTCTCATGAGAACTCCTATAGTTGGAAGAACTATCGATCTACTTCGGCAAGACGCTTCACAAGATGAAGTGGACTACCGCCGTAACATCGACCATAGCCGTGAACGGGCTCTCTGGCTACTGGCGCGAGGGCGTAATATGGGGCAGGGCTCTCCGACTGTACTATCCTGACCTGGGGGACAGTTAGGTGAGTGTAGAGAATATTCATACCGATCAACTGACGAGGGTAGTGGGTCGCGGTCAACGCCTCGGTGCGAGCCTTCGGCGAAGGCGCTGGGGCAACCTGTTGCCCACGAACTATAGTTTCCGCATATCCCGGACTACGTCGCGTGGAGGACGTGGCTTAGCGGCTGATCCGCACCCACCCCGGCTGCCCCATGTTCAAATGTCTACCGCACCACGGATATATGCGCCGAAGGGCGGTCCGCCTAGTCGGCAAACGTCCGATGAGTGGTAGAATGCCACTTCGGATACGCGTCGACTATGCCTCAGCGATTTCGTGACCTTTTTCCCCTACCCCAGCGTATTGCATACCTGGGTTGGTATCTTCTTGGGAAACCCTGCCCTATCAGGCTTACCTTGAAAACGGGTCAGAGCCTTTACATGCGTCGTGACTCCCCCACAGCCAACGATCACGATACGGCCTACGAGGTCTTTGTGAGCGATTTCTATCGCCCAGACGGCATCGACCCTGGTGACCAGATATTCAACATCGTGGACCTCGGGGCCAACGTCGGTTACGCCACTATGTACTTCGCTCACTACTTTCCAAAGGCGCACCTCTACTGTTTCGAGCCTCACCCCACATCATTTGGAGTGCTGGTGGACAATCTGCGCCGCAACTCTTTGATGGATCGTGTCACCCTCTACAAAGCAGCGGCTTCCAATGTCGCCGGGCCTCAGTTCCTAACCGACGACGCAGTCTGCTCGACCGTAGTATCTGATAGCGGCGACCGGCGATTTCGAGTTATGCAGCTTGATCTTTTTGAATGTCTTCGCGGTCTGCAAGTTGACATACTCAAGATGGACATCGAGGGCGGCGAATACTCCATACTGGGCGACGATCGTTTTCGCCGGCTCTTACCTGCCACGGTCATGATGGAATGGCATTCCGATGAGGAACACGGCGATGGCAAGCTATGGTGTGTCAGGCGCTTGGAGTCTCTCGGCTACCTGGTGACTGTCCGCTGGGATGGAGGGGCCTTCGGAGCGATAGCAGCCCAATTCAAGGATGGCCTGAATGCAAGTCACTCCTGAGGAGCTTTTCCGTAAACACAAGTGCGATTCAATTACACGGGCCGTTATATCGTAGCCCCTTCCTCGACTGGATGGAATCGTGACCTCTCACACCGAGCCGGATTTATTCGAGAGGATGACTGTACCAGGGCCGTGAAAGTGGCTTCGCATCAGTTCATCACGCTGAGGGCCCCTGCCTCGCGGCAGTTCCCGAAGCCAACAAAGCGGGGGCGCACAATGTCCGCGGCTGGATTCTCCTTCAGTGTCCGGCGAGTTGAAGAATCACTCTGCGCTGCATCCTTAACTAGTGGCCGTGATCTTATGGCCGGACTTTAGGTGGCTCCGGTCGGAGATCATGCGTAGGTTCAACGCACCCTTGCCTGAGGTTGTTCGTGTTAGAGGGGATGGCCGCCGGCGCAAATGGCGCCAAGGTCTCTCTGGTTGGCGATCAGGAAGCTGGACAGAAACTGATTGGATGAGGGCGAAGGCGAA
>Ga0209656_10000554_pt1 | contig 24646 bp, 21 predicted proteins | sample BogFormECP12_OM2_FD_188239 | JGI IMG/M metagenome (GOLD analysis project Ga0209656, IMG submission 188239) | Bog forest soil microbial communities from Calvert Island, British Columbia, Canada - ECP12_OM2 (SPAdes) (version 2) | ecosystem: Environmental > Aquatic > Freshwater > Wetlands > Bog ... | reverse complement strand
CGTTGTTCGCGTGGTCGTCGCCGTGGGTGCCCGCCCAGCGCGCCGACAGCACACCCGGCATCCCGTTCAGCGCGGCGACCTGCAGACCCGAGTCGTCGGCGACGGACGCCAGCCCGGTCGCGGCGTACGCGTCACGCGCCTTGGCCAGTGCGTTCTCCTCGAACGTCGCGCCCGTCTCCGGCGACTCGCCGAACGGCGCCACGTCGTCGAGCGAGACCAGCGAAATCCCCGACAGCCCGGCCGCGTCGAGAACCCGCTGCATCTCCGCCAACTTCTTGCGGTTGCGGCTGGCCACCAGCAGGCGGGTCAATTACCGAAGGCCTTCTTGGCCGCCGGTCCCTCCGGCAGCACACCGGGATAGGGCAGCTCCAGCGCGACGCGCTGCACCGCGAACAGCTTCTGGGTGGCGGCGAGCGCGGCGTCGAGCATCTTGTCCAATGTCGAGCGCGGGAACGTTGCACCCTCCCCGGTGCCCTGAATCTCAACGAGAGTTCCGGTGTCCGTGGCGACCACGTTCATGTCGACCTCCGCACGCGCGTCCTCGGCGTACGGCAGGTCGACCCGCACCCGCCCGTCGACGACGCCGACGCTGACCGCGGCGATAGCGCACGACAGCGGCCGCGGATCGGAGAGCTTGCCGGCCGCCGACAGATACGTCACCGCGTCGGCGAGCGCGACATAGGCGCCGGTGATCGCGGCGGTGCGGGTGCCGCCGTCGGCCTGCAGCACGTCGCAGTCGATCGCGATGGTGTTCTCCCCCAGCGCGGCAAGGTCGATGCACGCCCGCAGCGACCGTCCGACGAGCCGGCTGATCTCCTGCGTGCGGCCGCCGATGCGGCCCTTCACGGATTCGCGGTCCGAGCGCTCGTGGGTCGCCGCGGGCAGCATCGCGTATTCGGCGGTGAGCCATCCTTCGCCGCGTCCCTTGCGCCAGCGCGGGACGCCCTCGGTCACGCTCGCGGTGCACATGACGCGGGTCTGACCGAACTCGACGAGCACCGAGCCCGCCGGATGAGAGGTGAACCCGCGGGTTATCGTGACCGGCCGCATCTCGTCGTCGAGGCGGCCGTCTTCTCGACTCGACACTTGATCAACCCTAGTGGCTGATGTCGATGGTCTCCTGGCACACCACCGCGCGCACCGGGCCGTCGAATTCCGCCTTGGCCTCGGTGATGACGTCCTCGCGGGACGTCCACGGCGGGATGTGGGTCAGCAGCAGCTCACCCACCCCGGCCCGCGCCGCGATCTGACCCGCCTCGGTGCCCGACAGGTGCAGATGCTCCGGACGCCGGCCCGGTGCGTGTGTCCACGACGCCTCGCACAGGAACGCGTCGGCACCCCGGGCGAGGTCGACCAGCGAATCACACACCCCCGTGTCACCGCTGTAGGCCAGCACCGCACCCGACGAGTCGGTGATCCGCAGGCCGTAGGACTCGGTCGGGTGGGCCACCGAGCGGGGCAGCACGGTCAGTGATCCGAACTCCACCTCCTGGCCGTCGGCCCAGTGCCGCACGTCGAAGATGTCGGAGAAGTCGTCGAGCTCACCGCCGAACGGGGAGGAGGCCTGCGCGAGCCGCGACCAGGTATCGGTCGGCCCGTACATCAGCCCCTTACCCGCCGGCGGATTCGGGTGGTACCGGCGCCACACGAACAGCGCGGGCAGGTCGATGCAGTGGTCGGCGTGCAGATGGCTCAGCAGCACATGGACGGAGCCAGGGTCGGCGTGCCGCTGCAGCGACCCCAGCACTCCGTTGCCGAAGTCCACGGCCAGCGGCGGAGCGCCCGGTGCGGTCAGCAGATAGCCGGAACATGGCGAATCGGGTCCGGTGACGCTGCCCGAGCAGCCGAGCACGGTGATTCGCACAGTGACTAGCTTGCCACGCCGGATGTCGGGTTGACGAAGACATCTTCGCAATACGCGACGGGTCTCATGATTGGACGCCAACGTGACGCCGGACAGGCCGGACGCCGTCGAGCGCGGGCCCGAGGAAGCGGGCCGCCAGCCGCGTGAACGCCTCGGGATCGCCGGTCGCCTCGAACACCCGGGTGGCGGGCGGCGCATCGTGCGGCCGCAGCAGATCCAGCTCGGTGAGCACCCGCAGCAGGTCTTTGGCGGTCTCCTCGGCGCTGGACACCAGCGTGACCGCTTCGCCCATCGCCAGCTGGATCAGCCCCGACAGCAGCGGGTAGTGGGTGCAGCCCAGCACCAACGTGTCCACCCCGGCGCGCTGCAGCGGCTCCAGGTAGCCCTCGGCCAGGCCCAGCACCTGACGCCCGCTCGTGACGCCGCGCTCGACGAAGTCGACGAAACGCGGGCACGCCACCCCGGTGACGACGGTGTCGCGGGCGGCCGCGAACGCGTCCTGGTAGGCGCCCGACGCGATCGTCGCCTCGGTGCCGATGACCCCGATGCGGCCGTTGTGGGTGGCGGCCACCGCGCGGCGCACCGCGGGCAGGATCACCTCCACGACCGGCACCGGCGCGTAGCGCTCCCGGGCGTCGCGCAGGCACGCCGACGACGCGCTGTTGCAGGCGATCACCAGCGCCTTGACGCCGCGGGAAACGAGGTCGTCCCCGATGGCCAGCGCATGTGCGCGGATCTCGGGAATGGTCAGCGGGCCGTACGGGCCGTTGGCGGTGTCGCCGACGTAGATGATGTCCTCGTCGGGCAGCTGGTCGATGACGGCCCGCGCGACGGTCAGGCCGCCGACGCCGGAGTCGAACACTCCGACGGGCGCGAACGGCGAACTCACGGCCTCAGCGATGGCGGCTTCGCTCCACTGCGCCGCCGCTCACGGGCCTTGCGTTCGGGAGCCGACAGCCAGTACGCCGCCAGCACGCCCCCGATCGCGCCGCACAGGTGGCCCTGCCAGGACACGCCGTAGGTGCCGGGCAGCACACCGAGCAGAATGCCGCCATAGGCGATCAGCACCACCAGCCCCACGACGATCTCCCACACCGTGCGGGTGAAAAACCCGAACACCAGCAGGAAGGTCAGCCACCCGAAGATCAGGCCCGAGGCCCCGATGTGGTTGGTTTCGACACCGGGCGGTGCGCCGAGGTTTCCGATCAGCCAGGTGCCGAAGCCCCCGACGATCCAGATGATCGCGGTCGCGAAGACGAACCGCGACAGCCCGGCCAGCGTCACGAGGAAGCCCAGCACCAGGGCGGGGCCGGTGTTGGCGATCAGGTGCTGCCAGTTCGCGTGCAGCAGCGGCGCGAAGACGATGCCCCACAGGCCGTCGGTCTCCAGCGGGCGGATGCCGTTGTTGTCGAGACGGCCGCCGTCGAGCTGGTTGATCGCCTCGATGATGTAGAGCAGCGCGACGAAGGTGAGGATCGTCAGGCCACCGGTCACCCACAGCGGCCGCTTCTTCGGCCGCCGTGCAGGTGTCGCCGGATATCCGGCCGGCCCGGTCACGCCCATAACTGCCCTTCCAAAGCCTCCTCGGCCTCATCCAGGCTACCGGCGTACGCGCCGGTCGACAGATACTTCCATCCGGCGTCGGCCACCACGAACGCGATGTCGGCACGCCGGCCGGCGGTCACCGCCTTGGCCGCCATGCCGAGCGCGGCGTGCAGCACGGCACCGGTCGAGATGCCGGCGAAGATGCCCTCGGTTCGCACCAGTTCCCTGGTGCGCCGGATCGCGTCGAACGAGGAGACCGAGTAGCGCATGGTCAGCACGTCGGGGTCGTAGAGCTCGGGAACGAAGCCCTCGTCGATGTTGCGCAGCGCGTACACACCCTCGCCGTAGCGGGGCTCGGCGGCGACGATCTGAATGTCAGGCACATGCTCACGCAGGAAGCGCCCGGTGCCCATCAGCGTGCCGGTGGTGCCGAGTCCGGCGACGAAGTGCGTGATCTCCGGCAGGTCGGCCAGCAGCTCCGGGCCGGTGCCGGTGTAGTGGGCCGCGGAGTTCGCCTCGTTGCCGTACTGGTAGAGCATCACCCACGACGGGTTCTGCGCCGCCAGCTCCTTGGCGCGGGCCACCGCGGTGTTGGACCCCCCTTCGGCCGGCGAGAAGATGATCCGGGCGCCGTAGAGCTCAAGCAGTTGCCGGCGCTCGACCGACGTGTTCTCGGGCATCACGCAGATCATCGTGTAGCCCTTGAGCAGGGCGGCCATCGCCAGCGAAATGCCGGTGTTGCCGCTGGTGGGCTCGAGGATCGTGGCGCCGGGCCTGAGCACGCCGTCGCGCTCGGCGTCCTCGATCATCCGCAGCGCGGGCCGGTCCTTGATCGAGCCGGTCGGGTTGCGGTCCTCGAGCTTCGCCCACAGCCGCACATGGGGCTGGTCATCCCAGCCGGGCGACAGGCGGTGCAGGCCGACCAGCGGGGTGTCGCCGAGCGCGTTGAGAACGGAGTCGTATCGGGTCAATCGCGAACCACCCTCACCCTCCTGCCACGGCCGGCAGGATCGTGACCGTGTCGCCGTCGGCGATCTCGGTGTTCAGACCGCCGGAGAACCGCACATCCTCGTCGTTGACATAGATGTTGACGAAGCGGTGCAGCTTGCCCGGAGAGGACGGGTCGATCAGGCGCTCGGAGATGCCCGAGTAGTTGGACTCCAGGTCCGAGATCACCGCCTGCAGCGTCTCGCCGGTCGCGGTGACGCGCTTCTCGCCGCCGGTGTGTGTGCGCAGGATGGTCGGTATCGACACGCTGACGGTCACGGGTGTGCTCCTTCGCTGACGCTGTCGTAGTGGTCGACGACGGTCACCGGCTCCTCGGTGACCACGCCGTCGACGATCCGGTAACTGCGCAGCTCGTGGGTGTCCGGGTCGCGGGTGGACACCAGCACGTAGTGCGCGCCGGGTTCGGCGGCGCACGAGACGTCGGTGCGGCTGGGATAGGCCTCGGTGGCGGTGTGCGAGTGATAGATCACGACGGGGACCTCGTCGCTGCCGTCCATCTCACGCCACACCCGCAGCTGCTCGCCGGAGTCGAAGCGGTAGAACGTCGGCGACCGTTCGGCGTTGGTCATCGCGATGTGACGCTCCGGGCGGTCGGAGCCCGCCGGGGCCGCGATCACCCCGCAGGCCTCGTCCGGGTGGTCGGCGCGGGCGTGAGCCACCATGGCGTCGACCAGGTCGGCGCGTATCACCAGCACCGGCTCACCCTCCTTTTCACGCCTTTCACGCGAACGCCCCGGGCAACACGTCACGATAGGTGGGTATTCCGGCGACCGCAGTGGCCGTCAGCACCGCGACCACGATCGCCTGGGCCAGGCATTCCGCCGCGGCCGTTCCGACGGCGGCGGTGAGCTCGGCCTCGGCCGACATCGACGCGGGAAGGCCGCCGCTGGGCGGCACCTCCACCGCGCCGGTGGCCAGGGCGAAGACGGCGTCGCCGTCCATCGGGGTGTGTGACGGACGGATCGCACGGGCCAGGCCGTCATGGGCGGCGATCGCGACGCGCCGGCACGCCGACATGCTCAGCGCGGCGTCGGTGGCAACGACCCCGATGGTGCTGTTGAACGCGGCCGCGAAGCGATCCCGCTGAGCGACGAGCGCACCGTAGGCGGCGACCTGCGCCGGTGGCGGCGCCACCAGCCCGAGCTGTTGGGACAGGTAGCTCGCCCACGGCAGGCCGGTGGCCGGGTCGACAACGTCGCCGACGCAGTTGTTCACCACCAGCGCGCCGACCGTGACGTCCGAGGACAACACCGTCGACGCGGTGCCGATGCCGCCCTTGAGGACCCCGGCGTGCGCCCCGGCCCCCGCGCCGACGGATCCCCGCGCGACGTCGCGTCCGGCGGATCGCGCTGCAGCGTATCCGAATTCGGCGTCGGGCCGCAGCGACCAGTCGCCGACGGTCAGGTCGAAGACCACCGCCGCGGGCACGATCGGCACGACCTTGTCGCCGGTGCCGTCGTCGAACCGCACGCCCCGCCGATGTTCCTCCAGCCACCTCATCACGCCGTCGGCGGCCGCCAGACCGTACGCGCTGCCGCCGGTCAGCAGTACCGCGTCGACGAGCCGGACGGTGTTGGAGGGGTCGAGCAGATCGGTCTCACGGGTGCCCGGCGCGCCGCCGCGGACATCGACGGAGCCGACCGTGCCCGGGGGCGTCAGCACGACCGTGCTGCCGGTGGCCCAGCCCGACTCGCGGGTGGCGTCCGCGCACAGCCGGTGATAGTGGCCGACGAGGATGCCGGCGACGTCGGTGATCGAACCGGTCTGGGGGGAGCTCACCGGTTCAGCGCTTCCCCGTCAGCGCGACCACCAGATACTCCTGCATCACGGTCAGCCACTGGTAGACGTCGAGGTGCCCCGCCAGCGGGTGATCATCGGGCAGCCGGTCCGGTCCGTCCGGACCGATGCCCAGCATCGTGCCCAGCGCGAGGCGCACATCGTTCACCGCGGCGATCCACGCGTTCGCGTCGTCCTTCGTCAGCTCGAACCGGCCGCCGCCCTGCGGGATCGTGCGCAGCAGCCGCTGAGCCGCCTCGCGCTTGGCGTCGATGATGGCCGGCTCGTGCAGGCTGCGAAGCGCGGCGTTGAGGCTTTCGGCGTTGGCCGACCCGGCCGGGTGGCTGCGTTCGGAACGATAGAAATCCGGCAGCAGCCGGGCCATCGTGGCGTCCTCCGGCCGTCGGGAATTGCCGGTCCTGATGCCGGTGATCGCCTGCAGCTCGTCGGACGGTGCCGATGATTCGCGGTCTTCGAGCATCGCAAGCAGCGAGGCCACCAGGTTGTGCAGCAGCGACGCCTCGTGGGAGGCCAGCGCCGAGCGGAAGCGCAGGCCGTCAGCGGTCTCGACCCGCTTCCATTTGCGCACCGTTGCGTCGTCTCCCGAGGCCGATCAGCGATCTTGCTGCAGCGTGGCCCACAGGCCAGCGGCGTGGAGCTTGGACACGTCGACCTCCATGGAGTCCCGGCTGCCCGCCGACACCACCGCTTTGCCTTCGTTGTGCACCTGCAACATCAGCTTCGTGGCGTGCGGTTCGGTGTAGCCGAACAGCTTCTGGAAGACGTAGGTCACGTAAGTCATCAGGTTCACCGGGTCATCCCAGACGATCGTCACCCACGGCGTGTCCGCGGCGTCGACCGGAGCGACGTCGCGCTCCTCGCGGGTTCCCGGCCGGGTCCGCGCTGGGGTAACCATGCGCCAAGGATACCGAGGGCGGCCGACACAGCTTGCCGCCGCCCGGGGCAAGGATCAGCGCGGTAAGAGACGCGCCAGCCGATACCGTTACCTGTGTGAGCGCACACGCGGCGCCGACCGCGCTGCTGACCGACAAGTACGAGCTGACGATGCTGTCGGCAGCGCTGCGCGACGGAACCGCCCATCGGCAGACCACGTTCGAGGTGTTCGCCCGGCGGCTGCCGGAGGGCCGGCGCTACGGCGTCGTGGCCGGCACCGGGCGTTTCTTGGAAGCGTTGTTGGAGTTCAGGTTCGACGAGGAGGTGTTGGCGTCGCTGCGCGGCTTTCTGGACCGCGAGACCATCGACTACCTCGCCGGCTACCGGTTCGGCGGCGACGTCGACGGCTATCCCGAAGGCGAGTTGTACTTCCCGGGCTCGCCGGTGCTGTCGGTGCACGGCACGTTCGGCGAGTGCGTGGTGCTGGAGACGCTCGCGCTGTCGATTCTCAACCATGACACTGCGATAGCGTCCGCGGCCGCGCGCATGGTGTGGGCGGCCGACGGACGTCCGCTCATCGAAATGGGCTCGCGCAGAACACACGAGGACGCCGCCGTCGCCGCCGCGCGGGCGGCCTACATCGCCGGCTTCGCCGGCTCGTCGAACCTGGAGGCGCAGCGCCGCTACCGTGTGCCGGCGCTGGGCACCAGCGCGCACGCGTTCACGTTGTTGCACTCCACGCCCGACGGACCTGACGAACGGGCCGCGTTCCGCGCCCAGATCGAAGCGCTGGGCGTCAATACCACGCTGCTGGTGGACACCTACGACATCACCCGAGGCGTGGAGAACGCAGTCCAGGTGGCCGGGACAAGGCTGGGCGCCGTGCGCATCGACTCCGGCGACCTCGGGGTGCTGGCCCGCCAGGTGCGCCGACAACTCGACACGCTGGGCGCCGCGCACACCAGGATCGTCGTGTCCGGCGACCTCGACGAGTTCGCGATCGCCGCGTTGCGCGCCGAACCGGTGGACAGCTACGGGGTCGGCACGGCGCTGGTCACCGGGTCGGGCGCACCGACCGCCGGCATGGTGTACAAACTCGTCGAGGTCGACGGCATGCCGGTCGAAAAGCGCAGTACCCACAAGGAATCCCACGGCGGCCGCAAGCAGGCGATGCGGCTGGCGCAGCCGACTGGCACGATCGTGGAGGAAGTCGTCTTCCCCGCCGGGGCGCCGCCCGCGGTGTCCGAGCAGAGCCGCATCGTGACGGTGCCGTTGGCCAGCTCCGGGCGGCCGGTGGCCGACGACGACCTCGACGCGGCCAGGGCGCGGGTGGCCGCCGGGCTGAAAACCCTGCCGTGGGAGGGCCTCAAGCTGTCGCGTGGCGAACCGGCCATCCCGACCAGGATGATGCCGCCGACCAAGGAGGGGCCACGGTAACCGAGCTGCTGGCCACCGCCGTTGACGCGCTGGGCGGCAGCGAACGCAAGGGCCAGATCGAGATGGCCGAAGCGGTGGCGCATGCCTTCGACACCTGCGAGCATCTTGCCGTGCAGGCCGGCACCGGCACCGGCAAGTCGCTGGCCTACCTGGTGCCGGCGATAGCCCGCGCGGTCGGGACCGACACCCCGGTGGTGGTGTCCACGGCGACGATCGCACTGCAGCGACAGCTCATCGCCAGGGACCTGCCGCGGCTGGCCGACTCGCTCGCGGACTCGCTGCCGCGGCCGCCACGGTTCGCGATCCTCAAGGGACGCGGAAATTATCTGTGCCTGAACAAGATCCACAACGGCTCCGAGGATGCTGCGCCGCAGGACGCGCTGTTCGCGCCGGTGTCCGCGCTGGGCCGCGACGTGGCGCGACTGACCGCGTGGTCGTCGAGCACCGAAACCGGCGACCGCGACGAGCTGGTGCCGGGCGTGGCCGACCGGTCCTGGGCGCAGGTCAGCGTGTCGGCCCGGGAGTGCCTCGGGGCGGGCCGCTGTCCCTTCGGCACACAGTGTTTCGCGGAGAAAGCCCGCGCGCTGGCCGGCCGGGCCGACGTGGTCGTCACCAACCACGCGTTGCTGGCCATCGACGCGCTCGCCGAGGCGGCGGTGCTGCCCGAGCACGACCTGCTCGTCGTCGACGAGGCCCACGAACTCGTCGACCGGGTCACCGCGGTGGCCACCGGAGAGCTGACGCCGGCCGCCCTCGGGCTCGCGCAACGACGAGTCAGCCGCCTGGTCGGGCCCGAGCTGAGCGAGCGCCTGGAGGCCGCGGCCACGACCTTTTCGTCGGCGATCCACGACGGTTCGCCCGGTCGCGTCGATCACCTCGACGATGAGATGACCGCCTACCTCGCGGCGCTCCGGGACGCTGCCACCGCCGCCCGCCGGGCGATCAACACGGCCCCCGGCGACGCCAAGGCCGCCGCCGCGCGGGCCGAGGCGATCGCCGGCCTCGAGGACATCGCCGACACCTGCGCGCGGATCCTGGAGTCGTTCGGCGTCGCGATCACCGAGCGCACCGACGTGGTGTGGCTCGACCACGAGGACAACCGGGGATCGGTGCGGCCCGTGCTGCGCGTCGCGCCGCTCTCGGTGGCGGGCCTGCTGCGCAGCCGGCTGTTCGGCCGCGCCACCACGGTCCTGACCTCGGCGACGCTCACCCTCGGCGGCTCGTTCGATGCGATGGCCTCGGCGTGGGGGTTGGCCGACGAGTCCGTCCAGTGGCGCGGTATCGACGTGGGATCGCCGTTCTCCCACGCCAAGTCGGGGATTCTCTACGTCGCACGCCACCTGCCGCCGCCCGGCCGCGACGGCACCGGCTCCGCCGAGCAGCTCGCCGAGATCGCCGCGCTGATCAGCGCCGCCCGCGGCCGCACACTCGGCTTGTTCTCGTCGATGCGGGCCGCCAAGACCGCAGCGGAGGCGATGCGGGAACGGCTGGAGACGCCGGTGCTCTGCCAGGGCGACGACTCGACCGGCGCACTTGTCGAGCGGTTCGCCGCCGACCTGGAGACGTCATTGTTCGGCACCCTGTCGCTGTGGCAGGGCGTCGACGTGCCCGGCCCTTCGCTGTCGCTGGTGGTCATCGACCGCATTCCGTTCCCGCGGCCCGACGATCCGCTGCTGACCGCGCGGCAGCGTGCCGTCGCGGCCCGCGGCGGGAACGGGTTCATGGCGGTCGCCGCCAGCCACGCCGCGCTGCTGCTCGCCCAGGGCGCGGGCAGGCTGCTGCGCCGGGTCGACGACCGCGGCGTGGTGGCCGTGCTGGACTCGCGGATGGCCACCGCCCGCTACGGGGGCTACCTGCGGGACTCGCTGCCGCCGTTCTGGTTGACCACCGACCGGCAGACCGTCTGCGACGCGCTGAACCGTCTCACCGAGGCGGGCCGATGAGACTCGCGGGCGTCATCGTGGCGTGCCTGGCGCTAGTGGGTTGCAGCCATCTTCTCGGCGGAAAACCGGTGTCGGTGTTCGACGACCCGTTTCACGTGGCGGGGCTGCCCGCGACGGACGGGCCGTCCGGCGTGCGGCCCGACGCCCCGAAGCCGACGCGCGACGTGGTGGGCGCCACCGTCGGCAGGGACGACGAGTTGGCCGCGTTGTCGGTCAGCGACATCGAGGAGTTCTGGGCGGGCGGGTACGGCGCCCCGCTCAACGGCAAGTTCACGCCCGTCGCCGAGCTCATGTCGTGGGATTCCAGCGGTGTCAATTCCGAGTTCTGTCACGATGACACCGTCGGCGTCGTCAACGCCGCGTTCTGCCCGGTCGACAACTCCATCGGATGGGACCGTGGCGAGCTGCTTCCCCAACTGCGGAACAGCTTCGGCGACATGGCTGTTGCGATGGTGCTCGCCCACGAGTACGGGCACTCGATCCAGCGTCAGGCCGGGCTGACCGACAAGAGCACGCCGACGCTGGTGTCCGAGCAGCAGGCCGACTGCTTCGCCGGCGTGTACATGCGCTGGGTCGCCGAAGGCAACTCGAAGCGTTTCACGCTGAGCACCGCGGAGGGCTTGAACAACCTGCTGGCGGCGATGATCTCGTTCCGCGATCCGCTGCTGACCGAAGACAACCCGGAGATGAGTGTCGACGCGCACGGCTCGGCGTTCGAGCGGGTCTCGGCTTTTCAGTCCGGCTTCACCGACGGGGTCGCCGCGTGCGCGGGGATCGACGGTCAGGAGATCGCGGCGCGCCGCGGCGATCTGCCGGCGGCGCTGCAACGGGATCAGACCGGCGAGTGGCCGGTGTCCCAGGAGTCGGTCAAGGCCGTCGTCGAAGCCCTGGGCAGGCTGTTCTCGCCGGCCAGCCCGCCGGTGCTCAGTTTCGAGCCCGCCGGGGCCTGCGCCGACGCACGACCCAGCGATCCGGTCTCCTACTGCCCGGCCGCCAACACCATCTTCGTCGACCTGCCGCAGCTGGTGAAGATGGGTGCGCCTGCGCCGGGCGACGACACCGGCCTGGCGTTCGGCGACAACACCGCCTACTCGGCGCTGACGTCGCGGTACATGCTCGCGGTCGAGCACTCCAAGGGCGGCCTGGTGCTCGACAACGCCGAGGCGGCGCTGCGCACCGCCTGCCTGACCGGTGTGGCGACCACGAAGATGTCGGAACCGGTGAGCGTCTCCGACGGCAACACGGTCGCGCTGACCGCCGGCGACCTCGACGAGGCGGTCTCGGGAATCCTGACCAACGGCCTGGTCGCGGGCGACGTGAACGGCGAGTCCGTGCCGTCAGGCTTTTCCCGCATCGACGCGTTCCGCACGGGGGTGCTCGGCGACGAGGAGCGCTGCCTGCGGCGTTACCCGTGATTCTTTGGGTGGGTTTCGGGGGCGTTCTTCGGGTGTCTCGGGCGTCTCGGGGTGTCTGGGGGCGTCTCGGGTGTCTCGGGCGCGGTTCGGGGTGTCTCGGGGCGTTTCGGGCGCGGCTCGGTGCGTTTCGGGCGCGGCTCCGCCGCGAAACTCAACCTACTGCGGCCTTCGCGTGGTGTCGCCGCAGCAGATTGAGTGTCGCGAATCCCCAGTCAACTCGATACCGCCGCCTCCTGCGGCTGGCTGGCCAGCGCCACCAGGCCGAGTTCGTTGTCGCCGGCCAGCAGAGGGTGATGCGGCAGCACCCGCACGGTGTAGCCGACCGAGCCGGCCACCGGCAGCGGGGTTGTCGTCGAAAACACCTCGTCGCCGTTGTCGGCGGTGCCGGTGTGCACCATCGGCACATACAACGGATCCAGCAGCGCGTCGCCGGCATCGACCCGGCCCAGCACCGCCTGCACGGTCACTTCATCGGGCCGCAGGCCGGCCAACCGGACGGTGGCCGTCAGCGTCAGCTCCGAGCCGAGCAGCGGCGTGTCGGGCAGGCCGGCGCTGTCCACCTCCGTGATCTGCAGCTTCGGCCATGCTTCGCCGACCCGCTGACGGTATGCGGCCAGCGCGCGTGCGTTGGCGTAGGGCTTGCCGTTCACCGGTTCCACCGTCTGGCGCAGCGACTGCGCCGCGGGGGCGTAGTACTTGTCGGTGTAGTCGCGAACCATCCGCGATGCCAACACCTTCGGGCCCAGCGTCTGCAGCGTGTGCCGCACCATCTCCACCCACCGACGCGGCAGCCCGGACTCGTCGCGCTCGTAGAACTTCGGTGCCACCGCGCGTTCGAGCAGGTTGTACAGCGCGTTGGCTTCGAGGTCATCGCGGCGGTTCTCGTCTGCGATGCCGTCGGCGGTCGGTATCTCCCAACCGTTTTCGCCGTCGTACCACTCGTCCCACCAGCCGTCGCGGATGGACAGGTTCAGCCCGCCGTTGAGCGCGCTCTTCATTCCCGACGTGCCGCACGCCTCCAGCGGCCGCAGCGGGTTGTTGAGCCAGACGTCGCAACCCCAGTACAGCAGCCTTGCCATCGACATGTCGTAGTCGGGCAGAAACGCGATCCGGTGACGTACTTCCGGGCGGTCGGCGAACCGCACGACCTGCTGGATCAGCGCCTTGCCGCCGTCGTCGGCGGGATGCGACTTGCCCGCGACGATCATCTGAATCGGCCGATCCTCGTCGAGCAGCAGTCGTTCCAGCCGGTCCGGGTCACGCAGCATCAATGTCAGGCGCTTATAGGTGGGAACCCGGCGGGCGAACCCCACCGTGAGCACGTTGGGATCGAAAGCCGCGTCGATCCAACCCAATTCGGCCTCCGATGCGCCCCGCTCCTGCCACGACTTCCGCAGCCGGCGACGTACGTCCTCGACCAGCAACTCACGCAGATGCGACCGGATCCACCACATGTGGCCGGGGTCCACCTGTTGGAGCCGTTGCCATACCGCCGGCTCGCTGAAAGAGTCGGAGCCGACCAGCTCCCGCCCGAGCTCCATCCAGTGCGGTGCGGCCCACGTCGGCCCGTGCACGCCGTTGGTGATCGACCCGATCGGCACCTCGTCAGGGTCGAATCCGGGCCACAGCTCGTTGAACATCGCCCGGCTCACGCGCCCGTGCAGCAGCGATACGCCGTTGGCCCGTTGGGCCAGCCGAAGACCCATGTGCGCCATGTTGAACATCGACGGGTCGTCCTCGGCGCCCAGCGCGATGATCCGATCCAACGGCACACCCGGCAGCAGCACCGAGGACCGGGGGCTGTCGTCGGGTGCGGCGCCGGCGGCGCCGAAGTAGTGCCGCACCATGCTGACCGGAAACCGGTCGATCCCGGCGGGCACCGGGGTGTGGGTGGTGAACACCGTGCCGGCGCGCACCACGGTCAGCGCCGTGTCGAAATCGAGTTTCTGGTCGGTGATCAGCTCACGGATCCGCTCGAGCCCGAGGAATCCGGCGTGCCCCTCGTTCATGTGGAAAACCTCGGGCGCGGGAAGGCCTTCGGCGGCCGTGAACGCCCGGATCGCGCGCACCCCGCCGACACCTGCGAGAATCTCCTGCTTGATCCGGTGGTCCTGGTCGCCGCCGTAGAGGCGGTCGGTGACGCCGCGCAGGTCGTGCTCGTTTTCGGGAATGTCGGAATCCAGCAGCAGCAACGGGATTCGGCCGACCTGCGCGACCCAGATCCGGGCCCGCAATTCCCGAGCGCCCGGCAGCGTCAGCGCCACCAGGACGGCATCGCCGGACGAGTCCGTCAGCAGCCGCAGCGGCAGCCCCTGCGGGTCGATCGACGGATACGTCTCGTGCTGCCAGCCGTCCGCGGTCAGCGACTGGCGAAAGTATCCGGACCGGTAGTACAACCCGACCCCGATCAGCGGCAAGCCCAGATCCGACGCCGCCTTGAGATGATCGCCGGCCAGGATGCCCAACCCGCCCGAATAGTTCGGCAGCACTTCTGAGACACCGAATTCCATCGAGAAGTACGCGATTCCCGTCGGCAACGCCGCGCCCTCCCGCAGCTGGTCCTGATACCACAGCGGACGCGACAGGTAATCGGCCAGATCGTCGGCGAGGCGGTCCAGCCGTGCGAGGAACTGCTCGTCGACGGCCAGCGCATCGAGTCGCTGCGGGCTCACGGCGCCCAGCAGCGCGACCGGATCCCGCCCAGAACGCTCCCACAGGATGGGATCGATCGCGGCGAACAGATCCTGTGTCGGCTTGTCCCACGACGACCGCAGGTTCACCGACAGCCCCTCGAGTGCGGCAAGCCGATCGGGCAGGTGGGCACGGACCGTGAAACGACGCAGAGCCTTCACGCGGGTCAACCTTAGGAGACATTCGGCGTCCGCGCAGTTCCCGGACAATGTCGTCACCGTCACGTCGCCGGCGTTTAACGCCTACATCGCCCCCCGCGTTTAGCCCGGACACTACGGTGGAAAGCGCGTGAGGAGGACCTGAAAGCAACGCCTTGGTAAGGAGTGATTGGGTGCCCGGACGCATCGAGATCGACGACGTGAAGCCCGTTGTTTCCGGCGGCGCCTACCCGGCCAGGGCGGTGGTCGGCGAGATCGTCCCCGTGCGGGCCACGGTGTGGCGCGAAGGCCACGACGCCGTCGCCGCGACACTGGTCGTGCGGTACATGGGACGGTCCTATCCGCGGCTGGCCGACGCCGGCAGGCATCGGGCCGACGCCGGCGGCGTCCGCCCGGTCGGCGCACCCGTCCCCGGCGCGGCGACCACCGCAGTGCCCCGGGTCAGGCCGATCGCGACGCCGATGGCGCTGGGCCGCACGCCCGACGTGTTCCACGGCCAGTTCACCCCGGACAGCGTCGGCCTGTGGACGTTCCGGGTCGACGGCTGGGGTGACCCCATCAGCACCTGGCGCCACAACGTCACCGCGAAGCTCGACGCCGGGCAGGGCGAGGCCGAGTTGTCGAACGACCTGCAGCTCGGGGCGCGTTGGTTCGAACGGGCGGCCACCGGTGTGCCGCGCAAGCTCCGCGATCCGCTGCTGGAGGCGGCGGCCGCGCTGCACGCGAGCGGGGACCCGGTCGAGCGGGTGGGCGTCGCAACGACGTTGGAGATCGATGAGCTGCTCGCCCAGTTTCCACTGCGTGAGCTGGTCACCCGCGGGGAGACGTACGGGGTGTGGGTCGACCGCCCGCTGGCCCGGTTCGGCGCGTGGTACGAACTGTTTCCACGCTCCACAGGCGGCCGGGACAAGAAGGGCAAGCCGGTACACGGCACCTTTGCGACCGCCGCCAAGGAGCTGCCCAGGATCGCCGACATGGGCTTCGACGTGGTCTACCTCGCGCCGATTCACCCGATCGGCAAGGTGCACCGCAAAGGCCGCAACAACTCCGTCACCGCCGCCCCCGGCGATGTCGGATCACCCTGGGCGATAGGCAGCGACGAGGGCGGCCACGACGCGGTCCACCCGAAGCTGGGCACCATCGACGACTTCGACGAGTTCGTCAGGGCAACCCGTGACCTCGGCATGGAGGTGGCCCTCGACCTGGCGCTGCAGTGCGCACCCGACCACCCGTGGGCCAAAGAGCACCGCAAGTGGTTCACCGAACTGCCCGACGGCACCATCGCGTATGCGGAGAACCCACCCAAGAAGTACCAGGACATCTACCCGCTGAACTTCGACAACGAGCCCTCGGGCCTGTACGAGGAGGTGTTGCGCGTCGTCCGGCACTGGATGGACCACGGCATCAAGGTGTTCCGGGTCGACAACCCGCACACCAAGCCACCGGACTTCTGGGCGTGGCTGATCGAGCAGGTCAAGGACATCGACCCCGATGTGCTGTTCCTGTCGGAGGCGTTCACGCGCCCGGCCCGGCTGTACGGCCTGGCCAAGCTGGGCTTCACCCAGTCCTACACGTACTTCACCTGGCGCACGTCGAAGTGGGAGCTGACCGAGTTCGGGGAGCAGATCGCCGAGCACGCCGATTACGCGCGGCCCAACCTGTTCGTCAACACGCCCGACATCCTGCATGAAAGCCTGCAGCGGGGTGGCCCCGGCATGTTCGCGATCCGCGCGGTGCTGGCGTCGACGATGAGTCCCGCGTGGGGCATGTACTCGGGGTATGAGCTGTTCGAGCACCGTCCGGTGCGCGAGGGCAGTGAGGAGTACCTGGACTCGGAGAAGTACGAGTTGCGGCCGCGCGACTTCGAAGGGGCACGCGAGCGCGGCGCGTCACTGGAGCCGTTCGTCACGCGACTCAACGAGATCCGGCGGCTGCATCCTGCCCTGCAGCAGTTGCGGACGATCCGCTTCCACCACGTCGACAACGACGCCCTGGTGGCATACAGCAAGTTCGATCCCGCGACCGGCGACGCCGTACTCGTCGTGGTGACGCTCAACGCCTTTGCTCCCGAACAGGCGACACTGTGGTTGGACATGCCCGCGCTGGGTATGGACTGGCATGACCGCTTCTGGGTCCGCGACGAGATCACCGGCGAGGAATACCAGTGGGGGCAGGCCAACTATGTGCGCCTCGACCCGGCCAAGGCCGTCGCGCACATCGTGAACCTGCCCCGCATACCTGACGAAGAACGATTGAATCTATTGCGCAGGGAGTGACGGGAATGACGCAATCGCAGCAGCGCACGGGCGGCTATCTGGCGCCCGATCGATCCGACCTGGACCGGCTGCTCGCCGGCGAGCACCACGACCCGCACTCGGTGCTGGGAGCCCACGAGTACGGCGGGGTCACCGTGATCCGGGCATACCGTCCGCACGCCGTGGAGGTGGTCGCCCTCGTCGGCCCGGACCGATTCGAAATGGCCCACATCGAGTCCGGGTTGTTCGCGGTCGCGCTGCCGTTCACGGACCTCGTGGACTACCGACTCGAGATCAGCTACCACGGGGCCGGGGACGGACCCGACGTCCACGTCGTCGCCGACGCGTACCGGTTCCTGCCGACCCTCGGCGAGGTCGACCTGCACCTGTTCGCCGAGGGCCGGCACGAGCGGCTGTGGGAGATCATGGGCGCGCACCCGCGCTCGTTCACGACGCCCGACGGTGAGGTGCGCGGGGTGTCGTTCGCCGTCTGGGCGCCCAATGCCAAGGGCGTCAGCCTGATCGGTGACTTCAATCACTGGGACGGCAGCGAGGCGCAGCTGCGGGCGCTCGGGTCCACGGGGGTGTGGGAACTGTTCTGGCCCGGTTTCGATGTCGGCGAACTCTACAAATTCCGCGTGCACGGCGCCGACGGCGTGGTCACCGACCGGGCCGACCCGTTCGCGTTCGCCACCGAGGTGCCGCCGCAGACGGCGTCGCGGGTGGCGGCCAGCGCATTCGAGTGGGATGACGCCGACTGGATGACCCGGCGGGCGCGGAAAAACCCGGTGTTCGAACCGATGAGCACCTACGAGGTACACCTGCCGTCGTGGCGGCCCGGGCTCGGCTATCGCCAGCTCGCCGATGAGCTCACCGCATACGTGGTCTCGCAGGGATTCACGCACGTCGAGCTGCTGCCGGTCGCGGAGCATCCGTTCGGCGGCTCGTGGGGTTACCAGGTCACGTCCTACTATGCCCCGACGTCTCGGCTGGGCACGCCCGACGACTTCCGGGCGCTGGTCGACGCGCTGCACCGGGCCGGCGTAGGCGTGATCGTCGACTGGGTGCCCGCGCATTTCCCCAAGGACGCATGGGCGTTGGGGCGATTCGACGGCACGCCGCTCTACGAGCATTCCGACCCGCGGCGCGGCGAGCAACTCGACTGGGGCACCTACGTGTTCGACTTCGGCCGACCCGAGGTCCGCAACTTCCTGGTCGCCAACGCGCTGTACTGGCTGGAGGAGTTCCACGTCGACGGCCTGCGGGTGGACGCCGTGGCGTCGATGCTCTACCTGGACTACTCGCGGCCGGAAGGCGGCTGGACGCCGAACATCCACGGCGGACGCGAGAACCTGGAGGCGGTGCAGTTCCTGCAGGAGATGAACGCCACGGTGCACAAGGCGGCCCCGGGCATCGTCACGGTCGCCGAGGAGTCGACGTCCTGGCCTGGTGTCACACGTCCGACAAGCATTGGCGGACTTGGCTTTTCGATGAAGTGGAACATGGGGTGGATGAACGACACGCTTGACTACATCCAGCGCGACCCCGTACACCGCAGCTACCACCACCACGAGATGACGTTCTCGATGCTGTACGCGTTCAGCGAGAACTACGTCCTGCCCATCAGCCACGACGAAGTGGTGCACGGCAAGGGCACGTTGTGGGGCCGGATGCCGGGCAACGACCACATGAAGGCAGCGGGCGTGCGCAGCCTGCTGGCCTATCAGTGGGCCCATCCCGGTAAACAACTGCTGTTCATGGGCCAGGAATTCGGCCAGCGCGACGAGTGGTCGGAAGAGCGCGGCGTGGACTGGCACCAGCTCGCGGAGAACGGATTCTCGGGCGGCGTCGCACGGATGGTGCGCGACATCAACGAGATCTACCGCAGCCACCCGGCGCTGTGGAGCCAGGACACCAGCCCCGAGGGCTATTCGTGGATCGACGCCAACGACTCCGCGAACAACGTCCTGAGCTTCCTGCGGTTCGGCACCGACGGGTCGATGCTGGCCTGCGTGTTCAACTTCTCCGGGTCCGAACACGCCCGTTACCGGCTGGGCCTGCCGCAGGCGGGACGCTGGTGCGAGGTGCTGAACACCGACGCGACGGATTACAACGGCGCCGGTGTGGGCAACTACGGCGCGGTGGAGGCCACCGAGGAGCCGTGGCACGGCCGGCCGGCATCGGCGGTGATGGTGCTGCCGCCGCTGTCGGCGCTGTGGCTGCAGCCCGAGTAGGCGCGGGGTCAGTACAGCGCGTTGGCCAGCTTGCGCCGGCCGTTGACGACGGCCGGTTCGGCGGGGTCGAACAGATCGAACAGCTCGACAAGGCGCGTGCGCACCCTGGTCCGGTCGTCGCCGGAGGTGCGCTGGATGAGCTTGATCAACCGGTCGAACGCGGCGTCGATCTGCTGATGCAGGATGTCGACGTCGGCGGCGGCAAACGCGGCGTCGATGTCGTCGGGCGCCGCGCCGGCGACCCGGGCGGCGTCGGGCCGTTGCTTGGTGGCGCGGTTCAAGAACGAGATCTGGCGCACCGCCCCGTTGGCTTCGGGGTGGCCCGGGTCGGCGTCGAGGATGGCCTGGTAGGCCCCCAGCGCGGCGTCGAAGTTTCCCGAGTCCAGCAGTTCGCGGGCCTTGGCCAGCCCGGGATCGACCTGCTCGGGCTCGTCCGAACCCGGCGCGCCGGCGAGCTTGCCCGCCGTCGCCGACAGCAGCGAATCGACCCAGCGACGCAGCTGCTCGGGCGGCTGCACACCCTGGAAACTCGAAATCGGCTGCCCCGCGGCGACCGCCACCACGGTCGGAACAGCCTGCACGCCGAAGATCTGCGCGACTCTGGGCGCGGCGTCGACGTTCACGCTGGCCAGCGACCACTTGCCGGTGTCGGCGGCGGCCAGAACGGCCAGGGCGTCGGCCAGCTGCGCCGACGCGTCACTGCGTGGCGACCACAACAGCACGACGACCGGCACTTCGTCGGACCGGGCCAACACCTCGGCTTCGAAATTCGCCTCGGTGATCTCGACGCCGGCCTGAGGGCCGCCGGTGCCCTGGTTCTGCTGGGAGGCACGCTGTTTGAGCGCTGACAGATCGACGGCGCCCGCCATGGCGGGCGGGACGGACGGACGCGGACGAGTCACGCCGTCAAGTCTGTCACGTCATTGCCGGCGCCGGGTCAGCCGCCTGATCGGCCCATATGACGAAGATCACACCGCGGGGCGGCAGGCCGATCGCCAGCAACGCCGGCAACGGTACGCGGACTGCGCGGTCATCACGGCGCCCGCAGGATCAGCGCGTCGCCCTGGCCGCCGGCCCCGCACAACGCGGCAACGCCGTAGCCGGACCCGCGGCGGGCCAGCCCGAGGGCCGCGTGCAGCGTGATCCGGGCACCGGACATGCCGATCGGATGCCCGACGGCGATCGCCCCGCCGTCGACGTTGACGATGTCGGGATCGATGCCCAGCTCACGGGTCGACGCCAACGCGACCGCCGCGAACGCCTCGTTGATCTCCACCACGTCGAGTTGCCCGACGGAGATGCCCTCGCGCGCGACGGCCTTCCTGATCGCGTTCGCCGGCTGGGACTGCAACGTGGAGTCCGGCCCGGCGACCACGCCGTGGGCGCCGATCTCGACCAGCCAACTCAGCCCGAGCTGTTCGGCCTTTTGCCTGCTCATCACCACGACGGCGGCCGCGCCGTCGGAGATCTGCGATGACGACCCCGCGGTGATGGTGCCGTCCGGCCGGAACGCCGGCTTAAGCCCGGCGAGCGATTCGGCGGTGGTGTTGGCGCGGATTCCCTCGTCCTCGGTGAACTCGACGGGATCGCCCTTGCGCTGCGGAATCTTCACCGCCACGACCTCGTCGGCGAAGACACCGTCCTTCCAGGCGGCGGCCGCCTTCTGATGAGAGCGGGCAGCGAACTCGTCCTGCTCGGCGCGGGTCAATTGGTCGACGGCGTTGCGCTGTTCGGTGAGAGCGCCCATCGGCTGGTCGGTGAACACGTCGTGCAGGCCGTCGTAGGCCATGTGGTCGAGGACGGTGACGTTGCCGTACTTGTACCCGGCCCGGCTGTCCATCAGCAGATGCGGCGCCCTCGTCATGGACTCCTGGCCACCGGCGACGACGACCTCGAACTCGCCGGCGCGGATCAGCTGATCGGCGAGCGCGATCGCGTCGATGCCCGACAGGCACATCTTGTTGATGGTCAACGCGGGCACGTCCCAACCGACGCCGGCGGCCACCGCCGCCTGCCGCGCCGGCATCTGGCCCGCACCGGCGGTGAGCACCTGGCCCATGATCACGTAGTCGACCAGCGATGCCGGCACGTTCGCCTTGTCCAGGGCGCCCGCGATCGCGATCGCACCGAGGTCGCTGCCCGAGAAGCCTTTCAGCGAACCCATCAGCCTGCCGATCGGTGTACGGGCTCCAGCAACGATGACCGACGTCGTCATGAGTACCTCCGGGGGCTGCGTTCGGCGGTTGCCCGGACCGACCGGGAAAGCGGAATCTTTGTCGTTAGGTTACCTTGGCGTTATGACCACCGAGCAGGTCGATGCCCGGCCCGTCCTGGCCAGCGCGTTGGTGACGGCAATCGACCACATCGGGATAGCGGTCGCGGATCTGGACGTCGCGATCGCGTGGTACCACGACCACCTCGGCATGATCGTGTTGCACGAGGAGGTCAACGACGACCAGGGTATCCGCGAGGCCATGCTCGCGGTGCGCGGCGCGCCGGTGGGCGCCGCCCAGCTGCAGCTGATGGCGCCGATCGACGACTCCTCGGTGATCGCGAAGTTCCTCGACAAGCGCGGCCCCGGCATTCAGCAGCTCGCCTACCGCGTGAGCAACATCGAGGAGCTGACGAACCGGCTGCAGGCCCAGGGGGTGCGGCTGCTCTACGACACGCCGCGACGCGGCACCGCCGATTCCCGGATCAACTTCATTCATCCGAAAGATGCCGACGGCGTTCTGATCGAGCTGGTCGAGCCGGCGTCGGGGTAATGAGCCGCTAGGACCACTTCCGAGTCGGGCCACGCGTAGCGCGGTGCGTCCAGCACGGCGTGTGCCAGTGTCGGCGGTCGTCGGCGCCCCGTTCGCCGAGGTCCGCGGGCCAGACGACCAAATGAGCCGTCCCTGAACTGATTTCGTGATCGCACCCAGGGCAACGATAGGTCTTCGTGGCGCGCGCCGCCGCGATCGGGCGCACCTCATAGTCGTATCCGTCCGGCCCCGTCTCGATACGGCGCACCAAGGCAGGCGGCGGCAGTGCATGCCGTCGCGGCGATCTGGCCCGCCGTGCCACACGACAAGTCTAAGAGTTGGTCAGAACAGCCGGTAGTCGGCGGTTTCCATCCCACGCATGTCGTCGTAATCCAAAGTGATGCAACGGATACCGCGGTCCATCGCAAGGGTGCGGGCCTGCGGTTTGATCTGCTGGGCGGCGAAGACACCGCTGACCGGCGCGAGCAGGCTGTCGCGGTTGAGCAGCTCGAGATAGCGCGTGAGCTGTTCGACACCGTCGATCTCGCCGCGGCGCTTGATCTCCACCGCGACGGAGCGGCCCCGCTCGTCACGGCAGAGAAGATCGACGGGGCCGATCGGTGTCATGTACTCGCGCCGCACCAATGTGTAACCGCTGCCCAGTAATTCGACGTGCTCGGCCAGCAGTTCCTGCAGGTGCGCCTCGACACCGTCCTTCACCAGTCCCGGGTCGACGCCGAGTTCGTGACTGCTGTCGTGCTCGACGCTTTCGAGCGTGATCCGCAGTTGCTCCCCGGCCTTGTTCTGAACCACCCACACCGGCAGCGGCCCGTCGGTCTGCTCGGTGAGCCGGCACGGCGGGCTCATCCAGTTGAGCGGTTTGTAGGCGCGGTCGTCGGCGTGCACGCTGACCGATCCATCGGCCTTGATCAGCAGCAGCCGGCGTGCCGACGGCAGATGCGCGGTGAGTCGTCCCAGATAGTCCACCGTGCACTGGGCGATCACGAGACGCACCGCTCCACTGTAGGGCGAGATCGGAAGCGGTCGTTAGGCTGACGCCACCATGGTTGCCAGCGGGTCGGTCGCGCAGCGGCTGGGCGGCGTGCTCGAGCGGGTCACCCGGCAAAGCGGCCGCCTGGCGGAACCGTCCGATTTCGGATCGCTGTTGCTCGGGCGGGCGTCGGAGAGCCCGGCCCGCCGCCGCGTCCGGATCCAGGTGATCCTGACGACGTTCATCGTCATTGCGAACCTGCTCGGCGTCGGCGTCGCGATCTTGCTGGTCACCGTCGCATTTCCGGTGCCGAGTGTGGTCAGCGACGCGCCCGCGTGGCTCACGTTCGGCGTCGTTCCGGCCTACATCGTGGCCGCGCTGATCGTCGGGGTCATCTGGGTGACCCGGCGGGGGGTGAACGCGCTCCGGTGGGCGATCGAAGAGCGACCCCCGACCGCCGAGGACCAGCGCAACACTTTCGTCGCCCCGTGGCGCCTGACGGTGGTCCAGCTCATCTTGTGGGGTGTGGGCACCGTGCTGCTCACGACGCTCTACGGGCTGGTGAACCGCGCCGCCGCGCCGGTTCGCCGCGGGCATCATGGGCCGGATCATGACGGTGTGGATGCTCGGCTCGGGTGTCCCGATGCTGGGCATCGTGCTCGCCGCCGTATTCGCACTCTCGCTGCGCACATCGAGCTCGGCGGCGAAGAGCGCCACGTCGCGGTGCTGTTCGTCGACGTCACCGGCTCCACCCAGCTGGTGGCCAGCCGGCCGCCGATGGAGGTCGTCGAACTACTCAACCGGTTCTTCGGGGTGATCGTCGAGGAGGTCGACCGCCACAGCGGCCTGGTCAACAAGTTCGAGGGCGACGCCACCCTTGCGGTGTTCGGTGCGCCGGTCCGCCTGGACCGGCCGGAGGACGAGGCGTTGGCCGCCGCGCGGACGATCGCCCGGCGACTGCGCGACGAGGTACCGGAGTGCCCCGCGGGCCTGGGCGTCGCGGCGGGCAGCGTGGTGGCGGGCAACGTCGGCGCGGCTGAGCGCTTCGAGTACACCGTGATCGGGGATCCCGTGCACGAGGCGGCCCGGCTCAGCGAACTGGCCAAGTCGACACCCGAACGGCTGCTGGCGTCCGCGCCCGCCGCTGAGGCCGCAAGCGAAAGCGAACGCGCTCATTGGGAATTGGACGACGCGGTGGTGTTGCGCGGGCGCGACAACCCGACCCGACTCGCGAAGCCGACCGACTGCTAGGCCGACCGGACACCCCGGGCACGAGCCGACCGTGATGTCGGATTTCCGCCAGTGATGTCGGTGGGTGCGTGTAATCCTCGGGTTATGCACGAAGACTTCGACCGCTGCTTCCGGGCGATGCACTCCAAGGACGCCCGGTTCGACGGTTGGTTCGTCACCGCCGTGACGACCACGAAGATCTACTGCCGGCCGAGCTGCCCGGCCCGGCCACCGTATGCGCGCAACGTACGCTTCTACCCGACCGCCGCCGCGGCCCAGCGGGCCGGATTCCGGCCGTGCAAGCGCTGCCGGCCGGACGCCTCGCCGGGTTCGCCGGAGTGGAACGTGCGGGGCGACGTGGTGGCGCGGGCGATGCGGCTGATCGCCGACGGCACGGTTGACCGCGAGGGCGTCGGCGGATTGGCGGCCCGGCTCGGCTACACCCCGCGCCAACTGGAGCG